>Ga0102950_1000587_pt1 | contig 10575 bp, 11 predicted proteins | sample SalPon2A_B_D2_MG_FD_78505 | JGI IMG/M metagenome (GOLD analysis project Ga0102950, IMG submission 78505) | Soil microbial communities from South San Francisco under conditions of wetland restoration - Salt Pond MetaG R2A_B_D2_MG | ecosystem: Environmental > Terrestrial > Soil > Wetlands | place...
ACCCGCCCAGTTACCTGTTTGGTACCATACATGTTAGCGATGTACGCATTACCCGCTTGCCGGACATTGTCGCGCAAACTTTGCAAGACAGTACTGTCTATGTAATGGAAGCCCTGCCGGATGCCGATGAAGCATTCAGGTTTTCACAAATGATGTATTTTGATGATGACAGGAAGCTGGGTGATTTCGTTGGCCGTGATTTACTGGAACGTATCCGCACTATCCTCGCCAATTACCATCTTCCGCGTGAGGCAGTCGACTACATGAAACCCTGGGCCGCTTTCCTGGTCATGAATTACCCGGCCGAGGAAGGCGTGCCACTGGACCTGGCGTTATACCATACAGCCGAACAAAACGGTGCCGAACTGAAAGGCCTGGAAACGTTGGTTGAACAGGGGGAGATATTCGCCACCATGCCCATGGACATGCAGCTGCAATTATTGCTGGATACCGTTTGCAACTATGAAACGGTCAACAGGGATTTCGAGGTCATGAAATCCCTGTACCTGGAACGCGACCTGCAGGCACTGTTCGATTTCAGTAACCGCTATACGGTTGCCAGTGAAGCCGTGTATACCGATCTGCTGGAGCGGGTATTGTTCAAACGGAATGAACGCATGGTGGAACGTTTGTTACCGGTACTGAAGCAGGGTGACGCATTTATTGCCGTGGGTGCCATGCATTTGCCCGGCGATGAAGGTATATTGTCCCTGCTGGAAGATCACGGCTATTCAATAAAACCAATCTACTAGTTAACTAATGAACAAAGAGACTATATCCAACCTGTACAACAGACTGCTGGATATCATGCAATTGCAGCCCTGGATTGTCGAGGTATTCATCGTCGTTTTTGTTACCTTGCTGCTGCATTATTTCGTCAGGAAATTCCTCCGCGGAATCTATACAAAGTTAAGCAGCAGCAAGACATACTGGGACAACGTTGTACTGGACGCCCTGCAGCCGCCGCTCGGACTTCTGATCTGGATCGTGGGCCTGGCCTGGGCCGGCGACATCATCTTTAAAAGAACGGAGTCGGTCATATTCTCCGCGGTTCCTACCTTGCGTTCCATTGGTATTGTCATCTGCATTACCTGGTTCCTGCTCAGGCTGGTGCGGATCGGTTCGGAAAGCATCGTCCGCAAAAACCTGGCAAAGGATCCGGCCTATGACCGCACCACGGCCGATGCCATATCCAAGCTGTTGCGGGCGTCAGTGTTTATCACTGCTTTCCTGGTGCTGCTGCAGACGCTGGGCTACAGTATCTCGGGTGTTCTGGCCTTTGGTGGCGTCGGTGGCATTGCCGTTGGCTTTGCCGCGCGCGATTTGCTGGCCAACTTCTTCGGCGGCCTGATGATCTACATGGACCGGCCGTTCTCGGTCGGTGACTGGGTGCGTTCACCGGACCGTGAGATCGAGGGAACCGTCGAACAGATTGGCTGGCGCCTGACCATAATCCGCACGTTTGACAAGCGGCCCCTGTATATCCCCAATTCCATTTTCAATACCATCGCCCTGGAAAACCCGGCGCGTATGACCAATCGCCGCATCTTTGAAACAGTCGGTATCCGTTATGATGATGCCGGCAAGATGGAGAGCATAGTCAGTGATGTCAGGAAAATGCTGGAACAACATGAAGCAATTGACCATGACAAGACATTGATTGTCAATTTCAATGAGTTTGCCGCCTCTTCCCTGAATTTCTTCATTTATACCTTTACCAAAACGACAAACTGGATTGAATATCACGCAATCAAGCAGGATGTCCTGTTACAGGTTATCCATATTATTGAAGAGCATGGCGCAGAGTGCGCATTCCCGACAACAACCGTGCATATTGCGGGTGGCATCCCTGCTGCAGAATAGTATGCAGCGAATTATTCCTTCGCGTCTTGATTCCGGCACCGACCACGCTACTCTAGCGGCATGGAACTGACATTCACCAAGATGCATGGTCTCGGCAATGATTTTATCGTTATCGATTGCCGGCAACAGCCTTTTTCATTGACCCCCGAACAGATCCAGGCGCTGGCGGACCGGCATACCGGTATCGGTTTTGACCAGTTACTGGTGATTGGCCCGGCCAGTAGCGGTAAGGCAGATATCGGCTACCGTATCTATAACAGTGACGGCGGTGAAGTGTCCCAGTGTGGTAATGGTGCCCGCTGCATCGCCAGCTATCTTCATGATCGTCATATCGTGCGCAAGGACGAGATCGTAGCCGAGACCCGGGAGGGTCTGCTCAGGCTCTATCGCCAGGATGACGGGCAGGTCCGGGTCAATATGGGCGTGCCGCGCCTGCAGCCGGCGGATATTCCCTTGCAGGCCGATCAAAGGCAGCCGGAATATTGCCTTGCCATTAACGGTCACGATATCCGTTTCAGTGCGCTGTCCATGGGCAATCCGCATGCGGTTTTGCAGGTCGATGACATTGATACTGCCGCCGTCGGCGAACTGGGACCGGCCATCCAGCAAGCTGCCCTGTTTCCCGCGGGCGTCAACGTCGGATTTATGCAAGTGATTGATTCACGACAGATTAGGCTGCGGGTTTATGAACGCGGGGCAGGCGAGACGCTGGCCTGTGGCAGCGGCGCCTGTGCCGCCGTGGTGGCCGGAATCCTGGCCGGTACACTGGAAAATACTGTCGATGTGAGTCTGCAAGGCGGCCATTTGCTGGTATCATGGCAGGGAGAAGGAGAGCCCGTCTGGATAACCGGACCGGCGACGGAAGTTTTTGAAGGGCGAATGACGTTATGACGACACAAAAAGAGACCAACCAGAGTCTATCGCCGATCACCGCGGAAGATGTGGTGGAGTATCTCGGTAAAAACCCGGATTTATTCCGTGACCATCCCGATCTGTTGAGCCGTCTTGAAGTCCCGCACACCGACAGCGGTTCCGCCGTGTCCCTGGTGGAACGCCAGGTGCAGGTTCTGCGTGAACAGAACCAGCGCATTCGCAAGCAGTTGCATGAACTGATCGAGATTGCCCGCCAGAATGAAGAACTGGCCCGGCGCATGCACAAGCTTTCACTCACGTTGATGGATGCGGCCGAACCCCGGGAAATATTCTCCACGCTGTACGATAACCTGAGAAAGAACTTCCATGCCGACCGTGTGGCTGTTCGCGTGTTTGGTAACCCGGCCTTTATCGATACGTTTGCCGGTCCTGAATTTGCCGGCGTGGATGCAAGAGAAAAAAGCCTGTTCAAGACCATGATAGAAACCCATGAACCCATTTGTGGCCGCATGAAGCACCAGCAACAGGTATTCCTGTTCGGTGACGAGGGTAATGAAATTGCCTCATCCGTGATGGTGCCGCTGCACGGGCCGGGCTGGAGTGGTGTCCTGTCCATCGGCAGCTTCGACCCGGAGCGGTTCCAGCCGGGTATGGGAGTGGAACTGCTGGCCAACCTGGGGGAGATGTTGAGCTTTATCCTGAAACCCTGGATCGCCGAACCCTGACTTTGAAAGCTGAATATTTGCTCCACTGTTGCGTTGTTCAGCTTTTTTTGATGCTCATGTATTCCATATACACTAGCGCTCAAAAAAAACTTCACGCCCTGCATTGAAACAAATATTCAACTTTCCCCGGGACTGGATGATAGAAGCATACCTACAACCACCCATTTCGTGTTTTTCTCCCGCCAGGGGGGAAGCCATTAACTTCCTCTCCCTTGATGGGGGATGAAGGTGGGCTGAAAATGCAGGAATCCGAAATCAAGCACGTCGACAGTTTCCTGGAAACCCTGCAGCACCTGTCACCCCATACACAGAAAGCCTACCGCCGTGACCTGGCGACATTGCTGGAATATTGCCGGTCCAGCAACATTACATCCTGGCAGGCACTGGATGGCCGGCAGCTGCGCGGTTTTGTCGCCTGGCGGCACCGCAAGGGTATCGGCGGCAGGTCGTTGCAACGGAACCTGTCTGCCATCCGCGCCTTTTATCGTTACCTGATCGATAACCGGCTGGCAGTACACAATCCCGCCAGCGGGGTGCTGGCGCCAAGGACGGCACGCAAACTGCCGCGTGCGCTGGACGTCGACCAGGCCGCCCGGTTACTGCTGATCGAAGACACATCACCGCTGGCGGTGCGTGACCGCGCCATGCTGGAATTGATGTATTCATCCGGCCTGCGCCTGTCTGAACTGATCGGTTTGAACATGGACAACATCGATCTGCGCGACGCGCTGGTCACCGTGCTCGGCAAGGGCAAAAAAAGCCGTACCCTGCCGGTCGGCCGTTACGCGGTAGACGCACTGAAAAAATGGTTCGATGTTCGCCAGGACATGCTCAAGGCTGACCAGCCGGCCATGTTTATCAACCAGCGCGGACAGCGGCTGGGCGCGCGTGCATTCCAGCAGCGTTTACAGCAATGGGCCATACGGCAAGGCATCCAGGGCCGGGTGCATCCACACATGTTACGCCATTCCTTCGCCAGCCATTTACTGGAGTCCAGCGGTGATTTGCGTGCCGTACAGGAACTGCTTGGCCATGCCGATATCAGTACCACGCAGGTATATACGCACCTGGATTTCCAGCACCTGGCCAAGGTGTACGACCAGGCCCATCCACGCGCCGGCCGCAAAAAAACCTGACTTGTCCGTGCAGTATCGACGGGGTTGTTTTTTCCCGGGACGCCTCAATCTTAGGTAAGATACGCGTTTTTCCCAATCAACCAGGAGAATCCTTTTGCAGCAATTCAGAGGAACTACCATATTATCCGTCCGCCGCGGCAACAACGTGGCCATCGCCGGTGACGGCCAGGTGTCGCTGGGCGATACCGTCATGAAAGGCAACGCTCGCAAGGTCAGGCGCCTGTACAAGGAACAGATCCTGGCCGGCTTTGCCGGTGGTACGGCGGATGCTTTCACGCTGTTTGAACGCTTTGAGGGCAAGCTGGAAAAACACCAGGGGAACCTGATGCGTTCGGCCGTGGAACTGGCCAAGGACTGGCGTACAGACAAGATACTGCGCAGGCTGGAAGCCATGTTATGCGTAGCGGACAAGCATTCCTCCCTGGTCATCTCGGGTAACGGTGACGTGATCGAACCGGAAGATAACGTCATGGCCATCGGGTCCGGCGGCTCCTATGCCAAGGCGGCGGCACTTGCCCTGCTGCAGAATACCGAATTACCGGTGCGGGATATTGTCGAAAAATCGATGAATATTGCTGCCGACATCTGTATTTACACCAACCACCTGCTGACTATTGAAGAACTGTCAGCCGAATAATTTTCTCTAAACCCGGAATTTGCGTTTTATGTCAGAGTTAACACCCAGTGCCATCGTTGCTGAACTGAATAAACATATCATTGGCCAGGAAGCTGCCAAGCGGGCGGTGGCGATTGCCCTGCGCAACCGCTGGCGCCGGATGCAGGTGCCCGAGGACCTGCGCAATGAAATTACGCCCAAGAATATTCTCATGATCGGGCCGACCGGCGTCGGTAAAACCGAGATTGCCCGCCGCCTGGCGCGGCTGGCCGATGCGCCGTTCATCAAGGTGGAAGCCAGTAAATTTACCGAGGTGGGTTATGTCGGCCGTGACGTGGAATCCATTATCCGTGACCTGGCCGATATCTCCGTGAAGATGACGCGCGAGGCGGAAGTCGCAAAAGTCAGGGAACAGGCCGAGTATGCCGCCGAAGTGCGCATCCTGGATACCTTGTTGCCGCGTGCACGCACGTTCGAAGATACCGGTGAAACAGACAGTAATGCCACCCGTGCGAAGTTTCGCAGCATGCTGCGCGAGGGCAAACTGGATGACAAGGAAATCGACGTGGAACTGAGCGCGCCCGGCATTGGCGTTGAAATCATGGCGCCACCGGGCATGGAAGAAATGACCAGCCAGTTGCAGAGCATGTTCCAGAACATGAGCGGCAACAAGAAAACCACGCGCAAGCTGAAAGTGAAAGATGCCCTGAAACTGCTGGCCGAGGAGGAAGCCGCCAGGCTGGTCAACGAAGAAGACATCAAGGCACAGGCTATCGAGAACGTTGAACAGAATGGACTGGTCTTTCTCGATGAAATCGACAAGGTGACCGGGCGTTCCGAGGGCAGCGGGCCGGACGTCTCGCGCGAAGGCGTGCAACGCGACCTGTTACCGCTGGTGGAAGGCTCAACCGTATCGACCCGCTACGGCATGGTCAGGACGGATCATATTCTTTTCATTGCGTCCGGCGCCTTTCACCTGGCAAAACCATCCGACCTGATCCCGGAACTGCAGGGGCGCCTGCCGATCCGGGTGGAACTGGACGCCCTCGGTGTGAACGAGTTCGTGCGCATCCTGACGGAACCCGATGCATCGCTCACCGAACAGTATTCCGCCCTGGTGGCAACCGAAGGGGTGGAACTCGGTTTCAGCGAAGACGGTATTGCGCGCATTGCCGAGATTGCCTGGCAGGTCAACGAATCGACCGAGAACATCGGCGCCCGGCGTTTGCATACCGTTATGGAACGCCTGCTGGAAACCGTCTCCTTCGAGGCGAGCGATCGCAAGGGCGAGAAAATCACTGTCAACAGTGACTATGTGAATGAGCACCTGGGCAACCTCGTAGAGGACAACGATCTGGCCCGGTATATTCTCTGAGGCAAGAGGCGTTTGCATGAACCAACAACAGCCGATCCCCGTTGCCATTAACCTGCACAAAAAATCCCGCCGCCTGGAAGTGGAATTCAATGACGGCAAAAAATTTGAATTCAGTTGTGAATTCCTGCGCGTCAATTCACCCTCGGCGGAAGTCAAGGGCCATGGTCCCGGCCAGGGGACCCTGCAGACGGGCAAGGAAAATGTGGCCATTGAATCGCTCGAGCCGGTCGGCAATTACGCGATCAAATTACAGTTTGATGATGGCCATGACACCGGTATATATTCGTGGTCATACCTGTATGATATGGGCATTCACCAGGACAAATACTGGCAGCAATACCTGCATGCACTCCATGAAGCCGGTTACCAGCGCCAACAACACTGATGTGAATCTATCATTATTGAATTGGCAGATTGCAATACTGGTCCTGTTTTTGCGCAGGATGCAAATTGGCGTGACGCGTCATTGCAACGAAAGGAGTCACTTGCCGTGAGGGCGAAAGCGGTCGTCGAAAATACCAATGAATAATGGACTGACGGCAAGTGTAAAGGGAATGTGATGTAAAACACATATTATCCAGATGATTCAGAATTTCAGGCGTAACGGTAAAATTGATGTCAGCAGATACAACTGATTTCGGATTTCAGCGGGTAGCCACCGGGGACAAGGCCCGTCGTGTCGGGGAAGTATTCTCATCGGTATCAGGCAACTACGATTTGATGAACGACCTGATGTCACTGGGCATACACCGCCTGTGGAAACGCTACGCTGTGCACCTTTCCGCCGCCAGGGCAGGCCAGCAGGTCCTCGATGTGGCCGGCGGCACGGGCGACATGGCCCGGCTTTTTCACCGGCGCGTGGGTGATACAGGCCTGGTGCTCGTCAGCGACATCAATCGCGATATGCTGCAACTGGGCCGGCGCAAATTACACGACCGGGGTATTGCCCGCGGCGTGAGTTACGTCCAGGCCGATGCAGAAAACCTGCCTTTTACCAGCAACTACTTTGATTGCGTCTGCATCGCGTTTGGCCTGCGCAATGTCACGGACAAGGCCGCCGCGTTACGCTCGATGTATGAAAAAACGAAATACGGCGGGCGCCTGATCGTGCTGGAATTTTCCAGTGTTGTATTGCCGTTCCTGCAGAAACTCTACGATGCCTATTCCTTCCATCTGATTCCCTGGCTGGGCAAATACGTTGCATCTGACGAAGCCGGGTACCGTTACCTGGTGGAATCCATCCGCATGCACCCCGACCAGGAAACCCTGAAACAGATGATGATAAACACCGGTTTTGCCCGGGTTGATTACCACAACCTGAGCGGCGGCGTGGTGGCCATTCACCGGGGCTATAAACTCTGACGTGTTATGCCGGATCCCTTGTTGAAACTGCAGAATGCCTGCAATGCCCTGTTACAGGAGGACCCGCATACGCTGGCGGCGGTGAAAGAACTCGCCGGCCGTATCGTTTGCATCGAGATCAGCGGACCTGAACTGACCGTGTTCGTGCAGTTCAACGACCAGGGCATCGTACTCATGCATCACATCCCTGGTAATGCCGATGTCACGATCAGGGCCGGTATACCGACCTATCTCGGCCTGTTGTTCAGCCGCGATGCGACGGTCACGCGCAGGACGCCGAACATGTCGATCAGCGGTGACGTGACACTCGCGCAACAATTCCAGCAGATCATGAAAGAGCTGGAAATTGACTGGGAAGAACAGGCCTCACACTGGGTGGGCGATACGGCGGCACACAAGCTGGGGCGCATGGCCCGTGACAGCCGCCGCTATTTGCGGGAAGCAGGCCAGACCCTGGTGATGGATGTCAGTGAATACCTGCGTTACGAGAAAGAGTTATTGCCGGAGCGGACGGAAATCGAAGAATTCATCAATGCCGTTGATCAATTGCGCAATGATGCGGACCGCCTCGGCCAGCGCATCGACCGCCTCAAAATCCGCTTGTCAAAAAAAGGCTAGTCATGCTCAAGCCGGGTGAAATTTTCCGCTTGCTGACCATACAGCGCACCCTGATCCGCCACGGCCTGGATGAAATTATCTTTGCCACCCACCTGTTCCGGCCGGTGCGTTTCCTGTTGTACCTGCTGCCCTGGAACTGGTTCGGCAAACAACAGCGCCCGCGGGCCGAGCGCTTGCGCCAGGCACTGGAAGACCTGGGGCCGGTGTTCGTCAAACTGGGACAATTGCTTTCCACCCGGCGTGACATGCTGCCGGAAGACATCGCCAATGAACTGGCCCGCCTGCAGGACAGCGTGCCGCCGTTCCCGGGGGAACAGGCCCGGCGCATCGTCGAAAAGGAATTTGCTACGCCAATTAGTGAACTGTTTTCGGAGTTTAATGAAACACCGCTGGCGTCGGCATCCATCGCCCAGGTGCATACGGCCACGCTCAAAGACGGGCGCAAGATGATCGTCAAGGTCGTGCGGCCGGACATCAAGAAAATTATCCGGCGTGACCTGGGCCTGTTGTATTTCCTGGCGCAACAGGCCGAGCGGTATTCCGCCGACGGGCGCAAGCTGAAACCCACCAACGTCGTTGCCGAACTGCACAAGACCCTGCGCTGGGAACTGGACCTGATGCGCGAGGCGGCCAATGCCTCACAACTGCGCCGTAATTTTGCCAAATCGGACAAACTGTATATTCCCGAAGTGGAATGGCCGTTGACGCGGCAGAATGTCATGGTCATGGAACGCATCTCCGGCATCTCCATGAACGACCGCGCGGCATTGAAGGCAGCCAATATCGATCTGAAATGGCTGGCGGAAGCCGGCGTAGAGATCTTTTTCACGCAGGTATTCCGCGACAGTTATTTCCATGCCGACATGCACCCGGGTAATTTCTTTGTCAGTAAACCCGAACCCGGTAAACCGCCGCACATCATGCTGGTGGACTTCGGTATCATGAGTTCCCTGAGTGAATTCGATCAGCGTTACCTGGCCGAGAACTTCCTTGCCTTCCTCAACCGGGATTACCGGCGCGTGGCAGAGCTGCATGTTGAATCCGGCTGGGTGCCCGCGACGACACGGGTGGATGAATTCGAAGCGGCCATCCGCACGGTGTGCGAACCGATGTTCGACCGTTCCATCCAGGAGATATCATTCGGCAAGTTACTGCTGCGCCTGTTCCAGACAGCACGGGAATTCGGCATGCATATCATGCCGCAACTGCTGTTATTGCAGAAAACCCTGGTGAATATTGAAGGTCTCGGCCGCCAGCTCTACCCCGAACTGGATATCTGGAAAACGGCAAGGCCCCTGATGGAACGCTGGATGAGTGACCGGGTCGGTGTGCGCGGCCTGATACGCGGCACGCGAGAAAATATTCCCTTGTGGCTGGACCGGTTGCCGGATTTGCCCAACAAAACCATCGACCTGGTTGAGCGCTTGCGCGATGGCCGCATCCAGCTACACACCATTTCGGACGACACGGAATTACTCAGGCAGGAAATCAAGCAATCCAACCAGCGTACCGTGCTGGCCATCATCGGCAGCAGCTTTATCCTGTGCGCGGCAATCATTTACGGTCTCGACGGCTATTCGCCGATCATGATTGGCGGTGCACCGTGGCTGACGTGGATATTCGGCACCGTCGGCATGGGATTACTGGCATTTTCCCTGACGGAATGACGGGATGGTAATTGGTGATTGGTAACTGGTTATTGGTGATAAGAGGTGGATTATGAACAAAGTTAAAAAAACGATTCACGTTGGGTTGGGTCTTTTTATTGTGGGCGGTTTTTCAGTCATCCACGCACAGCCGGAAGAAATCCCGGAGCGGGGACCAATTCCGTTTTCCGCCTATGACAGGGACGGCAATGGTTACATCAGTGAACAGGAATTCAATAGCACGCGCAGTGAGCGCATGCAGCAACGCGCTGCCGAAGGACGGCCCATGCGCGGCGCTGCCGGAGCGCCTGCCTTTTCCGGCTTCGACCAGGATGGCGACGGACAGTTAACCCCGGATGAA
>Ga0102950_1000588_pt1 | contig 10559 bp, 10 predicted proteins | sample SalPon2A_B_D2_MG_FD_78505 | JGI IMG/M metagenome (GOLD analysis project Ga0102950, IMG submission 78505) | Soil microbial communities from South San Francisco under conditions of wetland restoration - Salt Pond MetaG R2A_B_D2_MG | ecosystem: Environmental > Terrestrial > Soil > Wetlands | place...
GATAGATAACTATCAACTTGTTGTTCCAAGTACCTGGAATGCATCACCGCGTGATGCCAATGGTCAGCGTTCATCATATGAAGCCGCACTTTTGGGAACACCTGTGGATGATCCTGAAAAACCTCTCGAGATTCTCAGGACAATTCACTCTTTCGACCCTTGTATTGCTTGCGCTGTTCATTTATATGATGAAAAAGGAACTTATGTTCATCAAATAAATACTTTCTGATATGAAAGAAGTCCACAAATCAAGAGATATTAATCTGAAGGAAGTGTATGTATGGCAGCTGCCGGTACGTATATATCACTGGACCAATGCAGTATGTATACTCGGACTGGCAATCACGGGTTACCTTATCGGTAATCCCATTGCTGTTCAGCAGTCAACGGAAGCCTCATTTAACTATTGGTTCGGGACTGTACGCTTCATCCACTTCCTGCTGGCCTACGTCTTTTTCTTTAATTTTCTCATCAGGATATACTGGGGATTTGTAGGTAATGAGTATGCCGACTGGAAGAATTTCATTCCCTACAGGAGAAAACAATGGAAAGAGATATTCAGGGTAATAAAGGTAGATGTTCTGCAGATAACAAGTATGAAAATGGACACAATAGGTCATAATTCGCTTGCAAGCCTGACATACTTCATCACATTCCTTGTTTTTATACTGCAGAGCCTTACAGGATTCGGCATGTACGCTGATATGAGTAATTCATGGTTTCCGAAACTGTTTGCATGGATTGTACCACTACTCGGAGGAGACCTTCTTACGAGACAGATACATCATATTCTGATGTGGGTTTTTATTGTTTTTGCCCTTATTCATGTATATCTTGTGTTCTATCACGATTATATTGAACGAAGGGGAGTAACCTCATCGATGATAGGAGGATGGAAATTCATTGAGGAGGAGGATCTCAGGGATAAGAAATAATCAATGGCAAGAGGAAGATCCTTAACTTTCACTGAAACCTAAGGATCTTCCAGCCTTTTTTACCGGCTTCTTTTTCGAGCTTTTTATCCGGATTTACACATACCGGATTCCCGGTAACAGAAAGAACAGGTATATCTGATACCGAATCAGCATAGTACCATGTATTTGCGACTGATGTTCCGTTTTTCCAACAGTACTCCAGGAACCTGGATAATTTCTCCTCACCAAAACAGATCCTGCCTTTCGGATTACCTGTTAATATTTTATCCGAAACCTCAAGATCGGAACAGATAAAATCATCAGCGCCAAGATATGCTGTCATTTGTTCGCAGACACATCTGAGAGCTGATGATAAAATTATTACCCTGTCGCCCCGGGAATGATGAAAAGCTATTTTAGCAGCAGCGTCGCCATAAACTGCCGGGATAAGAATGTTCATGGTAACATCAGCGCATATTTCGTGAAGCGCACTCTCAGGCATGCCCTTTACCCACCTTACGAGATTGTCAATTACATTTGCTTCACTCTTTAAACCTATACTGAAGGAAGCAGACAGGACGATACCGTGAATAACATCTGATGTCCTCATCAGGCCTTTCCTGTATGCCCCCCTGACAAGCTCTCTGCCACTGACAGCTCTGATCACAGTGCGGTCGAGATCGAAAAAGGCAGCCTTGCTTATTTTCGCTGCTGCGTCCTGCATTTAAGTATTATTGTACTGGTTATTTGATATTTATAATCACAAATAACCAGCCATTTTGTTCAGGCGAAAAGTTTAAATTTCTATTTCTCAGAATTACTTACAAAAGCAATACTTTTTCCATCGGGTGACCATGATGGTACATTGATAGTACCCTGGCCGCCATACAGGTAAGCAATAACTCTTGGTTCTCCGCCGTCGACCGGCATGATCCTGAGCATTACACGCTTATAGGCAGGATGACTGTTTTTGTCTATTGTCGCCGGAAAAGAGATCATAACCATCCATTTACCATCGGGAGAAATATGCGGGAACCAGTTATTATAGTTATCGAAGGTCAGTTGTTCCTTATCAGATCCGTCAGCTTTCATCCTCCAAATCTGCATCATACCTGTAAGCTGGCCATTAAAATATATATACTTCCCGTCTGGAGAGTATTCACATCCATCAACATGCTGACCCGGTTTTATATCAGTCATCGCCACTTCATTTTTGCCGTTAACTGAGTTCCTGTAGATATTGTATACACTTTTACCATCCCTGATGGCAACATAGACAAGCTCCTTGTTATTAGGGTTCCAGCCGTGGAAATATGATGGAGTATTTTCTGTAACAAGTTTGGGTTCTCCTCCTTCAAGCGGAAGAACATATACTGACGAACCTCCACCGGGTAATCCTCTTCTCGAGCTGCTTATAGCGAGTAATTTGCCGTTGAAAGAGATTCCATGATCATTATTGAGTGTTGAACAGGAACCGGTATTGAGCTTTTCCAGTTCACCTCCTGTTACAGGAATCTTGTAAAGCAGTCCTCCCATATTGAAGAGAAGTTTCTTTCCATCAGGCATCCAGTTGGGAGCCTCGAAACGGCCATCTTTTTCATATATAACCATTCTTTTCCCATCGGCAACAGTCATTGTCTCAAGTCTGCAACCCAATTCACCATATTTCCCCGCATTATAATCATCAGGTACCGGCTTGTCAATCCTTACATTCCAAAGCTTCACCTCCTCGGTAACATCAGGGTTATGCGAGCAAACGAACGGACCTACAAGGACTTCTTCAGGAAGATTCTTTATTTCATGACCACCAATTACTTCAAGAGGTTTGCCTGCATGAGCGGCCCGCATGATTATTGTATTGCCTTTTCTTTCAACCTGTATTACATTATAGGAAGAGTCGTTCGCAAATAGTTCATCCTGAGGATCTCTCATTTCAGCACCCTGGCTTCCTCTCCACTGCAACACCGTAAGACCGTCTCCATGGAGAGTGGCTGAGATGTGAGGTGACTTCGAATCAGTAGATTCCCGTACCATCCACCCAGTTTTCCTGTGCGGATCGGTCCCCTTTCCAACAAACTCAAAATTGGCTGTTACAATAAAGTCACCCTTTATCTTATTAAAAAGATAATGAAATTCATCCCTGTCGAACCAGATATTATAACCGCTTCCCTTCAGATCATAACTCTGGTCTCTGCTTGTATACGTAGCCGAACCTTTTATTTTAGGATTTCCTATATCGGTATTGTTCTTGAAAATACCAACATTGTTGTCCTGGGCCGTTGCGGCATTGAGGATTAGACTAAACATAAGGATTAATGTGTATTTCATAATAATGATAGTTATAGATTATGTTAATTAAATAATATCCATATCAGACCTGTTTTTAATCCTTCCTGACTTGATAACAATTCAGGACAGGAATAAAGATACATAATTTGAAAAAACGAATATGCTTTAAATCAAAATTTCCTGCAGCAATTTACGGAACATAAGTAATTACCTGTATTACCACGGTACCTGTTTTGATGGCTTCACTTTCAAAAAGCAGGGTAATTGTTGCTGCAAACGAAAAAAACAACTATTTTGGTAAGAAATAACATTATAACAGGATAGTCAAAGCCTGTTATTATCATAAATCCTGTTTCACCAGATGGATACTATCCTTGAAAATATCACAAAATGTGTCGAGGCCGGAAAGATAAACATAACTTCGACCTATCCCCCTGCCATGAAAGGTCTGGAAGGAGCGGATGAACTCACAAAAAAAGCCCTTGATGAAGGTATTACTCCTGATGAGATCCTAGAACATGCACTCATCCCTGCAATGTCGTCAGTAGGTGATAAATATGCCCGAAAAGAAATATTCGTGCCCCAGATGCTTATGTCTGCGAAAGCTATGAACAGTGCAATGGTGCATATCAAACCGTTTTTTCTGTCGGGTGCCGCAAAGAGAAAAGGACGGTTTATTATAGGTACCGTTTCCGGTGATCTTCACGATATTGGGAAAAACCTTGTGGCTATGATGATAGAAGGCGGTGGATGGGAAGTGATCGACCTTGGTGTTGATGCAGGTCCCGATAAATTCATTGAAGCCCTGGACGAGAATCCGGGTGCTGTGGTAGGACTTTCTGCCCTTCTGACAACAACAATGGAGAATATGAAAAATATTGTGGCTGTTATCAGGGATAAACATTATGAAACAAGGATACTTGTTGGGGGAGCGCCTGTAACAACAGAGTATTGCAGCAGGATAGGAGCCGATTTTTATTCTCCTGACCCACAGGGTGCCGTGAGGTACCTTAACAGCCTGATCGAATAAAAGCAAGAATATATGCAGACTGTTCTGAAAGGAAGGACCAGTGAAGTGGTTATAGATACCGGAGGGCCGGTTGTTATTATCGGCGAGTCAATTAACCCGACAAGAAGAAAAAAACTTGTAAGCACCCTGGAGAAAGGTGATTTTAACTACCTGATGGAACTTGCGCAAAACCAGGTGGATGAGATGGCAGATGTGCTTGATGTCAATGTCGGTTTCCCTGGAGTGGATGACGTAAAACTTCTCCCCCGGGTGGTGAAGGCTCTTAATGACAGCTTAGATATTCCTTTATGTATCGATTCACCCGATCCTGCAGCTATTGAGGCAGCTCTCAAAGTGGCTGTGGGAAAGTGTCTGATTAACTCAGTAAATGGCGGAAAGAAATCAATGGATGCCCTCTTTCCTGTTGCAAGGGATTACGGTGCTGCTATTATAGCACTTGCTATGGATGAGGATGGGATACCTTCAGAGCCCGTGAAACGACTTGAAATTGCAGAAAGAATTGCAAGCCGGGCTGTTGCAGCAGGGATAGGCGAAGAGGATATCATTATTGATCCTCTTGCAATGGCTGTTAGCGCAGATCCGCAGGCATGCATGACAACGCTTGAGACAACCAGGCTCATTCGCACTAAGCTGGGTCTTAATATGACAATAGGAGCGAGCAATATCTCTTTCGGATTGCCTGACAGACAGGCCCTGAATGCTGCATTTATTATCCTGGCAATTTATAACGGGGTTACCTGCCCGATTGCGAATCCCTCAGCTGTAACATCTGTTGTAAGGGCAACCGACCTTATTCTTGAGAGAGATGAATACGCTTTCAGGTTTGTTGAACATTACCAGCTTACAAAAGACATTAACAGGGTCTGACCCACAGGGAAAAATGAAAAACATAAACCTGGAAATCGGTTTCAACGAACTCAGCCTTTCAGAGGAAGCAATTATCAACATAATAGGATATTCATCACAGGAAGAGCTCGGTCTTCTTAATAGTCTTGTCCCCGGCCTGATGCGATTGGCAGGAGATGTTTGCAGGATTAAAGCACAGTATAGCATCTTTGATGATATCGGCTTCGAAAATGATACTGCAGAACTTAAGGTAAGAAACGTGATATTCAATCCCGGAAGAATTATTTACGGACAGTTGAAAAAATCCGAATTGATCACCTTATTCCTTTGCACAGCGGGCAGCGAGATAGGCAATGTAAGCAGGCAGGCAATGATTGAACGGGATCTTTTAAAAGGATATGTGCTTGATGTAATAGGAAGCGAAATGGTTGAGGCTGCTGCAGATTTGATGCAGATCGATATAGAGAGGAGTTTTTTTTCATCCGGATATAAAATTTCAAATCGTTATAGCCCGGGTTACTGCGGATGGGATGTGAGCGAACAGGGAAAGTTGTTTGAGCTGATGCCCCGCAATTACTGTGGAATAAAGCTTAATGATTCATCATTGATGGATCCTGTTAAATCAGTAAGCGGTATTATCGGCCTCGGAAGTAAGGTAAAGAAACTTCCCTATACCTGCAGCCTGTGTGATATGACGAATTGTATATACAGGGCAAAAAGAAAATAGTTTGTAGCTCACACTCATTGACAGGGTAAAATATGCAGGTACATGGCCCGATTTTATTATATTTGATCTTTGTGTTAATCTGATGATTTTCTGAGCAACCGCCTGTGAAAATGGCATAGGTTGTGAGTGTAATGCCGGGTTAACCCACTGAAAATAAAAAAATATCCTTAATGTTATTGCTGGGAATAGACCTTGGAAGCTCTTCTGTTAAGGTTTCTGTTATTGACGGAGAATCGGGGAAAAACCTTGTTTCGGCATTTTATCCGGGAGATGAGATGCAAATAATAGCCGTTAAACAGGGATGGGCTGAACAGGATCCAGCCATATGGTGGGAAAACACTAAGAAGGCTGTCGTTGAATGCACCTCAACTCTTGGAGAGCGAAGTAATTCAATAGGAGCAATTGGTATCTCTTACCAGATGCACGGACTGGTGATTACAGACAGTAATAAAAAAGTGCTGAGACCTTCTGTCATATGGTGCGACAGCAGGGCGGTACCATATGGAGATAAAGCCTTCAATGACCTGGGCAGGGAATTTTGTCTTTCTCACCTGTTAAATTCCCCCGGAAACTTCACCGCCTCTAAACTGGCATGGGTAAAGGACCAGGAGAGGAGTCTTTTTGATGCTGCTGAAAAAATTATGCTGCCCGGCGATTATGTTGCAATGCTCCTTACAGGTGAAGCAGCCACCACATACTCGGGTTTGTCCGAAGGTATATTCTGGGATTTTAAAAGAAATGCCCTTTCTTCTGAACTAATAGAATATTTTGGTTTTGACAGGTCCGTTTTTCCTGATGCCGGCCCGTCGTTTGCCGTCAGTGGAAAGCTGATGAAGCACGTAGCCTCAGAGCTTGGCCTTCCTTCAGGTATACCTGTCTCTTACAGGGCCGGTGATCAACCAAACAATGCACTGTCGCTGAATGTTCTTAACCCTGGTGAAGTGGCCGCCACAGCAGGTACATCCGGCGTTATTTATGGCGTCACCGATAAGAGGAAATTTGACCCTTTGTCAAGAGTCAATACCTTCATTCATGTCAATCACAGGTTTGATAATCCAAGACTGGGGGTGCTTCTTTGTATTAACGGAACAGGCATACTGAACTCATGGCTTCGACACAACATGGCTGCTGGCTCCACTTACGATGATATGAACCTATCAGCCTCGGGCGTCAAATGTGGTTCTGAAGGTCTTTGTATCCTGCCTTTCGGAAACGGAGCTGAAAGGATGCTTGGTAACAGGGAGCCGGGAGCAAGTGTATCCGGACTAAATTTTAATATTCATACTGCTTCACATCTTATCAGGGCGTCGCAGGAAGGAATAGCATTTTCATTCAGGTACGGTCTGGATATCATGAAGGATACCGGTATCGATGCAGAAATTATAAGGGCCGGTAAAGCTAATATGTTCCTTAGTACTGTTTTCAGACAGACCCTGGCAGATGTAACAGGTGCTTCAATACATCTCTATAATACGGATGGTGCCGCAGGGGCCGCCAGGGGAGCAGGAATAGGCTGTGGCTATTATAGTAGTGAAAAAGAGGCTTTTGCAGGACTTAAAGAGGTTGGCATAACGACTCCTGGTAAGAACAGGGAACTTGCAGCAGAGGCTTATCTGCGATGGACGAAAGCACTTGATGCTGCTTTGAAGTAAGATAAACACCAGGCATGCCGATAGCTACCGGAACGAATTTTAACAGAATATTTTTAAAAAGATAACTCTAAAATACTTATCAAAATGATTTACAAAGGCAATAAGGAAGCATATCCCGGGATAGGGAAAATTGAATATGAAGGATCAAAATCCAGGAATCCCCTGGCTTTTAAATGGTATAATCCTGAAGAAGTTATTGCAGGAAAGAAGATGAAAGATCACCTGAGGTTTGCAGTTGCATACTGGCATTCATTCTGTGGCGACGGTGGCGATCCTTTCGGCGACGCAACACGCATATATCCCTGGAATGATGCAGGAGATCAGGAAAAGATACAACAGAGACTCGATGCCGCTTTTGAATTTATTACGAAGATAGGAGCAGGCTATTATTGTTTTCATGATATTGATGTGGTTGGTAATGGTTCGGTGCTCGAAATAGAAAAACGTCTTGAAAAGTATGTGCCTGTAATGAAAAATATGCAGGAGCAGACAGGGGTTAAGCTATTGTGGGGAACAGCAAACCTTTTTTCCCATCCCAGGTATATGAACGGTGCCGCAACAAACCCTGATTTCAGGGTAGTGGCAAACGCTGCAGTTCAGCTGAGGAATGCTATCCATGCTACTGTAACTTTAGGAGGCGAAAATTACGTGTTCTGGGGTGGCAGGGAAGGTTACATGAGCCTTCACAACACCGATATGAAAAGGGAACTGGATCATATGGGTATGATGTTGTCCCTGGCACGCGATTACGGCAGGAGTATAGGATTTAAGGGAACCTTCCTTGTAGAACCCAAACCTATGGAGCCGACAAAACACCAATATGACTACGATGTGTCAACAATAATAGGATTCCTCAGGAAATATGGCCTCGATAATGACTTTAAACTTAATATAGAAGTTAATCATGCAACCCTTGCAGGACATACATTTACACATGAATTGCAGGTGGCAGCTGATGCAGGGTTACTGGGCAGTATCGATGCCAACAAGGGAGACTACCAGAATGGATGGGATACTGATGAATTCCCAACAAATATCTACGAGATAACTGAAGCCATGATTGTTATTCTCAGGGCAGGCGGCTTCAGCACAGGTGGTATCAACTTCGATGCTAAGGTAAGAAGAAACTCTACTGATGCAGAAGATCTTTTTATTGCACATATAAGCGGCATGGATACCTTCGCAAGGTCACTCAAGATTGCTGAAAAAATACTTGATGAAAGTAATTATCTCAGCCTGCGCAAGAAAAGGTATGAATCGTTCGATTCAGGTAATGGCAGTGATTTTGAAAAAGGGAAGCTTACACTTGAACAACTGCGGGAGCTGGCTATAAATGATGATGAACCGATTACAAGAAGCGGTAAGCAGGAGATGTTTGAACAGCTGATAAATATGTATATTGAATAAGTGAACAAGCAGGAGACCCTTTGTTAGGCACTATCGTAATGCGCTTTAATACAGGGGTATATATGGAAAAATACAGGAGGAGTATAGCTAAGTTTTTAATATTAATATTCTGATTATGGAAAAGGTTGTATTAGAAAAAAAGAGCAGGTTTGATTTCGATAAGACAGTGGAACTTCTTGTTGCCGAAGCCGAAAAGTCAGGATGGACCATCCCTGCTGTACACGATCTGCGGCAATCACTGGCTAAATCGGGCAAGATGGTACGATCAGTAAAAGTGATTGAGATGTGTAAGCCTGAATATTCAGGCCAGATGCTGGAACTTAATGATGAGCGTATTATATCTGTTATGATGCCATGCAGGATCTCTGTATATGAAAAAGACGACGGGCTGGCCTATATCGGACTTATGAATACCTCACACATCACTTCAGGACTGCCTGCTGTTATTGCAAGGGTTATGAAACAGGCTTCAGGGGAAACACTTGATATGGTTACAAAAATTGCCGGGGAATAATAATAGCACGGTTTCTAATTAAAGAAGCATCTTTTCTATTGAGGATTTTTCCGTAGCCGTAAGGGAACTCATTGTGTTAAGGGCATTCTGAATCTTGACCTTGAAATTCCAGCATGTCATCTGTCTTAACGACAGACGTCTTGCAAATTCATATGTTGAAACATCTTCTTTTCCTTTGCAAACATTATAGGCTATATAAAATGCCTTGCTGATCGGAAACTTGCAGTTATGGAAAATAGTACCTGATGTGGGAGATTCTTCACTTTTACACCTTGTGCACCTTCTCGAATACGGTGTTTTACCCTGACAGTAGTTGGTGTTACCGCATTTGCGGCATGTGAATCCTTCGCTCCACTTTAGATCGGCCAGGAACTCATAACATTTTTCATCACTGAGAAAAAGCTCAGCAATCTTTTCATCATCAATGTCGTTGTTGAATATTTTACTCATCCACAATGGCTTTGTTTTGCAAATATAGATTTTCTGAGTGATAATAAAAAGATTTAGGTGATACTATTGCGATTTATTGTTTTTGTAGTTACCTTTGCGCCGGTTTTTGAAACAAGTATTTGATGCAATTACTATGGCATACGCAGAGATAAATAAGAGATACAGTGATCTGGCAGAGACAACATGTTGCCTGTCATGTGGAGGGGCGATTAATTATTCCGGTGCTTCAGCCGGTGAAGTGTGTGTTGATCTTGGCAGCGGCAGGGGTACGGATGTTATCCGGCTTTCAGAAACAGTTGGTAGTGAAGGGTTCGTGTACGGGATAGATATTTCTGATGGAATGATAAGGAAAGCAAAAAGTACGGCAGAGAGACTCGGAGTAAAGAATGTAGAGTTTGTCCACAGCCCTCTTGAAAAACTGGCTTTACCTGATGATACTGCCGACCTGGTTATTTCAAACTGCACTATAAATCATGCTGCCGATAAGCAGACTGTATGGAATGAAGTGTACAGGATACTAAAGGAGGGAGGACGCTTTGTAGTTAGTGATATATATGCTGTTGAACCTATTGCCGAAGAATATCGCAACGATCCTGTTGCAATATCTGAATGCTGGGCCGGTTCGGTTACACGTGACGAATACATGGAGCAATTAAATAAGGCAGGATTCAGATCGGTAAAAATTATTGAAGAATCTGAACCTTATGATAAAGGCCATGCCAGCGTATGC
>Ga0102950_1000589_pt1 | contig 10559 bp, 6 predicted proteins | sample SalPon2A_B_D2_MG_FD_78505 | JGI IMG/M metagenome (GOLD analysis project Ga0102950, IMG submission 78505) | Soil microbial communities from South San Francisco under conditions of wetland restoration - Salt Pond MetaG R2A_B_D2_MG | ecosystem: Environmental > Terrestrial > Soil > Wetlands | place...
TCATTTTGCGGTATACTGCCAGGTGCATCCCGTTTTCTATGGAAGGTTTAAGATCCGGAGTAAGGTTTTGACCGCCGGTATTAAGAATACCAACCTCTCTCCATCTCATGGTTCCCTTATCGGTGGCTGAGGGAGTTATAAGTATGATGTCGTCGTTTACTCTTAATGATATATTCCCTCCCGAGGTTGTTGTCAGTCCCCTTTTATAAAGACGTCTCATAAAACGTGCAACTTCCTTTCTTTCCTGTTTGTATCTTTCTTCAACTTCCATAATTACTGCCGCACCAGATCAATAACTCCATTAAGTACGTATTTTGGACTGTAGGGAAACCTGTCTATGTCATCCTGTGCTGTAATTCCGCTTAAAACAAGAAGTGTATCTATCTCCGATTCAAGTCCGCATAAGATATCAGTGTCCATTCTGTCACCTATCACGATAGTATCTTCCCTGCGCATGCCAAGCCTTTTCAGACCACTTCTCATCATCAGGGGATTTGGTTTACCGACAAAATATGCTTTTTTGCCTGACGCTATTTCAATTGGAGCAATAAGAGCTTTTGTTGAAGGAATAACACCGTCTTCCACAGGGCCGCTCACATCGGAGTTGGTTCCGATAAGTTTTGCCCCTTTAATAACAAGGTTAAGTCCCAGTTGGATCTGTTCAAAATTATAATTGTGAGTATCACCAACGACAACATAATCAGGATTTACGTTATTAACTGAATAGCCGACACTATAAAGTGCATGTATGAGCCCGGCTTCCCCTATGACATATGCACTTCCATCGGGTTTCTGGTTCGCCAGGAAGCTGGCTGTGGCAAGTGCACTTGTGTAAAAATGTTCTTCACCTACCTTAATCCCCAGTCTCTTAAGCTTCTCATGAAGTTCCCGTGGTGTTCTTTCGCTTGAGTTGGTAAGGAAAAGGAACTTTTTGCCCGCTGATTCAAGCCAGGCAACAAAATCGGTAACACCCGGCAATAACTTGTTCCCATGGTAAATAACTCCATCCATATCTATTATGAATCCCAGCTTATTTTTAATCTTTTCAATAAAGTCTTCCATAGGTTATATTTTATCAGACAAAGATACCCATGATTTTTGTTTTTCAGTTGGTAATTTAGTGAGTATTCAGGAATTTTCAAATTCGAAAATGGTATCTGAAATGTAAATAATCCTTATCCGGGGAGTCAGTACATGAAACTCACATAGATCACAAAGTGTTTTATTTTATTGCAATGCCTTTGTATTCTTTGCGCCTTCTTTTTTATAAAGGATATGGAGAAGAGTGGGAAATATAATAAGCAGTAAAGGCAAAGCAATTACAAAACCGCCTATTACGGCGATAGCCAGTGGCTGGTGCATCTGGGCCCCGGTTCCAATTCCAAGGGCAAGAGGCATCAGGGCAATAATTGCACCAAGGGCTGTCATCAGTTTTGGTCTGAGCCGGGTTGAGATGGCAAAAACAAGAGAATCATCAACAGATCCTTTTTTCCTGTTTGTTGAATATTGCTGGAAAGTGAATATTGCATTTTCTCCTATTATACCAACCATCATAATCAGACCCGTGTAACTGCCTACATTCAGAGGTGTATGTGTAAGGTATAAAGCAATAAGGCTTCCCGATACACCGAGAACGGCTATGAACAATATTGCAATGGCCGCCCTGAAATCCCTGAAAATGAAAAGCATAAGGGCGAAAACAAGCAGGCTTGAGAGGATAAGTATTATCAGAAGTTCGCTGAATGACTGTTGCTGATCAGCATACTGGCCACCGTATTCAATGTTGTATCCCCGTGGAAGGGATATCTTGCTGCGTATAATATTTTGAATATCCTTCATGGCACTGCCAAGGTCCCTGTTATTGAGCCTCGCAGTAACTATAGAAACTGATTTGAGATTATCCCTGTTGATCTCGGCAACTCCTTTTGTCAGTTTTACGTAGGCAAGTTTGTTCAAGGGAACAAGCTTACCATCGGGGGTGAAGATAAATTGTTTTTCAATAGTAGCAAGGCTGTTCTTTGTGCTGTTGGGATATATCATCCTTATGTCGGTAAGCTGTTCTTTCTCAAGTATATTACCTACAATATCACCACGTGATATTGTCTGCAACTGGTACTGAAGTGAAGCTGGTGTTATATTGTACTGTGCCAGTTTCTGCTGATCCGGTATAATATTGATAGATGGTCCAGCAATAATTATCCCGTCAAATACATCTGCGATGCCCTGAACGTTTTCTATTTCACCCGCTACCTGTTTAGCCAGTTCATTCAGTTTATCCTGGTCATCACCGAATATCTTTATTTCAATAGGCTGAACTGATGCCATAAGGTCGCCGAGCATATCGCCTATTACCTGGCCGAAATCAATTGCCAGGGCCGGCTGGGTAGCTTCTACCTTTCTCCTTATATCATCTATTACTTCCACAGTACTTCTTTTCCTGTTATCCTTAAGCTGAATAAGATAATCACCATCGTTGGGTTCGGTTATAAAGAATCCCATCTGGGCACCTGTCCTTCTTGAATATGATTCTACTTCAGGGATGCTAACAATTATTTTTTCCACTTCCCGGAGCATCCTGTCTGTTTCTGCCAGCGATGTGCCGGGGGGTGAAGTGTAATCAAGGACAATTGATCCTTCGTCCATTTCAGGGAGGAAGCCTGTTTCAAGTTTTGGCAGTATAAAATATATCGACAGCAGGAGAGCAAGAATGAATCCAATGCTTATATATGGTCTCTTTATGAAAAAACCAACCCAGTTTCTTGTTTTTGTCAGCCTAACCGTATCCTTTTTCCTTTCCGGGAAAAGAGACCTTATCCGTGAGAACCACAGGTAGATAACAGGAAGTCCGATCCAGGTTACAAAGAACGAACATACAAGGGTTATTATCATAGTGTTTGTAAGCACGTTGAAATATGCTCCCGCAACTCCTCCCAGTAGCATAAAAGGAATAAATATTACTATTGTGCTGAGCGATGAACCCAACATTGACGGGAACAGGTATTTTACTGCCTGAAAAACAAGTTCCCCTGACGATCTGTCGGGGAATTCCTCATGTGTTCTGTGTATCTGTTCCACCACTACAACTGCATCATCTATTATAAGTGCTATTGCTGCCGCAATAGCTCCGAATGTCATGATATTAAGTGTGTAACCTATGCTGTAAAGGACAATAATTGTAAGGAGCAGTGTGACCGGTATTGTAACAAGAATTGTGGCACTTGCCCTGAAGGATCTGAGGAAGGTTATTGCAACGAGTATAGCCAGCAGAAGGCCAATCCACAGACTGTCATTAACACTTTTTATTGCTTTATTAACGAAGTCAGCCTGGTCGTAATAATATGACACATGCACATCCTCAGGAAGAATCTGTTCCAGTTCCTTCTGTTTTGACTTAACTTCCTTTGCAAGACTTATGAGATTGGCGTTTGGCTGTTTGAGAATGGCCACTAGCAGTCCCTGGCGACCGTTGGCATTTATCCTTGTATATTCGGTCCTTTCACGAACCTCAACTTTTGCAATATCCTTAACCCTGATTGTTCTTTTGCCGTCATTCTTAAGAATCACATTATCAATGTCATCCAGGTTGTATAATCCTGCGTCTGTTATGTTCAGGTAGAGCCGCCTGTAATCGGATACCAGTCCGTTTGATGTTATGAAGTGATTCCGGCTGAATATATCCCTTATCATTTCCGGGGTTATGGAGAAGGATCTCATCTTAACCTGGTTCAGTTCAACCCAGAACTCCTTGGTCTTTCCTCCAATGATACCCACGGATGATACACCCTCTATCTGCGACAGGAAAGGCTTGATAGTGTATGTAGCAAGCATATTGAGCTCAATGGGAGTTCGTTTATTGCTTTCAACAGTAAATCCTATAACCGGTAAAATGGAAGGATTCATTTTTTCAACCTGGATCTGTACATCTGCAGGAAGCTGGTTTTTAATCTGAGCGATACGCGATTCAAGCATCTGCTGATTGACGTTTATATCTGCATTCCAGTTCAGAAAGGCTGATATTTCGCATGATCCGCGACTTGTAGTACTCCTTAACAGCTTAAGATCAGGGACCTGCTTGATAGCATCTTCCAACGGCCTTGTAACAGTAATCATCATCTTGTCTACAGGCTGTTCACCATTATCCGCTATTATTTTGAGCTTGGGAAATGTTATCTCCGGGAATAAGGATACCTGTATATGTCCGTATAGAAATAGCCCGCCGGCAATGATTACAGCTATAATAACAGAAATGGGATTTTTGTAGGAAAGGAAGAAATTCTTCATATCATTATTCCTTTTTTACTGATACGCTGGCAGTGTCGGGGAGTCCGTAGTTGCCTGTGACCAATATCCGGTCGGAAGGTGACAGGGAAGGTTCAGTTATCTGTACTTCATCATTGTCTTCGTAACCTTTTTGCACTAGAATCTTTACAGCTGTTGAGTCGTTTAAGAGCTTCATTATCCAGAACTCTGTCTGTGTTTCGTTTCCCAATACGGCCCCTTTCGGCAGAATTGCAGCATTTTGAATAACCGATTTAACAAGCCTAACGTTTCCAATCAGGTTTGCCGGCAATCCTGCAGTACGTGACGGTTTAATAATATACTTAACAGTCTGGGTCTGCATATCCATCTCCGACATTCTGCCGGTGATGATTCCTGTTATAGTACTGTTATCCGGTAATTCTATATTACATTGCCTGTTTTTGTTTATATATCTCTCAAGCTCAAAGGGAACTTCAAGGATAAATATGAGAGATGACTGATCGTCAACCGAAGCCAGCTGATCGCCTTCCTGGACAAAGTCACCCTGCTGAAATGATACGGAATTTATTATGCCTCCATTGTTTGACCTGATACTGATAATCCCTTTAAAAGTGAGGTTGGAATCTGCCTGCCCGGAATTGCCCATTGCCATTGCTTCCCTTGTCTTTATTGTAAAAAGAACCTGGCCTTTTGTGATTTTATCGCCCTGGTGTATCATCATTTTTTGTATCACACCTGTTGTTGTTGACCTGATATAGCTTTTATTCATGAAATGTGTTACAGCGGGAAGGTCAACACCTGATTTGACGGTCCTGAATTCTACCGGTACTGTTGTGACGGGTGTCCTGGCTTCAGGTTCTTTTGTTTCTCCATCGCCAGTGTTTTTACATGACATGGGTCCCGCCAGCAAACATACGGAGAAGAACAATATTAGAGCAGATCTGAATTTATTCGACATATCGGATTTATTATTGTATCAGAAGAAAATTCATTTCATTTATTATCTGAAGTTTCCGGATATTGATAAGGTTAATATTCCTGTTTATTGTCTTATAGTTTTTTATTGCATTGATGTATACGGTCATCCGGATATTTCCAGCTTCCAGCTGATCGCGTAGTGCATCGACGAGATGCCCGGAGTTATTAACCTGTTCTTCAAGCTTAACAGACATTGAGTCAAGGCTTTCAAGCTCGTCGCTGTACTGTCTTAACTGGATATAGTATTGTTTTCTGAAGTTCTCCTCGTACATTTTTCTGCTGTTCTCACTGAATTCGAGCTTATGTTTTTCAATATCTCTCTGATGTCCGTCATATATTGGCACGCTCAGGCTTACGCCGGCACTGTAACCAAAATGCCGGTAAAAATTCCATGGAGTGCTGGTGAGGAATCCTGCATCGGCAAACCAGCTGATTTTTGGCTTATAACGCAGGTCAATTGACCTGCGTTCATTCCTGATTTGCATGCTGTCTATTTTATAGCGTATGAATGAGGGCAGCTTTGAAATGTCAGCGGTACCTTCAGGCAACAGATCAGGTTTTTCAACGGCATATAATGTTGTATCGCCAATACCGCAGAGAAGGTTGAGCAGCATAAAATCTTTCCTGTACTGTGTACTTAGCTGGCTGACAAGTAACTCCTGTGACTGGGTCTCGATGAGAAGAGTGAGGTAATCTGTCTGGTTGCTTACACCGCTTTTTACAAAGTTCTGAACAATATCATTTTCCTTCTTCATCAGCTGAAGAAAATTCCTGTTAAAGATGAGATCGCTGTACCCGGCCCAGGCAGCAAGGTACTGGTCCGTGATCGACTTAACCAATTCATCCTTTGTAACTTTTGTTGAGTTATTAGCCAGTCGCTTCTGTAAGGTGGCAGCATTCAGCTTATTGCTTGTTTCACCCCTGTTAAGAATATTTTGTGATATTCCCACAACTGCCGTATAATTTCCACCGTCCGTTATCACATCATCATAGCCGAAATTATGCGAATAGGGGAAATACTGAAGGGATGAATTTGCCTCCATGAAAGGTTTTTTTGCAGCTCTGACAAGCAGGCTGTCATCAACAGCTGCTCCAGCCTGGTTCCTGTACTCGTTAAGCAGCGGACTGTTGTTAATTCCTTCATTCAGGTAGAAGTCGAGACTTCTTGTCTGGCAGTCGGCAATTATCCCAAAGAGAGAAAGGCAAAGAATCAAAAAGCCTGTTTTGTACATAAAAGTCAATTGTCAGGTTATAACAGTTTAACAAAATAGCTGTCAAAATAGTTAAATAATTCTGAAGCAAATCTGTTTTCACGGTTTTTTGACAACTTAAATACCCATTTTATTCAGCAAAATTTGTTTTTCAGCGGAAAAATTATTTTTACTGCTATGTCCTTTCAAAGGAATTATCTTTTCATGAATGGCATCTATTATCCAATCAGGCTGGGGAAAGAAATATTTTTCCATTTCGTAAGCAGGAGTAATCCAGTTCCTTGATCCGACAACAACAGGGGGTGCATCTAGTTCGTCAAAGGCAAGCTCGGTTATTGTCTGGGCCATCTCCTTAAGGAATGAACCTCTTGATGTAGCGTCACTTGTCAGAACCAGTCTTCCGGTTTTTCTTACCGATTCAATTACAGGTTCGTAATTGAATGGCACAAGCGTCCTGGCATCTATCACCTCAGCGCTCATCTCATATCTGTCTTCAAGTATTTCAGCTGCTTTTAAAGCCTGGTATAATGTTGCTCCGATTGTAAGTATTGTCAGATCAGTACCCTTTTTTTTAACATCAGGCTCACCGAAAGGTATTTCATAATATCCTTCCGGGACACCTCCCTTGTGGAACATTTCCCCAACGTCGTATATCCTCTGGCTCTCGAAAAAGATCACAGGATCTGTTCCCTGCAGGGCAGTGTTCATAAGGCCTTTTGCATCGTATGGAGTAGCCGGGAATACAACTTTCAAACCGGGTATGTGAGCTGTCAGTGAAGACCAGTCCTGTGAATGCTGAGCGCCATATTTTGAACCGACAGATACCCTTATTACAACAGGCATTTTTATAAGGTTCCCACTCATTGCCTGCCACTTTGGCAACTGGTTAAAAATCTCATCGCCTGAACGTCCCAGGAAGTCGCAGTACATTATTTCCGCTATGACCCTGCCTCCACACATTCCGTAACCAATTGCCGTTCCAACAATAGCACCTTCTGATATGGGTGAATTAAATAGCCTGTGATAGGGCAATGCTTCTGTCAGTCCGCGGTAAACTGCAAATGCTCCTCCCCAGTCGCGGTTCTCCTCACCCCAGGCTGCCAGAGTTGGGTCTTTATAAAACCTGTCGATTATTGCTTCGAAGATGCCGTCTCTTAGCTGGAACATCCTTGCTTTGGAAACCGGTTTGCCATCTGCATCAATGTGATAACGTACTTTGTTCTTTATCGATTTTACCCTCGGGTTCTCCTCTATTGGGATAAGCACATCAGGCTGCCTGCCGTCCATCCTGTCTGCAGATGTTTCTGAGAACATCATTCTGCCAATGAAATCAGGATCGGTATCAAGATTGATGAGAGGAGAGATGTTTTCATCAATACTTAATTTAAGAATATGTCTGAGTAATTCCTGTGTCGATTCAGTTATGGATGCAAGTTCATCTCCTGTTGCCAGTCCGGCTTCAACAAGCATTTTCCCGTAGGCCGGTATAGAGTCTGCTTCCTGCCATGCCTCAATCTCTTCCTTCGACCTGTATGAAGAGGCATCCGAGGGAGAATGACCGCTGATCCTGTAAGTAAGGGTATCCATCAGGACAGGTCCCTTTTTTTCTTTGAGTATTTGTGTTTTTCTCCTGAATGCATCTATTACCGCAAGCGGATTATACCCGTCCACTCTTTCGGCATGCATCATTTCGGGGTTAACACCGGCACCTGTCCGGGCCAGAATGCCATACCCCATTGTTTCACCCATTGTCTGTCCTCCCATGCCGTAAAGGTTATTCATGAAGTTGAAGATAAGTGGCAAACCACCATTGTACTCACCTTCCCAAAGAGTTCTGTACTGGTCCATCGTAGCAAAAGTGATGCCTTCCCACACCGGACCGCAGCCCATGGACGCATCACCAATATTGCATACAACAATACCTGGTTTCCTGTTGATTTTTTTATAAAGTGCCGCACCAACGGATATGTCACCTGAACCACCTACTATAGCATTGTTGGGATAGATACCAAAAGGAGTGAAAAAAGCATGCATAGACCCGCCAAGTCCCTTGTTGAATCCATTCTCACGTGCAAATATTTCTGACAAAGCACCGTATAGAAGAAAGTGCCTGGCTAGTGTTTTTATGTTACCGTGAAAATCCTTTTCCACTACTCTCAAAGTTGCACCCCCGAAATATTCCTTCATAATATTGTAAAGACTGTCTTCATCAAGCCGGTGTATTGCTGAAAGACCTTTGGCTATGATTTCGCCATGACTTCGATGAGATCCGAAGATATAATCATCGGCGCCAAGATTATATGCCATACCAACTGCAGAGGCTTCCTGACCTATTGAGAGATGGGCCGGACCGGGATGATTATAAGAAATACCGTAATATTCCCCGGTTGTTTTGATGAGGTTCAGCATATTTTCGAATTCCCTGATAACCACCATGTCGTGATATATCCTGATGAAATCTTCCCCGGAGTATACCTTTTTTTCTTCCTCAATTGATTTGTTGTACTGGTTTACAGGTATTCTTCCAAATTCAATAAACTGAGGTTTCCTGACAATTCCCGGATTTATGTTCTGCGTTTTTGGCATTGGTGATGATGTTTATGTTGTTGTTTATTTCTTTACTGTATGGTATAAGATTGTAATTCGTTGTAATTCGTTGTAATTCGTTGTAATTCGTTGTAATTCATAGTAATTCATAGTAATTCATAGTAATTTGAAGAAGTTAAAAAACGAAGGATTCAATCTGTTCCTTAATCTCTTTAAGGAATAATGTAGCAGGACCTCCGTCTACTGCCCTGTGATCGTATGTAAGCGATAAACCTATATATGGCACAAAACCAAATATATTGTTCCCGAGGTCGGCCGGCCTGTTAATTATTGTACATACGCCAAGGATACCTGTCTGCGGCAGGTTTATGACAGGTGTGAACATCTCTACTCCATAGCCTCCCAGGTTTGATACTGTGAATGTGGCAGCTTCGCTTTTTATCAGCTCAGGATCTATACTGCCTTTCCTGCATGCATTGGTGACGGATTTCAGTTCTTTGGAGAGATCACCCGGACTAAGCTGTCCGGCATTTTTTACTACTGGCACCATAAGTCCTCTGGGTGTATCAACTGCCAGTCCGAGGTGAACCGGTCTGAATGTCCGGAGACTATTGTTGTCATAAAGGTGACTGTTCATCACGGGAAATTTCTCAAGTGCCCTGATAACGCACCAGCAGATCATGTCGTTAAGTGTAATATCTGCCAGAGTACCACCCGATTTTATTTCTTCTTTTATCTTCTTCCTCGATTCAAGCAGTCTGCGCACATCGGCACTCATATGGTGGGTTACCTGGGCAGATTCACTGAGCGACCTGAACATGGCTGATGCTATCAGCTTCCTCATATTACTCAGAGGAGCATCGGAATATTCCTTATCCTTATATATTGTTTCTTCCTCAGCAGTAAGCTTTCCTGCCAGCAGGTTCTCAATGTCGCTGATCACAATCCGGTTGTTCGGACCGGAACCACGAACTTTACTGTAGTCAATATTCTTTTCGCCTGCCAGCTTCCTGGCCCTGGGCGATATCCTTATCTTCCCGGTATCCCTGACAGTGGATACTGATGTGTTATCAATTTCTTCTTCACTTTCCTTATTTATAATTCCTTCCCGGACTTTGTCCTTCTCTTCAGAGCCGGGTTTGAACGGCACTGCTGATTCACCGGGATTACCTATTACAGCAATATTCAAAAGTACCGGAACTTCATCTCCTTCACTGAAGAATCTCTCCAGTAATATCCCGTCAGCAGGAGATTCAATATCAAAAGCAGCTTTGTCTGTTTCATATGATAATAATATATCTCCCTGTGAAACGCTTTCTCCTTTTTCTTTAAACCATTTTGTAATTATGCAGGTCTCTACCGATTGTCCCTGTTTTGGCATTATAACAGCAGTAGCCATATTCAGCAGTGTTTTATTTTAAAATAGTACTAATCATCTAACTCCGATGGGAGGAGCATAATTTATAAACTTGTAAGAATATGTGAGTCAAATCTTTATTTCATTATATTGATATGTCTGGTAATCAACAAGTACAAAAATATATTTTATAACTTGTATTAACA
>Ga0102950_1000590_pt1 | contig 10555 bp, 10 predicted proteins | sample SalPon2A_B_D2_MG_FD_78505 | JGI IMG/M metagenome (GOLD analysis project Ga0102950, IMG submission 78505) | Soil microbial communities from South San Francisco under conditions of wetland restoration - Salt Pond MetaG R2A_B_D2_MG | ecosystem: Environmental > Terrestrial > Soil > Wetlands | place...
CGAGCGCGGAGAGCGAAAGGAGAGCTGATATGTTTCGCCGCACCAAGATCGTCGCCACGGTCGGTCCTGCCTGCTCGTCAGAGGATATGCTTCTGGCCCTGATGGAGGCCGGCGCCGATGTTTTTCGACTCAATTTCTCTCACGGTGATCAGGCCGACAAGGCCGAAGTGATTCGCCGTATTCGCGCCCTCTCCACCCGCCGGCGGGTGGCGGTGGCGATTCTCGGCGACCTTCAGGGGCCGAAGATCCGCACCGGACTGATGGAGGGGGGGGGGCTCGAACTCAAAGACGGCGAAGAGGTCGTCATCACCGTGCGCGAGGTCAAGGGAGCCGGCAACGTCATCCCCACCACGTACCGCGGTCTTCCCGGAGACGTCACCGAGGGCGCGACCATCCTGCTCGACGACGGCCTGCTGGAGCTCAAAGTGCTGGCGGTCGGCGGCGAAGAGGTGCGCTGCCGGGTCGAGGTCGGCGGGGTGCTGCGCGACCGCAAGGGGATCAACCTTCCCGGCAGCCAGGTCTCGATCCCGGCGCTCACCGAAAAGGATCGCGAGGACGTCGCCTTCTGCATCGAGCACGAGGTCGACTATCTCGCGTTGTCTTTCGTGCGCAACTCCGCTGACATCGTCGTCCTCAAAGATCTGCTCGCCGCCAGGGGCGCCGCCATCCCGGTGATCGCCAAGATCGAAAAACCCCAGGCCGTCGCCGATTTCGACGCTATTCTGGAAGTCACGGACGGCGTGATGGTGGCGCGGGGCGATCTCGGCGTCGAGATGAGCCCGGAGAAGGTGCCGCTGATCCAGAAGCGGATCATCCGCAAATGCAACGAGGCCGGCAAGCCGGTGATCACCGCGACCCAGATGCTCGAGAGCATGATCGAGCATCCGCGGCCGACCCGTGCCGAGACCTCGGATGTCGCCAACGCCATTCTCGACGGCACCGACGCAGTCATGCTTTCGGCCGAGACCGCCTCGGGGCGCTATCCGCTGGAGGCGGTCTCGCTGATGGTGCGGGTTGCCAGCGATGTCGAGGGTGAGCCGAACCTGGCCGAACGGGTCTTTCGTCTCGGTTCCGGCGACCGCGGCTACCTGAGCATTCCCGAGACGATCGGCCAGGCCGCCTGCCGGGTGGCGGAGAATATCGGCGCCGCCGGGATTCTCGCCTTCACCCAGACCGGCAGCACCGCCGCGCTGGTCGCCAAATACCGGCCGTCGATGCCGGTCTTCGCCGTCACCCCCTCCCAGGCGGTGCGGCGGCGCCTCGCCCTCTACGCCGGAGTCCGCTCGATCCGCGTCGATATCGAGGGGGACACCGAGTCCCAGATCCGTTCGGTCGAGGAGGCGGTCCTTTCCGCCGGCGTCCTCAAGGCCGGCGACGTCGTGGTCATCACCATGGGCAGTCCGGTCTCGGCGCCGGGGACGACCAATTTGCTCAAGGCCCACCGGCTCGGGACCGGGGTTTTCTACGAGGTCCACTGACGCGATTCGTTTCGCGTTCTTATTTTTCAAAGCAAGGAAATTTCATGAGCAAGAAAGCCGTAGTCCTTTACAGTGGCGGTCTCGACTCCACCACCTGCATGGCCATCGCCCGTGCCGAGGGGTTCACCCCCTATGCGATGAGTTTCGCCTACGGCCAGCGCCACTCGGTGGAGCTGGAGAAGGCCAAGCGCCATGCCGGGCTTCTCGGAGCCGCCGATCACCAGCTGGTCGAGATCGACCTGCGCCGCATCGGCGGCAGCGCCCTCACCTCAGAGACGGCGGTCCCCAAGGACGGCGTCAAGGAAGGGGAGATCCCGGTCACCTACGTGCCGGCCCGCAACACCATCTTCCTCTCCTTTGCCCTCGGGTGGGCCGAAGTGCTGGGCGCTTTTGACATCTACATCGGCGTCAACGCCCTCGACTATTCGGGCTATCCCGACTGCCGCCCCGAGTACATCGCCGCCTTCGAGACGCTCGCCAACCTGGCGACCCGCGCCGGCGTCGAAAAGACTGGCTGCTATCGCATCCACACCCCGTTGATCGAGCTCAGCAAGGCGCAGATCATCGAGAAGGGGCTCGCGCTCGGCGTCGACTATGCCCTCACCCACTCCTGTTACGACCCGACCCCCGAGGGGGTGGCCTGCGGCGAATGCGACTCGTGCCGGCTGCGGCTCAAGGGCTTCCGCGAGGCCGGCATCCCTGACCCCGTGGAATACGTGAGGCGTAAGGAGTGAGGAGATGAACCCCGTTTCCTCAAGAACTGAAAACACAAATTTTTCGGCAGGACATATGACGAAGAAGGATAACGACACTTCATCCCTCACCCCTCACCCCTCACCGGGCCGTGAGGCCACCCCGATGCCCGATCTGCAGAAGTCCCGCGACACCCGCAACATCGCCATCGACAAGGTCGGCGTCAAGGACATCCGTTATCCGATCGTGGTGATGGACAAGAGCAAGGTCCAGCAGCACACCGTGGCCCGCATCAACATGTACGTCGATCTCCCCCATCAGTTCAAGGGGACGCACATGAGCCGCTTCATCGAGATCCTCAACGAGTATCGCGGCGAGATTACCATGCGTAACATGGGCAAACTGCTGCAGGCGATGAAGGAGCGCCTCGAGGCCTCCTGCGCCCACATGGAGCTCGAGTTCCCCTACTTCATCGAGAAGGAGGCGCCGGTTTCCCGGGCCCGCGGCCTGATGGAGTACACCTGCCGGCTGATCGGCACTTTGGACGAGGAGAAGGACTTCGTCCTCGCCGTCGTCGTGCCGGTCACCTCGCTGTGTCCCTGCTCCAGGGAGATCAGCGCCAGGGGCGCCCACAACCAGCGCAGCGCGGTGACGGTGGAGATCCGCTCGCGTAAATTCATCTGGATCGAGGATCTGATCGCCTGGGTCGAAGCCTGCGGCAGCGCCCCGGTCTATTCGCTGCTCAAGCGCGAGGACGAGAAGGCGGTCACCGAGCTTGCCTACGATCACCCGATGTTCGTCGAGGACATCGTGCGGGCGGTCACCGAGAAGCTGCGGACGGTCGAGGAGATCGCCTGGTTCCGGGTCGCCTGCGAGAATTTCGAGTCGATCCACAACCACTCGGCCTACGCGATGGTCGAAAGTCCCGCCCGCCAGGATCGCTGAGTTTGTGAATAACCCTGTGAGCAAGGTGGATAACCCGGCGGGATGCGGACGGCCGGTGGTCGGAATTTTCGCCAAGGAGCCGGTGTCGGGAAAGGTCAAGACCCGTCTCTGTCCCCCCTTGACCCCGTCCCAGGCCGCCGAACTGAGCCGCGTTGCGCTTGCCGAAACGGTAGACGTCATGCGCGGCGGTCCTTTCGAACTGGTCCTTTTCTATGACGGCTGTCACGAGTATTTCGCCTCGACCTTCCCCGGCCTGCCGCTGATTCCGCAGGGAGCGGGGGATCTCGGCTCCCGCATGGACAGGGCGCTCGCCGGACTGCTGGCCGGCGGATGCCGGGCTGCGGCGCTGATCGGTTCCGACAGCCCCGATCTGCCGCGGGAGCGGGTCGCCACCGCCTTGGACGCTCTCGGCGAGATCGAGGCCGTGACCGTTCCGTCCGATGATGGCGGTTATGTCCTGATCGGTGCGAATCGCCCCTGCCCAGAGCTTTTTCGCGGCATCGCCTGGAGTACGTCGTCGGTGCTGGATGAGACCCGGCAGCGCGCCATCGCCGCGGAGATTTCCTATCGTGAGCTCCCCGGCTGGGAGGATGTCGACGACTGGCCCTCGCTCAGCCGGCTCTGCCGCCGTTCGCCCGCTTCGCGAACAGCCCGCTACGCGGCATCGCTTCCGGTCTCCCCTCCCTGAACGTAACCATCGAGCAGCCCGAGCCTGACCATGCCGCTCGAACAGTTATCCCTGAACAGTCCTTACCGAAACGCTCGCCGTGGCCTATTCTCCGGCAAAGACGTTGACTTGACGGGGGGGATCGCTGATAATTGGAAACTGTTTCGCAACAACCCGCTTTTGAGGAGGCAGCAGTTGGAATTCATACTCGACACAGGTTGGGTGGTCAAGTTCGTCCTGCTTGTACTCGCCTATTTTTCGGTCGTTTCCTGGGCGATCATCTTTTATAAGTTTCGCGTCATCCACCGGGCCACCAGGGATTCCGATCGATTTCTCGATTTCTTCTGGGCCAAGAAGCGCTTCGACGTCATCGGCCAGGGGCTGGCCGATTTTGCCGCCTCTCCACTGACCGTGCTGTTCCGCGAGGGGTATTCGGAAATTCTCAAAGGGCAGCGTCGCCGCTCCGGCGAGGAAGATGGAACGACGCCGATGGCCGAGCTGGGTGGAGCCGAAAACGTCGCCCGAGCTCTGCGCCGGGCCACGACCCTCGAAACTCACCGCCTCGAAAAATACCTGACCTTTCTCGCAACCACCGGCTCCACGGCCCCCTTCATCGGTCTGTTCGGCACCGTCTGGGGAATCATGAGCTCCTTTCACGGCATCGGCAAGACCGGTAGCGCCTCGCTGGCCGTGGTTGCCCCCGGCATTTCCGAGGCACTGATCGCCACGGCCATCGGCCTGGTGGCGGCTATTCCGGCGGTTGTCGCCTACAACCACTTTCTGAACAAGGTCAACGTTCTGACCGGCGAAATGGACAACTTCAGCCAGGAGTTTCTCAACATCGTCGAGCGCATGGGGCGGAGGGGCTGAAAATGGAAGTCGGTCGACGCGGCGGCAGCCGCAGCAGCCTGTCGCAGATCAACGTCACCCCGCTGGTCGACGTGATGCTGGTGCTGCTGACCATCTTCATGATCACGGCACCGATGCTTGACCAGGGAATCAAGGTCAATCTCCCCGAGGTGTCCCACGCTCAGACCCTGGCCCAGAGCCATGAACCGCTGGTCGTTTCGGTGACTCGTAAAGGGACGATCGCCGTTGGGCATTCCCGGGTCAATACCCCGGAAAAACTCGTTCCGGTCCTCAAGCAGATCCTCAAGGGGACGCCGGGGCGCGAGGTTTTTCTCGAGGCCGACCGCGACGTCCCTTATGGCCATGTGGTTCAGGTGATGGCCGCCATGCGCCGGGCCGGCGTCCAGAAGCTGGGGATGGTGTCCCAAGAGCCCAAACCCTGATCCGTCGGGGGCCGGAAGTTTCGCAAGTTTATGGCCCATAATCATCATCAGTTTCCGCATGAGGAGCGCCGCGTCGAAACAGGACTGCGCCGCAGTCTCTTCGCCTCACTCGGCGCTCATCTGCTGCTGCTCGCGTTCTTTGCCGGTGTGCTGTTCCCCGGATTTCGGACCCCCTCTCCCCCCACCTATACCGTCGATCTGGTGAACCCGCCGGTGGCGCATCCCCGGGCCGGTCGCCCGGAGGCCCCGCCGCGCAAGGAGGTCGCCAAACCCAAGACCAGGCCGAAACCGAAGCCTGAGCCGAAACCGCCGGTGGTGCATCACCGTGAAGCTGCGGCCGAGAAGGTGGTGTTGCCGGCCAAACCAAAGCCGAAACCCAAGCCGAAACCGCCGGCCAAGGTCGACAATCAGGCTTATCAGAACGTTGTCAGGCATATCGAGGAGATGCAGAAGGAGCAGGAGCGCAAAGCGAAGATCGAAGCGCTGAAGCGCCAGCTCGCCCAGCTCTCCAAAGACGACACTCGCCCCTCGCCGGTCGCCAACGCGCCGGTCGGCATGCCGACCGGGCAGGGCGATCAGGCAGGAGTCACCTACGATGCCTGGCTCCACACATTTCTCAAGAAAGCCTGGGCCCTCTCCAAATACCAGGTGTCGAGCCTTGATCTTACCGCCAAGGTGGAGCTTGAGTTCGACGCGAATGGTCGTCTGTTCGACTATCGCTTCGTCAAGCGTTCGGGGGACAAGCGCTTCGACGACTCGGTGAAGGCGGCTGTTCTCAAACTGACCGCCATCACACTGCCCAAACCGCCGGGGAGACCCCTGACCCTGGAGGTCGATTTCAACCTCAAAGACCTGATGGAGTAGCCCTATGCGCCGCTTGGTTTTGTGTTGCCTGCTTCTGTTTTTGAGCGCAACCGTCGCCACCGCCGCTCCGATCGAAATCCGTGCTCCGGGGCAGCAGACCATCCCGCTGGCCGTCACCTCCTTTCTGCCGCTCGACGGAACCCCCCGCTCGGCTCTCGCCGGCCAGATCGATCAGGTGCTCAACTCCGACCTGAATCTCTCGGGCCTTTTCACCTTCGTCTCGCCGGACTCGTTTCTTGACGATGCCGGCCACCTCGGCCTCAACAGCACCGACGTCAACTTCGCGCAGTGGCGTCTTCTCGGTGCCCAAGCGCTGATCAAGGGGGGGTATCGCGTCACCGGCGAGCAGCTCACCCTCGAGGCCCGCTGCTACAATGTCACCGGCCGGCGCCTGCTGGTCGGGCGGCGCTACACCGGCCGGTTGGCCGATGTGCGCTACATGGCCCACGCCTTCGCCGACGACGTGCTGCAGGCTCTGACCGGAACCGCCGGCCCGTTCAACACCCGGATCGCCTTCATCGGCGATAAGACCGGACACAAGGAACTCTACATGATGGATGTCGACGGGCATCATGTCGTGCGGCTCACCAATGACCGATCCATCGTCCTTAATCCCGATTTTTCGCCGGTTGCCAAGGAGGTGATCTACACTTCCTACCGCGCCGGAAACCCCGATCTTTATCGGCGCGAGATTTATTCCGGCGCAACCGCGCGCATCTCCCATCGACGCGGGCTCAATATCGCCGGTCGTTACAGTCCCGACGGCCAGCAGATTGTCCTGACCCTGTCACGCTCCGGCAATGCCGAGATCTGCCTGATCGGTCTCGACGGCACCTTTCTCAAACAGCTGACCCACAGCTGGGGGATCGACGTCGACCCGAGCTGGAGCCCCGACGGCGACCAGATCGCCTTCGTTTCCGATCGCGACGGCAACCCCAATGTGTTCATCATGGACGTTCTCGGCCGGAACGTGCACCGCTTGACCATGAACGGCAAGTACAACGCCACCCCGGCCTGGAGCCCCAAGGGGGATCGCATCGCCTTCACCCGCCTGGTCGACAACCGCTTCGACATCTACACAATCCGCCCGGACGGTAGTGACGAGCGCCGTCTGACCTTCGGACCCGGCAGCAAAGAGCACCCCCGCTGGAGCCCCGACGGCCGCTTCATCGTCTATTCCTCCGACCAGGGCGGCCGCAATGCGATCTACATCATGCGCGCCGACGGCACGGGAATTCGCCGGATTTCTCCCCCGGGCGGCAACTGTTACAATCCCGCCTGGTCGCGTCGCTGGTAACAGTTGTTTTTTATCAAGCTTCCTGTATAATTGTCGTCGTTTTACTGCAAAATTAACTAAAACCGTCTATTTTTCGTATGTCAGAAAGGAGTGGAACCCCCATGAAGAAAGTCACTTCTCTGCGGCTGCTGGTCGTGATCGCCGTTGCCGGACTTCTGGCAACCGGTTGCGCCAAGAAGCCTGCCCCGTCTGCTGCGGCCACGGCAGAACAGACTCCGGTCGCGTCCACCACGATGCAGAATCAACAAGTCCCCGGCGTTCAGGAGCAGGCCGTCACCGAGACCCCTGCTGCCCCGGCCGTGGAGCAATCGCTTCAAATGATCCATTTTGCGTTCAACGAGTACACCCTGTCGCAGGAAGCTCGTGGTATCCTGGTCCAGAATGCGGCCTGGATGAAAGCGCACCCCGGCGTCAAAGTGCGGATCGAAGGGAACTGCGACGAGCGCGGTTCCGAGGAATACAACCTGGCCCTCGGCCAGAAGCGCGCCGATGCCGCGAAAAAGTATCTGGTCTCTCTCGGCATCCCGGCCGACCAGCTCATGGAGATCTCCTACGGTGAAGAGCGTCCCCTTGACCCTGCGCACAACGAAGCGGCCTGGGCCAAGAACCGCCGCGACGAGTTTCACTCTGTAAAGTAAGTTGATAGACTGCCCCGCCGAGGCCGCACCGACAGGTGCGGCCTCTTTTTCTTGGAGGACAAAAACCGTGAGCCGATGGAAAACTTCTCTTTTGGTTCTGACGGCAGGTACGCTGCTGGCAGGGTGTGTCCCCAGCCAGCAGGCGCTGCGCAACGAGTCGGATTTGGCGACGATGAAGCAGCGCCTGGCGAGGCTGGAGCAGTCGGCGGCCTCGCAGCAATCCAGTGACACCAAGGACCGCATCGACGCCCTTTCGCGCCAGCAGGCGGATCTCCAGGCCTCTTTCGAAGCGCTTCGGGTCGATCTGCAGTCAATCAGCGGCCGGCTCGCCGACATGGACAGCAAGCGAAAGCAGCTGCGCAACGATGTCGATCTGATGCAGAACGATCTCGGCCTCAAGATCTCGGCCCTCGAAACCCGGCTGCAGAAACTGGCCCCGGCTGTCGGCGCCTCCGCCGCGCCCGCTCCGGCAACCGGCCCGTCAGCATCCGCGCCCGCCGCAACCACTGTGGCCAAGCCTGCAGCAGCAACCACGGCCAAGCCCGTCGCGGCCGCGGCCCCTGCGGCCAAACCACAGAACCCGGGTGCAGCTCCTGCTCCGGCGACACCGGCTCCGGCCGCGGCCGCAAAAAATGCCGACGCCCTTTATCATCAGGGGCTCGATCTGGTGCAGAAGAAAAAGGACTATCCTCAGGCGGTCACGGTTTTCAAGGATTTTCTCAAACGCTATCCCGACCATCCCCTGGCGGTCAATGCCATGTACTGGATCGGTGAGGCATATTACGGCGAGAAGAAGTACGAGAACGCCATTCTTCAGTTTCAGGAGGTGATCCAGAAGTACGGTGATCATCCGAAAGTCGCCGCCGCCCTTCTCAAGCAGGGCATGGCTTTTCACGAACTCGGCGACGATCAGAACGCCGAGACGATTCTCAAGAAACTGATCGCCACCTTCCCCCTGTCCGGGGAAACGACGAAGGCCAAGAAAATACTCGCCGACTGGCAAAAGTCCTCTCCAGCCAAGACAAAGTAGGCGATATGCGAAGACGGTTTTTTAAGGGCGCCCCTCAGGGGGGCGCCCTTTTTTCATGCGTTTCTATTGAGACGGCGGAAAGCGGCAAAGACTTCGTTCTGGCTCAGAATCCCGACGAGGCGGCGGGGGTTGTCAGGATCGAGGACGGGAAAGTAGCTGATGTTGCGGTTGAGTTCGAGGGTGCGCAGAGCTTCGCGCAGCGACTGCTCGGGCGAGAGAGCATGGGAAGACGATGTCGTCAGGTCGCTGGCAACGACCAGGCGGGTAAGGGACGGCTCGAAGAGCAGGCTGCGGATCTCGCTGTAGGCGATCATGCCGACAAAATTGTCGTCGGCGTCAACGACCGGAAAGCGGTCGTAGCGGCTGTGGGCGATCAAATGAAGCAAGTCGTGGAAAGGGGTATCGTTGCGGATCGTTTCGACATTGCGGCGCATGATGTGTTTGACCAGAATATCGCCTGGGTCGCGCAGCCGGCGGCCGACCGGAAGGCCGAGGGCGGAGCTGAAATGGCTGACGACGCTGTGCAGACCTTCGAGTGTTCCTTCCGGGGCACGTTTGCGCAGCAGGGAGAGGATCGGAACCTCGCCGGCGCGGATCAGCCCGAAACGCAAAGCCAGCGGACCGACCAGCTCGAAAATCACCACCGAGCCGAGGACCACGGTCTGCAGCATGTGACCGCCCTCCGGCCATCCGCGGCCCAGGCTGGTCGCCAGACCGATGGCGACGCCGCCTTGCCCCAGCAGGGTCGAGCCGGCATAAAGAACCTGGCGCCTATCGAAAGACCCGAGGCGGGCGCCCAACATGCCGCCGACAAGCTTGCCTGCGATGCGGGTGACCACGTAGGCGATGCCGAGCAGCCCCAGTTGCGCGAGGGTTTCCAGGTGCAGATTGGCTCCGGCGAGGACGAAAAACACCACGTAGAGCGGATAGTCGATCTGGTGCAGGGAGTCGGCGATGCGGTGCCAGCGCGGCGAACTGTTGGCCATCACCATACCCAGAGCGAGGCTTGCCAGCAGCGGATCGAGGTGCAGGGCGTGGGCCGCAGCGGTCACGCCGCCGACGGCGCCGAGAACCAGAATCTTGTATTCGCTCTCCAGTTCCAGGCGCTGAGCCCACGCCGAGAGGAGAAAGCCGGCGAGGCCGCCGATGACAATCGGTCCGGCCATTCGCAGCAGCAGTCCCCACAGCCCGTTGCTTGCATGAAAGAGCAGGTGAGTTGTGAAGGTGAAGGCGAGGATTGCAGCGAGGTTGTTCAGACCGACCAGGGTCAGAACGGTCGAGGTGACCGGTCCTTCGGCTTCGTATTCACGAATGACCATCAGCGTCGCTGCCGGAGCTGTGGCTGCGGCGATGATGCCGAGAAACATGCCTAAGATCAGAGAGGTTGTCGCCAGTGAGTAGCCGGGGATGCTGTGGCGCAGCAGCCAGTAGTTGCACCCTGCCGTTGCCAGTGCCACCAGCGCGGCAGTAAAGAGGATCTCGCCCGCGGAAAAAAACAGAATGCGACGGCCGAAACGCTTCAGCGTCTCGGTGCGGAACTGGCCGCCGATATTCACCAGGATCAGAGCAAGGGCGTAATCACCGAGCAGGCGCAGCTCCCTGAGAACGTCGGCTGTGAGCAGCGGCGGGAAATGAAGGAGATGGGCGACAG
>Ga0102950_1000592_pt1 | contig 10539 bp, 6 predicted proteins | sample SalPon2A_B_D2_MG_FD_78505 | JGI IMG/M metagenome (GOLD analysis project Ga0102950, IMG submission 78505) | Soil microbial communities from South San Francisco under conditions of wetland restoration - Salt Pond MetaG R2A_B_D2_MG | ecosystem: Environmental > Terrestrial > Soil > Wetlands | place...
CGCGAGCGACCCGTGGCCACGTCGGCCACGAACACGTGCGTCTCGTTCGGGAAGTGGACGAGAAAGGCGATGCGCGAGCCGTCGGGCGACCACTGCGGGTCGGACACTAGCGCGCCCTTCGGGATCTGCACGTCCACACTCTTGCCGTGGAGGTCGATGAGCTGAAGGCCCACGGCGCTGCGCGTCGTCAACGCGCGCGCACGATCGGCCCCCGGGTCGACCTGCAGACCGCCCAGGTTGTAGTACGGCTTCGCGAACGACTGGATCGAGGGCAGCCCCTCATTCTCCAGCTTCACGAAATGCGTACGGTCCGGGCTGGGATTGCCGAGCGTGACGTTCCGCCAGCGAGGCGCCATGACGGCATCCTTGATGACGGCGGGAGGCGTTTCGTACGCCTCCTTCGAGAGCACGGTCTGATCCTGATTCTGTGGCACCTGTGCCCACGCCGGCTGCGCCATGGACAGAAGTACGACGGAAAGCAGTGCCGCGAGCCGAATGGCTCCGCGGGCCGAAGGTCCGGTCATTGCCGCCTCCAGGAGGGTCGCTGTGTGGTCAGGCATGCTACCGCTCGAGTCGCCTCGCGGCAACTCATGGGACATCGCGGTCTCAGCCTCGAATTGGCACGGTGTCAACAAGACGCCTGAAAGGCCCCAAGCGTTGAGATGCGTCCCCTCAGCGCGCCCCGCGGTGCACCGTCTCCGGCACCCGGCGGTACACGATCCACGCGCCCCCAAGCGACAACACCGCGCCCACCAGGAACGGCAGCTCGAAGAAGAACACCGCCAGCAGCCCCGCCAGCAGCGGCCCCGTGGCCAGCCCCAACCCGAACCCCAACGTCACGATGCTCATCTGGCGACCCTCCCCGCCCGCCTTCGCCAGATCCCCGGCCAGCGCGAACGCCGGCGCCGCAATGGCCGCCGATGCCGCACCCTGCAACACCCGGTACGCCGACAACTGGAACGCCGACGTCGCTACCCCCAGCAGTGCCGTCGCGGGTGCCATGAACAGCAGCCCCCCGATCACCAGCGGCTTGCGCCCGATCCGATCCGACAGCCAGCCGAACGGCACCTGCAGCACCAGGCGCGCGGCCATGAGCGCGCTGAACGCGATGCCGAACACGAAGGCGCCCATGTTCAAACGTTGATTGAACTGCGGCTCCAGCGTGGACATCATGGTGAAGCTGGTGGCCATGACGAAGGTGGCGAGGCCGACGCCGAGGATGCCGCCGGAGAGCAGCTCGCGGTCGAAGATGCGGAAGGGTATGTCCTTGCGTGCTTCGATGTCGGCGGGGACCTCGTGGACCCAGAGGAAGACGAGGGCGGCGCCGAGCAGGAGCAGGCCGGCGGCGATGAAGAAGGCGCTCTGGAAGCCGAAGTGGTCGTAGAGGAAGCCGCCGAGCAGCGGTCCGGCGGCGAGGCCGACCATGCGGCCGGTGGTGTAGATGCCCATGGAGCCGCCGCGCGAGCCGTGGCGGGTGGCGGTGGCCATGAGTGCCATGGAGGTGGGCACGGTCATGGCGACGCCGACGCCCTGGACCAGGCGGATGCCGAAGATGAGGCCGAGGCTGCGTGCCCAGGCAAAGGACAGGGTGGCGGCGCCCATGATGAGCAGGCCGCCGACGATGAGGGGCTTGCGGTGACGGATGCGGTCGGCCCACGCGCCCGTGAACGGTTGGATGAATGCGTTGACGAAGCCGTAGGCGGAGATGAGCACGCCGACGACGATGGGCTCGGGGATGCTGGACTCACGGCGTGCGAGCCTGGCCACGAAGAGGGGCAGCAGCACGAACAGGATGCTGTTGCCGAGGGCGTCGGCGAGGCGCGCGGTGGTCAGTGCGACGACGACGCGGTTCGCGCCGATGGCGTCGGCGATGCGGCGGCGGCTCATGCGGCCCACGCCGATGGATTCGAACCCTGTCTCCGCCCCGGGGGAATGCGGGAAGTCTCTCGTATGGCCATCGAGTTGCCTGGCGGCTGCCGAAGAAGTTCGGCTGTTCGTCCGTTCTTGTCAGCGGTCCACGATTGACCGGGGGCCGACGGCCCGAAGCATGAGGCGCGCCACGGTCCGAGGCAAGACGGGTGCCGGTGGGTGTCGCAAGGAGGTCACCTTTGGTATTGTAGATCCGGTGTGCGCTGGTGGAACGACCCACACTCGAATTTCGCGTGCGCAAAAGACTGACCTTCCGGACGTTCGGCACCCGCATCGCGGTTCCAGCAGGATTCTTCGCGCTGGTCAGCGTAGCCGCCCTGTCGTTTCTGCTCATTCGTGCCTTGCGGGACCAGGTGTTCGCGGAGGCCGTCCGCGGTTCGGAGAGCATTGCCGACGCGATCCAGCTGACGGTGCACCACGACATGCGCATCAACCAGCGCCAGGGTGTCCAGGAGATCATCCAGGCGTTCGGAGGACACGCAGGCATCCAGGAAGTGCGGCTGTTCAACAAGGATGGCCGGATCTCCTATTCGTCCACGCCCGGCGAGATCGGCCGCACCGTGAACCGATCTGCCAAGCCGTGCGTCAGTTGCCATTCCGGTCCGGTCCCGGCGAAGGATCTGGATCCGCAGGATCGGTCCCGCATCTACACGGATTCGCTGGGCCGACGTCTCCTGGCCACCATCCGCGTGATCCGAAACGAGAACGGCTGTCAGGGCTCCGGCTGCCACGCGTCCGCGGCACGCCAGAGCGTGCTGGGCGTACTGGATGTGGCCGCATCGTTGGAGCCGGCCGAAGCCCGGATCGGCAGCCTGACACGCAATGCGATGCTACTTTCGCTGGCCGCCGTGTTACTCATCACGGGCATCCTGTTCCTGATGGTGTGGCAGAGTGTACGGCGGCCCATCAACCTGCTGGTGGAAGCGACACGGCGGGTGGCGCGCGGCGATCCTACCATGCCGGTGCCGCGAGGCGCGGTGGACGAGATCGGCATTCTCGCCCACTCGTTCAACGAGATGGTGGAGAGCCTGAACAGCTCGCGCAGTCAGCTCGAAGAATGGGCCTCGACGCTGGAGGAGAAGGTCTCGGAGAAGGCGCAGGAACTGCGCGATGCGCAGTACCAGGTGGTGCGGGCCGAGAAGCTGTCGTCGGTGGGCCTGGTAGCCGCGGGCATCGCCCACGAACTCAACAGCCCGCTCATGGCCATCATCACGTTCACGCACCTGGTGCGTTCCAAAGTCGGCGAGGATGAGCAGGCCCAGGAAGACCTGCGCATGATCGAGCGGGAAGCGAACCGCTGCGCCACCATCGTGCGCCAGCTGCTGGACTATTCCCGCAAGCAGTCGCAGGATCCCCAGGCGGAGCCCTGCCAGATCGCATCCGTCGTGGACGGTGCGCTCAAGCTGTTGAAGATCGAGGCGCGCAACAGCGGCATCCACGTCGAGACGTCGGTGCCTGTCGATCTGCCGCCCGTCGCGGCGAACCCTGCCCAGCTGATGCAGGTGTTCGTGAATCTCATCCTGAATGCCGTTCAGGCCATGCCGGACGGCGGAATCCTGCGCATCGAGTCGGGCGTCGTGGACCGTGAGGAATACGCGAAGGCCGATCTGCCGCCGTCGCACGCCAGCCAACTCGTGCGGACGTCCGTCCGGGACACGGGCGTGGGCATCGCGCCCGAAGCCCTGGCGAAGGTCTTCGACCCGTTCTTCACCACCAAGCCGGTGGGACAGGGGTCCGGCCTGGGGCTTTCCGTCTCGCTCGGCATCGTGCGAGGCTATCGAGGTACAATTGTGGTGGCCAGTGACGCAGAGGAAGGGACCGAGTTCACCGTCCTGCTTCCGGTCGCCGAACCGACCAACGCATCGGAGGCCGAATGAGTGACGAACGGACGTGGACTGAGCCACCGAGGGTCCTGGCCGTCGACGACGAAGAAGTGGTCTGCGAGAGCATCCGCCGGGTGCTCACGGAGGAAGGCTATTCCGTCCAGACCACGACCTCTCCCAGGGAAGGCCTGGAGCTGATCCGCAAGGACGCCTTCGATCTCCTGTTGCTCGACATCAAGATGCCCGAGGTGGACGGCATCGAATTCCTGCGAGCCACCCGGTCTGTGTCCCCGGAGACCGAAGTGATCATCATCACCGGCTACGCCACCATCGAGACGGCGGTGGAAGCCATCAAGCTGGGCGCCTTCGATTACCTCGAAAAGCCCGTCAGCCCGCCGCAACTCGTCGTGGCCACGGCTCGCGCGTTGGAACGCAAGCACCTCGTCGACCTCACCCGGCGCCTGCGCTCGGAGCTGGAGTCGCGGCACCGCATCGGCAACGTCATCTGCTCGTCCGCCAAGATGCGCAACGTCATGCGCCTCGTGGCCAAGGTCGCGCCCACCACCAGCACCGTCCTCATCACCGGCGAGACCGGCACCGGTAAAGACGTCATCGCCCGCGCCATCCACTACAACAGCCGGCGCAAGGACGGACCGTTCGTCGTTGCCGACTGCGCTGCCCTCAACGAGTCCCTGCTCGAATCCGAGCTCTTCGGCCATGTCCGCGGCGCCTTCACTGGCGCCGTCAAGGACCGCAAAGGCCTCGCCGAGGCCGCGCGCGGCGGCACCCTGTTCCTCGACGAGATCAGCACCATCTCGCCCCAGGTCCAGGGCAGCCTGCTGCGACTCATCCAGGAACGGGAGATCCGGCCCGTGGGCGCCGACAAAACCGTGTCCGTCGACGTGCGCCTCATCGCCGCCACCAACCAGAACCTCCAGACCCTCGTCGAACAGGGGGCGTTCCGGGAAGACCTGTTCTACCGCCTCAGCGTCTTCACCATCGACCTGCCGCCCCTGCGCGAACGACCGGAAGAAATCCCGCTCCTCGCCCACCACTTCGTCGAACGCTTCGCCGACGAGCTCGGCAAGCCGATCGACGGCATCACGCCCGCCGCCATGACGCTCCTCGAAGCCCACGACTGGCCCGGCAACGTGCGCGAGCTCGAAAACGTCCTCGAACGCGCCGTCCTCCTCGCCGAACACACCATCGACATCCAGGTGGTGCCCCTGGGCGCCGGCCAGCCCAACACCGGGTGGGACGACGTCCCCGACGACGCACACACCCTCGCGCTCCGCAAGAAGGAGCTGCGTAATACGGCCGTCGACCAGCTCGAGCAGCTGTTCGTCCTCAAGGCCCTGCGCAACGCCGGCGGCAACGTCTCCGTAGCCGCGCGCGCCGTCCGCATGAAACGCCCCAACCTCCACGCCCTCATGCGCAAGCACGGCATCACGGCCCCTTCCGACACCGGCTCCGAGGACGACGACGCTGTAGCGTCGCCCCCCGTCGACGCCGATCCCGACACGGACGCGGAGTTCGATGAGGGCCTGGACATCGAGGCCGAAGATGCCGAAACCTGAACTCTGACGCCAATTTTCAAGGGTGTATACAGAACACATACACCCAACGCCCGACACGCCCTGTCGGGCGTTTTCGTTGTATGACGCGACATCCCCGCCTGCAACCCGCTGAATCCGCCCGCCCGGCACCCGCCAACCTGTATGCGATCCGTATACACTCCAGGCCGCCAGACCCGATGTCTCAGCACTGACCTACCAACCTAATATGGTGTGTTGCAACAACTTATAGCATTTGTGAAATCGGTCCCGATTTCGGCACGCCGCTTGCCCTTGTTCATGGTGCGGACGCGGGAGGAACGGGGATGCTTCGGCAGCGGGGAAGCGACCGGAGGAGGCGCGGAGTGATGGCACGGGACGCGGAAACAACGGTGCTGCTCACGGATCCGGAAGCGGGGCCGCAGTTGGCGGCGGAGTTGGCACCGGCGGACCGGGAGGTCGCGTGGTTCACGAGCGTGGAAGATCTGGTGCGTGCGCGGCCGTTGTCGTCGATCGCGGTGCTGGTCCTTCATTTCCGTCCTCTGCCGAAGGGAGTGGTGCTGGCGGCGCTGGGGCGGATGAGCGTGGAGTACCCGGCGATGCAGAAGGTGGCGGTGATGGACAGTGCGCCGCCGCTGCCGATCGCGGAGTACCTGACGGCGTGCGGTGTGACGCTGTACTGGACGCAGGCGGTGGGGGAGGGTGGGGCGGATCTGGGGGAGTTTGTCGAACGAATGCATGAGCGGACCCGGTGGTTGGCGACCTGAGAGCGTCGCTGGGGGCCGGAGTCGAGTCTTCGAGGAGGGTGAAACGATGAGCGGACGAAACAGGGTGATGTTCGTCGATGATGAGGAGGGGGTCCGTCTGAGTTGGGACCGGGTCCTTTCGGAAAAGGGGTTCAGCGTCAAGACGGCGGGCGACGGTGTGTCGGCGATCTCGGCGCTGCGGGCGGAGCCGGCGGATGTGGTGGTGGCGGACTGGCGCATGCCGGTGATGGATGGCCTGGAGCTTCTGGAGTGGGTGCACGGCGAGCAGCCGGAGACCCGGTTCATCCTGCTGACGGGCTACGGCAACGAGGAGGTGGAGCGAAAGGCGCGGGAGCTGGGTGCGTACGAGTACCTGAACAAGCCGATCAGCCCGGAGACGTTGGCGGCGGTGGTGACGGCCGCGGCGAACCTGAATTTGCTGCCGGACGTGGCGGTGCCGGCGGAGGCAGCGGTGCCGGCGGAGGTGGAAGCGACGGCGGTGGCGCAGCCGGTGGAGTCGGAGGTGCCGGCGCCACACCGATCGGTCTGGGAAGTGGCAGGCTCACTGATCGCCGCGCCGCTCATGGGCCTGGCGTTCGTGTTGTTCCTGCCGGTGATCGGATTCGCCGCCCTGTTCTGGTCGTTGGGCGGGGCCATCTGGGGGGCGTTTCGCCCCTCCAAGTCGGAGGCTTGAGGAGCCGGGGAGAGAAACATGAACCGCACAGTGCCGTTGACGAGGATGGCCCTGGCCGCGCTGTCGACGCTGGCGTTATGGACCGCCGCCGCGACACGGACGCAGGCGCAGCAGTTACCCGCCGGGCAGGGAGTGTGTGTGTCCTGCCACGCGAACGCCACGGCGGACGCCAACCGGTTGGCCGGCCACGCGGGCTCGACCACGTGCATGACGTGCCATCACATCGGATTTTCGGATGATCCGGCGGTGGTCAGAATCCGCCGCCTGGAGGCGTGCCGCAGCTGCCACGAGGATCTGCCGGCCACGCATCACGGGCAGGCCGGGGTTGCCGCCACGTGCACGGATTGCCACACGATCCATGCCGACACGGTGGCGGCGGCGAAGCTGGTGGCAGGCGCGGCGTGCAAGTCCTGCCACGGGGTGCCGCACACGCTGCACGCGGCGGTGAAGGAAGGTGCGCCGTCATGCACGGACTGCCATACGATGCACGTGGCACCGAACGCGACGCTCGCACAGGCGTCGGCGGAGACGCACCCGGCGGCCGCGGAGCAGAAGTGCCAGGGTTGCCACGAGAACGTGCATCCGTCCCATGCCGGCCTGGTGCCCGGGGGCCTGCCGTGCACGTCCTGCCACGACATGAACGTGTCGCAGCCGGTGGCGAAGGTGGCCAGCCTTCTGTCGGCCGAATGCACGACGTGCCACTCGCGGGTTCACCCGGCCCACGCGTTGGTGGACAAGCCGATCCTGTGCGTGGACTGTCACGATTTCGACACCGACCCACCGCTGGCGCGTGCGAGCGCGGCATTGTCGCGACGGTGCGCCAACTGCCACTCGAACGCGATGTCGGGGCTCGAGTCGAGCGCGCACGCGGTGAACCTGGCATCGTCGGAGACGAACCCGGACCTGCCGACGTGTGTGGGCTGCCACCAGTTGCATGACGACTCGGAGCAAGGCGAGGTCGGTGTGCGGCTCGCGGTCACGAGCCGCTGCATCCAGTGCCACTCCAAGCCGTCCATCGCGCAGAAGTACGGCATGTCGACGAACGTCGCGACGTCGTACAGGGACGACTTCCACGGCATGACGGCGGAGGTGCTGTCGGCGCACCCCACCATGGGCGACAGGCAGAACGTGCTGGTGTGCTCGGACTGCCACGGGGCGCATGCGGTGTCCAAGAAGCCGAAGGTGGCCGTGGCGTCCATCTGCGCGGGCTGCCACCAGGGTGGCGACCGGAAGCTGGCGGGCGCGTGGTTGGGGCATGAAGAGGTGGGGCCCGGAAACCAGGTGGCCGTGTGGCTCATCCGCCTGTTCTATTTCATGTTGATCCCGTTCGTACTGGTGGGCCTGCTCCTGAACATCGTGTTCCACTTGTGGGACCAGCGGCGCAAAGGCGCCAGCATGTGGGACGCACCGGGGATCGTGAAGATCCGCCGTTGGGTGCGCGGCGAAAGCGTCGAGGGCCCCACTGTGACGCGCTTCAATGTGCTGGAACGGCTGGAGCACCTGGGCGCCATGATCACGTTCACCACGCTGGTGCTGACGGGCCTGCCACAGATCGCGCCGACCACGTCGCCGGGCGACTGGTTCATCGACCTGTTCGGGGGCATCGGGAACCTGCGGCTCGTGCACCGGGCGACGGGATTCATGTTCGTGGCCCTGTTGGTCCTGCATGTGGGCCGCGGCGTGCTGGGCGTGCTGCGTGAGCGCAGGCTGCCGGAGATCGTACCCCGGGAACAGGACTTCCTGAACGCGGTACAGACGGTGCGGCATTTCCTGCGGGGCGCGCCCCGGCCGAAGGTGGGCAGGTTCGACGCGTCGGAGAAGTTCGAATACTGGGGCCTGTTCTTCGGCGGCATGCTGATGACCGTGACGGGCCTGGCCCTCGTCTTCCCGGAGGCCGTGACCCAGTTCCTGCCGGGTGTCGTGGTGGCCGCCATGCGGACCATCCACGGCCTGGAGGCGACATTCGCGGTGCTGGTGGTGCTGCTGTGGCACTCGTACGGCGTGATCTTCAAGCCGGAGGTGTTCCCGCTGGACACCTCGATCTTCACGGGCAAGATCAGCGTGGAGCGACTGAAGGAGGAACACGAGTTGGAGTACGAGAAGATCTTTCCCGGCAAAGCAGGCGCCGACTGAGGGCAGGGCGCCCGGGTAGCGCGACACCGGCGCGGGGCCGAGCGGCCCCGCGCCGGTGTCGTTTTTGACGCCGAGCCGCGTTCCCCATCTTACGCGGAAGGCGTCACGCGTTTACATTGAGCCCAGAACCCCGCGCGGCGGCGGCTCGACTCCCTGAAATCCGACTTCGATCAATATGCGAACCCGACAGGGCTCGCGGGATGCAACGCGCCGTGGCGTTTCGCGTTGCCCACGTCCCCGTAATACCGACAGAGCCAATGCCGCCGACCGACGTCACGGATCCGCAGTACTACCACCGTGTGGTGGACTGCCAGTGGGCGTGCCCCGCGCACACCAACGTACCCGAGTACATCCGCCTGATCGCGCAGGGCCGCTACACGGACGCCTACATGCTGAACCGGGAATCCAACGTGTTCCCGGGCATCCTGGGGCGGACGTGCGACCGTCCGTGCGAGCCGGCGTGCCGGCGTGGCCGGTTGGAGGGCGAGGAGCCGGTGGCGATCTGCCGGCTGAAGCGGGTGGCGTCGGACCTGCGCGATGACGTGACGGGCCTGCTGCCCGGCGCGCCGGAATTGAAGAACGGCAAGCGGGTGGCGTGTGTCGGCGCGGGCCCGGCGTCGCTGACGGTGGCGAACGACCTGATGCCGCTGGGCTACGAGGTCACGATCTTCGAGAAGGCCGATCGGGCGGGCGGGTTGATGTGGTCGAACATTCCGCAGTTCCGCCTTCCTCCGAAGGTCCTGAATGAAGAGATCGGCTACATCGTGGACATGGGCGTGGACCTCCGGCTGAACGCGCCCGTGGAGAGCATGAAGGCGTTGCTGGACGAAGGCTGGGACGCCGTCTTCATCGGCTCGGGCGCGCCGCGCGGCAAGGAGCTGAAGCTGCCGGGCCGCTACGACTCGGACCACGTCTACATCGGCATCGACTGGCTGGAGAGCGTGGCGTTCGAGCACATCGACGCCATCGAGTCGCGCGTGCTGGTGATCGGCGTGGGCAACACGGCCATGGACTGCTGCCGCACGGCGAAGCGGCTGGGCGGCGTGGACGTGAAGGTGATGGCGCGCAAGCCGCGGCCGTACTTCAAGGCGTCGCCGTGGGAGCTGGAGGACACGGAGTCGGAGGGCGTGGAGATCGTGGAGAACCACTCGCCCACGCGGTTCGTGGTGGAGGACGGCGTGCTCACGGGCATGGAGTTCGAGGTGCTGCGCTCGTGGGAGGACGAGGCCGGCACGCTGCACCAGGAGGTGGCGGACACGGTGATGGTTCCGTGTGACGCGGTGATCCTGGCCATCGGCCAGGACGCGGCGTTTCCTTGGGTGGAGCGGGACATCGGCATCGCGTTCGACGAGTGGCAGATGCCGGTGGTGGACCGTACCACGTTCCAGACGACGCGCGCGGGCGTGTTCTGCGGCGGAGACGCGGCATGGGGCCCGGAGAACATCATCTGGGCGGTGGAGCACGGCCACCAGGCGGCCATCTCCATCCACAACCACTGCCAGGGCGTGCCGCTGGGCACGCGGCCGCGGTACGGCATGAACCTCGTCAGCCAGAAGATGGGGCTGCACGAGTGGAGTTACAGCAACGACTACAGCGAGGACATGCGCACGGGCATGCGGCACGTGCCTCTGAAGGAGCGGCTGGCGGCGCTGGACGTGGAG
>Ga0102950_1000593_pt1 | contig 10528 bp, 7 predicted proteins | sample SalPon2A_B_D2_MG_FD_78505 | JGI IMG/M metagenome (GOLD analysis project Ga0102950, IMG submission 78505) | Soil microbial communities from South San Francisco under conditions of wetland restoration - Salt Pond MetaG R2A_B_D2_MG | ecosystem: Environmental > Terrestrial > Soil > Wetlands | place...
GACCCGATAACTATCGGGAGCTATCGGGACTCGGTGATCACTGTGTAAGTTCTTTTTGGTTACGCGGGTTTTCTGCCCCCCGATCCCCTGAAAGGGGGCCAGTTATATGGCAGCATCAGACCCCTTGTTAGGGGGTAGGGGGTAGAAATTTTGTAATTAGCTTTGTTTCATAACATCCTAAATATGTCGGGGTCAAATTTTGTCGATTATATAAAGATCTATTGCAGATCAGGTAAAGGCGGAGCAGGTTCGGCACACCTGAGAAGGGAGAAATTTGAACCTAAAGGCGGCCCCGACGGTGGCGACGGAGGAAGAGGAGGCCATATCATCCTTAAGGGGAATGATCAGATGTGGACTCTCCTTCATCTTAAATACAAAAGGCATATATTTGCCGGACACGGAGAACCGGGGGGCAGGCAACAATCGACAGGTGCCGACGGGAAAGATGTTATCATACAGGTGCCTCTCGGTACAATAGCTAAAAATGCGGATACCGGTGAAGTGCTTTTTGAGATAACTGGTAACGGTGATGAAAAGATACTTGCACGGGGGGGAAGGGGAGGACTTGGTAATACCCATTTCAAGTCATCGACAAACCAGACACCCAGGTATGCCCAGCCGGGAGAACCGGGTATTGAAGAAGAGTTTATCCTTGAGCTCAAGATACTGGCCGATGTAGGGCTGGTGGGATTTCCGAATGCCGGAAAATCTACATTGCTGTCTGTTGTCGGCGCCGCTAAACCAAAGATAGCTGACTACGCTTTTACAACACTTGTACCTAACCTGGGCATTGTTAGTTATCGCGATGACCGTTCATTTGTGATGGCTGATATCCCAGGTATAATTGAAGGTGCCCACGAAGGAAAGGGTCTGGGTATCCGCTTTCTTAGGCATATTGAACGAAATTCAATGCTGCTTTTCATAGTAGCAGCCGATAGTGCTAATATTAAGGAGGAATATGAGATCCTAGTGAACGAACTGAGGATGTATAATCCCGACCTCCTTGATAAGCAAAGGGTACTGGCAATATCCAAATCGGATATGCTGGATGAGGAACTTATGGATGAGATAAGGAAAGATTTGCCGGAGATCCCCAGGGTCTTCATCTCATCACTTACCGGGCAGGGCATTGTAACCCTGAAGGACATGATCTGGAAAGTACTAAACGATAACAGGTAATTATGCCGGAACATCTCGATCAGCAACTTTTTATTTTCATTAACTCAGCACATTCACCTTTCTGGGACCAAGTTATGCATGCCATAAGCGGTAAACTCATCTGGGTACCCCTTTACCTTGCCATACTGGTAACAATGGGAATAAAGTATAAAAGGAAATTCCTCGTAATTCTCCTTCTTATTGCAATAGCTGCTACATTTTCCGACCAGGCCTCTGTTATGATAAAGAACATGGTTCAGCGTCTGCGTCCCTGTCATGATCCTGCATTGGAGGGTCTTGTCCACTTATTCAACGGTGAGTGTGGTGGCCTTTACGGTTTTGTCTCATCCCATGCTACAAATTCTTTTGACGTTGCCCTGCTGAGCTTATTATTCATTAAGCGACGATGGTTCTCCGTATTTATTGTCGTGTGGGCTCTTGTGGTGGGATACAGCAGGATATATCTAGGAGTTCATTATCCGGGCGATGTTATTTGCGGATCTGTACTTGGATCCCTGATTGGCTGGGGTGTATACAGACTTTATGTGCTTGCCGATAAAAAAGTTTTAAGTATAAGACCCTGGTTTGAAGGAAGACAGGCCGGTGGGTAGAAATACGATTGCTTACCGGCTGGCTAACCGGTTATTAAATTACACAGGAGCTTGATTATAAGTCTGATATGTATTACATGAACAGCGAATCGGCCGATCCTTTTTTTAACCTTGCTGTAGAAGAGGTCCTTCTTAAAAATGACAGCAGGGATTTCATATTCTTCTATATAAATAATCCATCGGTAATAATTGGGAAGCATCAGACAGCACATAAAGAGGCGGATACTAAGTTTACCCTTGAAAATAATATACCTGTTATCCGCAGGATTTCGGGAGGAGGTACCGTATTCCACGACAGAGGAAACCTGAATTTTTCATTTATTTCGGGAAGCGAAACAGGGAAACAGGTCGATTTCAGGAAGTATACAACTCCGATAATCAAATTTCTTAACACTCTTGGTATTGATGCACGTTTTGAAGGGAAGAACGATATCAGGGTAAACGGTCTGAAAATTTCAGGTAATGCTGAACATGTTCACAGGCAAAGGGTACTGCACCACGGAACACTTCTTTTTGATTCTTCTCTCAATGAACTGCGTAATGCAATACGTAAGGATACATCGTGTTATTCTTCACGCTCTGTCGACTCAAATCCTTCAAGAGTAACCAACCTCTGCGAAATGCTTCCCGGTATCATCAGTATTGCTGAATTCAGGCAACAACTGGTAAATTTCCTTCTTGAGGAATCAATTGATATGCATCCTTATTACCTTGAGGAGGTACATCAGGAAAAAGCCATAAAACTTGTTAAGGAGAAATATCATTCGTGGGAATGGAATTATGCTTACGGTCCTGAATATGAATTCAGAAAGAACTTTATTTTCAACGGGGAAGAACAGTATTGTCATTTATTTGTGAAGGATGGAATGATAAGGGAATGTAACATAGTGGGTTCCCCGCTTCTCTCCGGGGTAGCCGAAGAATTAAAGGGATGCAGACACATGCCCGGAGATCTGTCAGATGCAATAAATAAAAGCGGGCCTGAATTATGTGATCTTGATATTTTTAGTTTCTTTTGAAATGACCTATTCACCTTCATACCGGAGGATACTTACAAGGATGGGCTATTACGGCTACCAGAACGCGCTTATTTTCAGGCATGTGAATCAGTTTGGCGGATGGGATGGTCATCTTGAAAGATGCAGGGAGTTTATTCTGAAAGCTGTTGATCTCTTTAAGCCTGAGCATGTAACTGTTATCGGAAGCGGTTGGCTTCTTGACTTTCCTCTGGCCGAGTTATCTGAAAGGCTGAAAAAGGTGACACTCCTGGATGTTATTCATCCTCCTGATGTAAGGAAACAGACGGAACGACTCGGTAATGTGGAACTTATGGAAACAGATGCCACTGGAGGACTCATTGCTGAAGTATATGCAAAAACAGGCAGGTTCCTCATCTTTAAAAGGAAGAACGTTCTTTCAAACCTTGTAGTCCCGGAATTTAAACCCGACAGTGATCCGGGGATGGTTATCTCTTTGAATGTTCTGACACAGCTTGAAGCACGTATACTGGAGTATCTTGGTAAAAAAGCAAGAATTAATGAAGAAGAAATATTGAAATTCAGGGAAGAAATACAAATCCGGCATCTCGATTTTTTAAAGAAGCACAGGTCAGTACTAATAACCGACTATGCCGAGCTTATTACAGGTAAAAAAGGAGAGACAAAAACAATCAAAACCCTTCTTACAGAGTTACCGGAGCCTTTGTTAAGAGAAGAATGGATATGGAATTTCGATCTGCATGGCAGCGATTATTATACTAACAGGAGTACTATTAAAGTACTTGCAATAGCTTTTTGATATATGAACAGGACTGAAAAAACAGCAGCTTATATAAGGGAAGAAGAACGATATAAAAATATTGAAAAAAAGGAGGATAAAATACTTCTACTGCTGTCTGTTTCGCGCCTGGTGCTTTTCATTGGCGGCATAACGTTTACCATCCTCGGTTATATAAAAAACAGCATGGAAGGTACAATAAGCCTTGTCTTTTTTATTGCACTGTTTATTGTGGTCCTGAAGCTTTTTATCAGACATACGAAGTATAAGAACTACATTGCGAACCTCGCTGTTATTAACAGGAATGAAGCAGCTGCCCTTTCAGGTGATCTTTCGGCTTTTAATACGGGGAAGGATTACATTGACATTCACCATGATTTTTCACATGATGTAGATCTTTTTGGTAAGTCTTCACTGTTTCATTATATCAACAGGACTATTACAGGTTATGGCAGGAATATCCTGGCAGCCTGGCTTTCCGATCCGTATAGTCTTTCTGCAGAGTTTGACGAACGACAGAATGTGATAAGGGAGCTTGCAGACAAGAAGGAATGGCGTCAGGGATTTATGGCATCAGGTATGAGTGTGCCGCTCGACGAGAAGAGTATAGCAGGTCTTACAGGATGGCTTAATGCGATGAATAAAAGTTCATCTTCTCTCATCAGGAGGATACTTATAATACTTCTTCCGGCTGTTGCCTGTTTAACTTTTATTCTGGCTGCTGCTGGAGTTATTTCTTTTTATTTCTTTACTCTTTTTTTCCTTCTGAATCTCTTTTATATATCCATCGGCCTCAAGAGCTCTAACAGGATTCACGACGCAGTATCGAGGCAGCATGGTTACCTGTCATCTTTCCTTGATCTTCTGTATTCATTCTCCAATGAGTCTTTTTCAGCTCCTTCACTGAATAAAATTAAAGAATCCTTTTTAGGGAATAACATTTCAGCCACAATTGCTGTAAAATCGCTTGGTGACGTGATCGGTGCATTCGACAGCAGAATAAATATGTTTGCAGGGGTAGTTCTTAACGGCCTGCTGCTATGGGATTACCAGTGTATTCATCGTCTGGAAAAATGGAAAAAAAGGTACCGTGATGCTTTCCCCCTATGGCTTGATATGACAGGTACCATCGATGCATATATAAGTCTGGCAAACTATGCCGGCAATAATGACGATTTTGTTTACCCGGTTATCTCCGGTACGGAAGAACTCTTTTCAGCCAGGGATCTGGGTCATCAGCTTATTGCTGAGGAAAAAAGAGTATGTAATGATTTTAATATCAGGAAAAAAGGTGAGATGTGCATAGTTACCGGCGCCAATATGGCTGGCAAGAGTACCTTCTTAAGAACCGTGGCAATAAATTATATCATGGCAATGGCCGGTGCCCCGGTATGCGCTTCTGAAATGAGTTTTATCCCCGTTAAATTGTTTACAAGCATGCGTACTACTGATTCCCTGTCGGACAATGAATCATATTTCTATGCCGAGCTGAAGAGGCTTAAGACGCTATTAAACAAGGTGATGAACGGAGAACAGGTATTCATTATACTCGATGAAATACTTAAGGGCACTAATTCTGAAGATAAGAGCTCAGGGTCAAAGCTGTTTATGAAAAAGATGGTCAGTTACGGGGGAACAGGTCTTATAGCTACCCACGATATCTCCCTAGGAACGCTGGAAGATGAATTACCTGGCAAAATAGTAAATAAATGTTTTGAAATTGAGATAGATGGCCAGGCAATTCATTTCGATTACAAGCTCCATGATGGTATTACAAAAAAGATGAATGCTGTCTTTCTGATGAGGCAGATGGGCATTTTATAGACAGTAATTCCGTGTTGCTGTTCCTCCCGGTAATTATTCCACTGTAAAGAAAACATGCTTAAAAAGATAATTTTTATGATCTGTACTTTCTGAATTATGTTGAAGTATTTCTTTATACTTGTATTTTCTATACAAAATAACAACCTGACAGATGAGCAAGTTAACTGAACTACAGAGTCCTGAAAAATCACAATTAAAAAGAGAACTTGGTCTTGCCGCTGCCATTGCAATAGTTGTAGGTAACTGTATCGGTTCGGGGATCTTTACATCAGCTGCTTCACTGGCCCTGGCTTCAAATCCAAAGACTTCAATAATAGCCTGGGTAATAACATCTGTGGGCTCACTCCTGATTGCTCTTAGCTTTGCAAGCCTGGGGACAGCCATGCCCAGGACCGGTGGCCCGATAGTATATACAAGGGCTGCCTTCGGCGATTTTGCCGGTTTCCTGATAGGCTGGACCTACTGGATAGGAGCATGGGTTGGTAATGCTGCTATAATAACAGCATTTATGATGTATTTCACATATTTTGTTCCTGCATCCAATACTCCCATCGTAGCTTTCCTCGTAACCTCGGGGGCTCTGTGGTTCTTTACAATAATAAATATCCTTGGTGTCAGGGGAGCTGGTATCGTTGGTATCGTTACAGTAGTGCTGAAGGTTGGTGCGCTGGGTGTTTTTATCGTTCTTGCCGCAATGCATTTTAATCCGGCAATGCTGGATACGGTATCCGATCCCTCAAAAGCAGGCATGGATACTCTTCCTGCTGCCATTGCAATAGCTCTATGGGCTTTTGTGGGTATTGAAAGTGCTACTGTACCGGCGGGGGAAATAAAGAATCCCAGGGTTAACATAAGGAAAAGCACAATTATTGGTACCCTGCTGGCTGCGCTTGTTTATATTGCGGTATCTGTTGTTGGGATGGGAGTTCTCGACCAGGCTACCCTTGCAGAGTCAAAAGCTCCGCTGGCCGATATAATAAATAAAGCTACCGGGGGAACATGGGGTGGTAATTTTATTGCTGCAGGAGCAATAATATCAGCTCTCGGAGCTACATCAGGCTGGGTTCTGACGACAGCAAGGAGTGCCTATGGCGCATCGAAGGACAAACTGTTTCCCGCTGTCTTCGGAAGGGTAAACCCGAAATTCAAGACACCGGTGGCTTCCCTCATAATAAGTGCCGTGGCTGCTAATATCTTACTGATACTTAATTATGTCGGTTCTCTCACTGCAGCATTTAACTTTATGCTGCTGCTGGCAACACTTTCATTTCTGCCTGCCTATGCATTTTCTGCAGCGGCAGATATCATGCTGCTAAGGACACATGCCGATAAATTCAATATTTTCAATTTTCTAAAAAATTCCTTTGTCGCACTGCTCGCTTTCGTGTATTCGATTTATGCTATTTATGGTACGGGAGCACAGGTTGTAATGTATGGTTTCATACTAATGCTTCTGGGTATCCCTGTATATGTGTTTATGACGATACAGAACAACAAAACCGATAAGGTGATAGATAACATCAGGAAAGAAGCAGGCCTCGAAAACTGACATTTATTAACAAAAAACACTCTTTTGTAATTCTCAATTAATCAATTAAATGTTTTAAAACCAGCAGGTTTGTATACTTGTTGGAAGCTGTTGCCGTGGGTCATTGTTGAAAAATCAGGTACTAACTGCATCCCTTATTCGTTATATTTGCGCAAAATTCTGCATAATGTCGGTAGGATATTCGGAAGAACATATTAAGACCCTGGAGTGGAGAGAACACATCCGCCTGAGACCCGGGATGTACATCGGGAAACTTGGTGACGGTTCTTCACAGGATGATGGTATATATGTTCTGATTAAAGAGGTAATGGATAATGCCATTGATGAATTCATGATGGGTTTCGGTAAAAAAATCGATATCTCCATCAATGGCAGGGAGGTGAAGATAAGGGATTATGGAAGGGGTATACCTCTCGGGAAAGTTCTGGATGTTGTTTCGCGGATGAATACAGGGGCCAAATACGATTCAAAAGCTTTTAAGAAATCTGTCGGCCTGAACGGAGTGGGTGTGAAAGCCGTAAATGCCCTGTCATCAAGTTTTGTTATTCGTTCCATACGCGACGGCCATGTAAAAGCAGGCGAGTTTGAAAATGGTATTCTTAAGAAAGATGCAGCCCTTGACAATACAACGGAAGAGAACGGGGTTGAAGTAATATTCCGACCCGATGAGGGAATGTTTGGAAATTATTATTTCATACTCGAGTATGTTGAGACAATGATAAAGAATTATGTCTACCTTAATTCGGGACTGATAATCACTCTCAACGGTAATAAATTCTTTTCACGTAATGGTCTGGTGGATCTTCTAAATGAGAATATGAATAAGGAAGGTCTCTATCCCGTAATTCATCTTAAAGGGGATGACATAGAACTTGCTTTCACACACGGGCATCAGTACGGTGAAGATTACTACAGCTTTGTTAACGGGCAGAATACTACTCAGGGTGGTACACACCTTATTGCCTTCCGCGAAGCAATAGTGAAGACAATTCGCGACTTCTATAAAAAGGATTACGATCCGTCAGATATACGTTCTTCAATAATAGCAGCTGTAAGTATAAAAGTTGAAGAGCCTATCTTTGAATCACAGACAAAAACAAAGCTGGGTTCGAAGGATATGGGACCGTCAGGCCCTTCAGTACGTAATTTCATTGGTGAGTTTATTAAGAAACAGCTTAATGATTACCTGCATAAGAATCCGGAAACGGCAAAGATAATTCTGAAAAAGATACAGGATTCGGAAAAGGAAAGAAAGGCTATCTCATCAATACAGAAACTCGCCAGGGAAAGAGCAAAGAAAGTCAGCCTGCACAATAAAAAACTGAGGGACTGTCGTATACATTATAATACGAATGATGATAACAAACTCGACTCAACGATCTTTATCACGGAAGGCGACTCTGCAAGCGGATCAATAACAAAGTCGAGGAATGTGGAAACACAGGCAGTCTTTAGTCTAAGAGGTAAACCGCTGAACTCCTTCGGTCTTACAAAAAAAATAGTGTACGAAAACGAAGAGTTTAATCTGTTGCAGGCAGCCCTTAACATAGAAGACGGCATTGAAAACCTGAGGTATAACAATGTCATAATAGCCACTGATGCCGATGTTGATGGAATGCATATCCGGCTGTTGCTGCTTACTTTTTTCCTGCAGTTCTTTCCCGATCTGGTAAGAAAAGGACATGTTTATATTCTGCAAACCCCACTTTTCAGGGTTAGAAATAAAAAAGAGACAAGGTATTGTTATACCCCGGAAGAAAAAACAGCTGCTATACAGCAGCTGGGCCCGAATCCCGAGATAACAAGGTTCAAGGGACTGGGAGAGATATCGCCTGATGAGTTTAAATATTTTATAGGGAAAGATATGAGACTTGAACCTGTCAGGATGAAAAAGAATGATTCGGTAAACGGGTTTCTTGAATTTTTTATGGGCAAGAATACTCCTGAGAGACAGGATTTTATCATTGATAACCTGCGCATAGAGGAAGATAAGGTTGAAGAAGATAAAGAAGCATAGCTGTTGGTGCTGATGCACTGTTTATTATATGGAAGAAGAGAAAATAAATACAGACGGAAAGGATAAGGAAGAAGTAACACAATCAGGGCCTGCAGCTCTTCATTCTGTTACCGCACTTTCGGGTATGTACCAGGACTGGTTTCTGGATTATGCTTCCTATGTTATCCTTGAAAGAGCTGTCCCGCACCTGCACGACGGTCTTAAACCGGTGCAGCGGCGTATTCTCCATTCCATGAAACGTATGGATGACGGCCGCTATAACAAGGTGGCAAACATTATAGGCCATACAATGCAGTTCCACCCTCATGGTGATGCCTCTATTGGCGATGCTCTTGTGCAACTGGGTCAGAAGGATCTGCTGGTGGAGACACAGGGAAACTGGGGCAATATACTTACAGGAGACGGTGCAGCAGCACCCAGGTATATAGAAGCAAGACTTTCGAAGTTTGCCCTGGAGGTGGTCTTTAATCCGAAGACAACCGAATGGAAGCTCTCTTATGATGGTCGCAATAAGGAACCTGTAACCCTTCCGGTCAAGTTCCCTTTGTTACTGGCACTCGGTGGCGAGGGGATAGCAGTTGGTCTGGCTTCAAAGGTAATGCCTCATAACTTCAACGAACTCATAGATGCTTCAGTTAACTACCTGCAGGGAAAGGATTTCGAGTTGTATCCCGATTTTCCGACTGCAGGTATGGTGGATGTTTCAAGATACAACGACGGAGTACGCGGTGGTGTTATCAAGGTAAGAGCCAGGATTGAGAAAATCGATAAAAAAACTCTGGCAATCACGGAGATACCTTTCGGTAAGACAACATCAACACTTATCGATTCAATAATAAAAGCAAATGAGAAAGGTAAAATCAAGATACGGAAGATAGATGACAATACTTCAGCAGACGTAGAGATACTCATTCACCTGTTGCCCGGGGTATCGCCCGATAAAACAATAGATGCACTGTACGCCTTTACCGATTGTGAATATTCTGTCTCACCAAATAACTGTGTTATAATAAATGATAAGCCGGCATTCCTCGGGGTAAGCACTATACTCAGACATTCGGCCGACAAAACCGTGGAGTTACTCCGCCTTGAGCTTCAGATAAGGAAAGCGGAACTGGAAGAGGAATGGCATATGTCTTCACTTGAGAAGATATTTATTGAAAAAAGAATATACCGCGATATAGAGGAATGTGAGACATGGGAAGCAGTGATAAAGGCAATTGACAGGGGTCTTGATCCTTATAAGAAGCTATTAATGAGAGAGGTAACACGTGATGACATAATAAAGCTTACCGAGATCAGGATTAAAAGAATATCAAAATTTGATGTAAAAAGAGCCGATGAACATATCAAAGGACTGGAAGAAGAACTGGAAGAAGTTAAGAATCACCTTGCGAATATAATACCATATACAGTAAACTATTTCAGGCAGATAAAGAAAAAATACGGGAAAAACAGGGAAAGAAAGACCGAGATAAGAAGCTTCGATACTATTGAAGCAACAAAGGTGGTTGCAAATAATGCAAAATTATATGTTAATTATAAGGAAGGCTTTATAGGAACAGCTCTTAAGAAGGATGAATATGTATGCGA
>Ga0102950_1000594_pt1 | contig 10520 bp, 8 predicted proteins | sample SalPon2A_B_D2_MG_FD_78505 | JGI IMG/M metagenome (GOLD analysis project Ga0102950, IMG submission 78505) | Soil microbial communities from South San Francisco under conditions of wetland restoration - Salt Pond MetaG R2A_B_D2_MG | ecosystem: Environmental > Terrestrial > Soil > Wetlands | place...
AACGCGAGCAAGTCGTCGACTTCGTCACCTATCTCGTCGCCGGCACCTCCTTCTACGTGAAGCATGGTGGCCAGAAGGTCGAAGGACTCGCCGACCTGTGCGGCAAGACGGTGGCCATCGAGAAGGGCACGATCCAGGTCGATGACGCCAATGCCCAGAACAAGAAATGCACCGATGCCGGCAAGAGCCCGGTGAACGTCCTCGTTTTCACCGATCAGAACGGCGCCAATCTCGCCATCGCCAGTGGCCGCGCCCAGGTGGGCATGGCCGATTCGCCGGTGGCCGCGTGGATTGTCAAGGAATCCCATGGGCAATTCAAACTTACGGGCAAGGCGTATAACAACGTACCCTATGGCATCGTCTTGCCAAAAAATTCGGGCCTGGCCAAGCCGATACGAGCCGCCGTCGAGCACCTGATAAAGAACGGTGAATACGCGAAGATCCTGAACAAGTGGGGCATCAGCCAGGGGGCATTGAAGACCTCGAAGATTAATGTCGCTGCACAATAGACCGCGAGGGGAATGAAGCGGAGCGGGCATTGCCCTTCCCGTTATTCCCGGTCCTGCGCGACATGGCCGGTAGCGCGGGACCGGTTCATGGTTGATAAGGACAATACAATGAGCGCAATGAGCGCTCGAGGGGAGAAGATCATTGCCGCGGGAAGCTACTGAGCTGATCAAGGCGATACCGGTGCGCCATACCGGCCGGTGGATCGCCGGCACGCTGGTGCTGCTGCTGGCGCTGGCGGCGCTGTATTCGATTACCACCAATCCGCGCTTCGAGTGGAGCATTGTCTGGCAGTTTTTCTTCTCGATGCGGGTGCTGGATGGCCTGGTGCTCACCCTCGAACTCACCGTCATCGCGATGGCCATCGGCATCGTCCTGGGCGTCGTGTTGGCGGTGATGCGGCTGTCGCCCAATCCGCTGGTGGCAGGCGCGGCCTGGTTTTACATCTGGTTCTTCCGCGGTACCCCGGTACTGGTGCAAATCATCTTCTGGTTCAACATCACCGCGCTCTATCCGGTCATCGGCTGGGGCGGCTTCACCCTCAACGCCAACGCGCTGATTACCCCGTTCGTCGCCGCCATCCTGGCGCTGGGTCTCAACGAGGCCGCCTACATGACCGAGATCGTCCGCGCCGGCATCCTCTCGGTCGACGAGGGCCAGACCGAGGCGGCCTCGGCGCTGGGCATGTCGCGGCTATTGACCATGCGCCGCATCATCCTGCCGCAGGCGATGCGGGTGATCATCCCGCCCACCGGCAACGAGACCATCTCGATGCTCAAGACCACCTCGCTGGTGAGCGTCATCGCGGTCACCGAGCTGCTCTACTCGGTGCAGCTCATCTACTCGGTTAACTACCGCACGATCCCACTGCTCTTAGTGGCTAGCATCTGGTACTTGATGGTGACGACGCTGTTGTCGATCGGCCAGTTCTACATCGAGCGCCATTTCGGCCGCGGCGCCAGCCGCAGCCTGCCGGACACCCCGTTGCAAAAAGTCCGCGGTTTCCTTGCCCGTTTCTCCACCGGAGTGTATAGCCATGAATGATCGCCCTGCCGCCCAAACACCGGCACCATCGACGCCAATGATCAAGGCCCAGTCGGTGCACAAGCGCTTCGGCCATATCGAGGTGTTGAAGGGCATTTCCCTCGAGGTGCAGCGCGGCGAGGTGGTGTGTCTTCTGGGGGCATCAGGCTCGGGCAAATCGACCTTCCTTCGCTGCATCAATCATCTCGAGAAGATCGATGCCGGCAGACTGTGGGTGGATGGTCACATGGTCGGTTACAAGCAAATGGGCGAGCGCATCCACGAGCTGCGCGACCGCGAGATCTGCGCCCGTCGTGCCGAGATCGGCATGGTCTTCCAGCGCTTCAATCTCTTCGGCCACATGACGGCGCTGGGAAATGTCATCGAGGCGCCCATCCATGTTCGCAAGATGTCCCGGAAGCAGGCGCTTGACAGCGCCCGCGAGCTGCTGCGCCGCGTCGGCCTGGCCGAGCGCATGCATGCCTATCCCAGCCAGCTTTCCGGCGGCCAGCAGCAGCGGGTGGCGATCGCCCGGGCGTTGGCGATGCAGCCAAAACTGATGCTCTTCGACGAGCCCACCTCGGCACTCGACCCCGAGCTCGTCGGCGAGGTGCTCGAGGTGATGAAAACGTTGGCGCAGGAAGGCATGACCATGGTGGTGGTCACCCACGAGATGGGCTTCGCCCGCGAGGCCGCCGACCGGGTGGTTATGATGGACGGCGGCAAGATCATCGAGGAAGGCGCGCCCGCGGACTTCTTCAACCATCCGCGCGAGGAACGCACACGGCAGTTCCTGTCGAAAATCCTATAAGGGACCTTCAGAAACCATGCGGGCCAATTGGTTGCGCCTTCACCGAATCAGATCGTTGGGTTCGATGATGTCGGGTCCGAATCCTTGATCTGAGCCCAGGGTGGCAATGCGTCAGCGGGGACAGGTCGTCCGAAGAAATACCCCTGGAATTTGTCGCATCCCAGTTCCCGCAGCAGTGCGGCCTGCTCAGCCGTCTCCACCCCTTCGGCGACAACGTCCAGCTTCAATGTTCTCGCCAGGCTGATGATCGCATTGGCAATCGCCACGTCATCGACATTTTCCGTAACCCGGGTCACAAAAGAGCGATCGATTTTCAGCCGGTCGATGGGAAACACGCGAAGATAGTTCAGGCTCGAATAGCCCGTGCCAAAATCGTCGATAGCCAGGGAAATCTTGCGGGTTTTCAGGTCGACAAGAGTCGCAATGGACTGCTCGATATTCTCCATCAGGATATTTTCCGTCACTTCGATTTCCAGTCTCTGCGGGTCGCAGCCGCTTTCCTTGAGGATCTGATCGAGGGTGTCGATAAAATTCGGATTGCGGAATTGTCTTCCCGACACGTTACAGGCAATCTGGATTGGCTGGCAGCCCATGGACTGCCACTGCCGGTTTTGCACGCAGGCCGTCCGCAGAACCCAGGCACCGATCTGATCGATCAGGCCATTTTCCTCGGCGATGGGAATAAAGTCGGCGGGCGGGACAACGCCCCGCTCTGGATGGAGCCAACGAATCAGCGCTTCGACGCCCACAAACTCCCCCGTTACGGCATCGACCTGGGGTTGATAGTACAGGCGAAATTCATCTTTGGTCAGGGCGCGACGCAAGTCATGCTCGAGGCTCAGCCGCTGCTGTACGGCCGTCGTCATCTCTGAGCGGAAGAACTGGAAGTTATTGCGACCCTCGCTTTTGGCATGATACATCGCCGTGTCGGCGTTTCGAATCAGGGTGCCGAAATCAAGGCTGTCCGAGGGATAAAGACTGATGCCGAGGCTTGAGGTGATGAAAACCTCTTTTCCCGGCAACTGGTAGGAGCGAGCCAGCTTGTGCAGGATCTCCGCGGCGAGAAGAGCGGCTTCGGGGCCGTCCTTGATCCCCGGCAGCAACAAAATGAACTCGTCGCCTCCAAGGCGGCTGATGGTATCTTCTCTTCGCAAGGCCCTCCCTAACCGCTCGGCGACCTGCTGCAGAAGCAGATCGCCGATCTGGTGCCCGAGGGAGTCGTTGATGTTCTTGAAGTGATCGAGATCGAGAAAAAAGACGCCTCCCGTTTCACCGTGACGCTGCGCCCTGATGAGGGCCTGGCTGAGCCGGTCTTCCAGCAGGGAGCGGTTGGCCAGTCCGGTCAGGACATCGTGCAAAGCGAGATACTGGAGCTTTTTCTCCGCAAGGACGCGCTCGGTGACATCGTAGACCAGGGCGTAGATGAGGCTCTGGCCTTCGACAACGACCGGCCCGCTGAAGACTTCCACATCACGGATATCCCCGCTGGCCAGGCGGTGCTGGAAACGAAAATGCCGTCGCCCGGCGGCCCTCGCCTCTTCGATCTCGCGGGAGATTTCCTCTCTGGAGAGGACGTTGATCTCCGTGATCTTCATCGACGTCATCTGCTCCTTCGTATAACCGTAAAAAAGGCATGCCGCAGGGTTGGCGTCGACGATCTGCCTTGTTTTCTGCTCGAAGACGAGCATGACCGAGGCGTTGCCCTGAAAGAGGTTGGCGTAGCGCTGCTCGCTCTGTCTCAGCCTCTCCTCGGTTTTCTTTTCCTCTGTGACATCCCTGGAAATCTCGACGACGGAGAGAATAATGCCCTCGGCGTCCTTGACAGGTGCGGCCGTAGTTTTGAAGATAAGCGAAGATTGCGCCAGCCGTTTTCCCTCGCGATGGACCTGACCGTCGGCAAGGGTTTTTTTGACCGCGCAGGCCGGGCAGGTATTTTCACTGGGGTGGCCGCCGCCGTGGTCACAGGCTTCAAAACAGTATTGGCCGACGCGGTCGCCGGCCAGAGCCTCCTGGGCGGCGTTCTGGAAAATGATCCGCTGCTGGGTGTCGAAGATCGTCACACCGTCGCCGATGGCGGAGAGGATCGCCTCGGTCTTTGACTTCTCCTCTCGCTCCCGGCCGATGGCGGCGTGAAGATTCGCCACCAGTTTGTTGAGCCGAGCGTTGGTCTTCGCCAGCGGTTGGCGGATCAGGCCCTTGGCCTCGAAGGAAAAATCGCCTCTGGAGAGAAGGTCAAAAGCGGTGAGAATCTCAAATTGCAGATTGTCGGCAAAGGCATCGAGCGCTTTGCCCATCCGGCCGACCTCATCCGTCTGGTCGAGACGCAGTCGATGACTGAAGTCACCTTTTTCCAGGGCTTCGATCATCTCCACCGCTCTCGCCATCGGTGAGGTGATGTAGTGGGTCATGAAGGTGACCAGAAAAAGAGCGATGCCGACCACCGCCAAGGCGATCAGGGTGACCGAGACGACGACCCATCTCAGCAACCGATTGATATCCTTCTGGTAATAGCCGGCCCCGATCACCCAGCCCCATTGGGGAAAGAGCCTGATATAGGAGACCTTGGCGGCCGGAATCGTCCCGTGTCGATCCGGCCATCGATAGCTGATGAAGCCCTCCCTGCTTTTTTTCAGGGCCGTGGAAATCCCCTGCGAGAGGCTCGCGCCGCCGGGTATCCGCTTGTCGCTCAGCGTCAGTCCCTCCAGCTTCGGGTTGAGCGGTTCCAGCAAAAACTTGGGGGTGCGATCGACGATCCAGAAATAATTCCCTTTGTCAAAGCGAAGATGGCCGATGGTCTCAAGAGCCTGCGCTTTTGCCTGTCCTTGAGAGAGCTTTCCGGCCTCGACCTGCTGTGCGTAATAGGCAAGAAGCTGCCATTCCGAATCCACCAGGCTTCTCACTTCGTGTTTTCGTGCCTGGTACAGGCTCGTGCGATACTGGTTGAAAAGCCAGCCGATCAGAAGCAGAAAGCATAAGACGACGGTTCCGCTGAGCCGATAAATTTTCTGCCGGAAACTCAAATTGCGAACGTGTGGCATAGCTCCCTTTCACGGGCTGTCAATTCGCAAAAAACCCCGCACCATGGAGGTGGGCAAAGACGTTTTTCGATTTCAGGGAACACGACGACGTGCAAAACAATCCACAAACGTAACTATTCACCAGAAGGGCTCAGGGAGCTTGTGGAAGGGGCGTCTGCCGCCGGGATGGCGGCAGTCGAGCCCCAAGGATGGGTTCATGCGCCCCCTGGAGCAAGCTGCCTGAGGCCGCTCACGTCCTGCTGAACAGTTACCCACAAACAAGAATGGCTCGATCTTGTACGGCCTTTCACGTCGTAGGATTGAACAAGAGCTTCACGACCCAAGGAACTCATTCAAATATTTTGTTTTGTCTTATATCTCACTATTTGTGATATGAATAAAATATTACCTGTGGACACTTTTCTAAAAATAATTCTAATCTCAATAAAAAATCAAGTCAATTTATTTCATTTATATGCATGTTCAACAGGCTTAATCTGAAGATTAAGCCTAATCATCAAATACAAAGTATTCATATTAGATGCAGAATCAAACATTCTAGTTATATATAAATCACCGAGACATTTCTTATAAAAGAATGCCCTATTTGGTATTTTCCAAGAACCATAAGTTAAATAAGCTAAGTTTCAATAACTGGCTTTGAAAGAAACTGGGAAAGCCTTTCCTTGAAGGTCAAAGCACTCCATTGAACTGACATAAAAAGGCCGATTTCAATGAAGAAATCGGCCGTCTCTTTTCTTTTTCAGATCATTCGAGCCACAAAAACCTGACCCTATTGCCAGAAGGGTAAAATGATATTATTCAACCCTGACTTCGGCACCCAGCGTCGCTTCCAGCGAAGCCAGTCGTTCAGACATAACCTTTTGCTTCTCGCGGCGGGCGGTCACATCCCGCAGAATCGCCGCCACTCCCTGCGGGCGATCGTCTTCGTCGCGCAGCAGGACGATGGAAAACTCCACCGAAAGCCGCCGGCCATCTGCGTGCAGAGCCGGCACGGCCAGCAGGTCCGACCCATAGCGGGAGACGCCGGTCTCCATTACCTTCCGATAGCCTTCCCAATGCCGTGCCCGCTGCCGCTCGGGGATGATGATGTCGAGCGATTCTCCGACAGCATCTTCAGCCGAAACGCCGAAGAGCATCTCTGCCCCGCGGTTCCAGAAGGTGATAATTCCCCGGCGATCGCTGCACAAAATGGCATCGGGGGCATTGAGTGTCAGTTGCCGGAGCCAGTTGAGGGAAAGATCCTGATTCATCGCAAATCTCCTTGGGTGAACAGCTGGATTATTGTTCATCTGATTCTACCAACTCAAAAGGATCAGGGATTTGACCGGGGTCAAATTGCCCCTGCAAACGATGTCGTCCCCCTTCTGACGAGCCGAGCAAAAGGGCCTTGCATGAATATAATTTGCAGGCTCCGGACGGCTAGACGGCCTGCCCCAGGTAGGTATTGATGACGGATTCGTCGGTGCGCAGGGCTTCGGCCGAGCCGTCGAGGACGATCTGGCCGCTCTCGATGACATAGGCATAGGATGAGGCGGAGAGTGCCAGATGGGCGTTCTGCTCGACGAGCAGGATGGTCTGGCCCTCCTCGTGCAGTTGGTGGATGACGTCGAACATGGTCTGGACCATCTTCGGGTCGAGCCCCAGCGACGGCTCGTCGAGGAGCAGCAGCCGCGGACGGGCCATCAGCCCCCTGGCGATGGCGAGAATCTGCTGCTGGCCGCCCGACAGCGAGCCGGCGAGCTGATTCCTGCGCTCGCCGAGGATCGGAAATCGCTCTTCGATCTGGCCGACATCCCTGAGCATCTCCCGATAAGGCCTTCGATACCCCCCCAGCTCGAGATTTTCACGGACCGACATCCCCGCCAGCACCTGTCGCCCCTCGGGGACCTGCACCACGCCTTCGGAGACCCGCTTGTGGGCCGCCAGACGGGTGATGTCGCGTCCATCGAAAAAGACCTTCCCCGACCGGGCCGGAACCACGCCGCTGACGGTGTTGAGGATGGTGGTCTTGCCGGCGCCGTTGGGGCCGATCAGGGTAACAACCGTCCCTCTGTCGACCTTAAAGGAGATGTTGCGAACGGCTTCCACCGGGCCGTAGGTCACGGTCAGTTCGGAGATTTCAAGCATGATGACCACCCGTCCCCAGATAGGCTTCGATAACGTCCGGGTGACGGCGCACCTGATCCGGCGTTCCGGTGAGCAGGGTGCGCCCGAAGTTCAGCACCGTGATGTTGGCGCTGAGCCCCATGACGAAAGACATGTTGTGCTCGATGAGCAGGATGGTCATCCCTTCCCCGGCCAGCGACTCGATCAGCCGCCCGATCCGGTCCACGCCCTGTTTGCGCATGCCGGCCACCGGCTCATCGAGAAGCAGCAGCCGCGGACGCGACGCCAGGGCCCGGGCGATCTCCAGGCGCCTGCGTTCTCCGTAGGAGAGGGCCTTGGCCGAGAAATGCGCCTTGGCCTCGAGCCCGACGCGGGCGAGGCATGCCATCGCCTCCAGGCGATGCTCGCGCTCCTGCCGCCGCGCCGAAGGCAGGTGGAACAATCTGGGCAGATACGGCCGCGGCGCAACGAGATGCTGCCCGGCCATGACGTTCCCAAGGCAGGACAGGGCCGGGAAGAGGCGGATGTTCTGAAAGGTCCGGGCGATCCCCTTGGCGGCCAGTTTGTGTACCGGCAGCGCATGGACCGGAGCGGCATCGAGATACACCTCGCCGGCACTCGGGGCAATGATGCCGCTCAGTACGTTGAGGAGCGTGGTCTTGCCGGCGCCGTTGGGTCCGATCAGCCCATGCACCTCTCCTTCGGCCACACTCAGCGAAACGCCGTCAAGAGCTTTGACCCCGCCGAAAGTCCGGGTGACGTTTTTGACCTGCAGGAGCATCCGCTAAGCCTCCTCCAGGGCGGCGTCTGACGGCCCTTTCGGGTTTCGTCTGCCGCGCCGTTCGAAGATCGAGACCAGGCCGTTGGGGAGGAACAGGATCACCAGCAGCAGGATCAGGCCGTTGACCGCCATGCGGATCGGCCCGGCGGTCACGCCGATCCCGCGCAGGATCTCGGGCAGGGAGGTGAGCAGCACGGCGCCAAGCACCGGCCCGTACCAGACCCGGATACCGCCGACGATGTTGTAGATCAGCAGGTCGACCGCGATCGAAAAACCGAACTCCCCGGGGGTGATGATGTAGGTGAGGTGAGCGTAAAGGCCTCCGGCGAAACCCGCGACAGCGGCGCCGAGGACAAAGGAGAGGACCTTGTAGTAGGTCGTGTTGATGCCCATGGCGGCCGCGGCTGTCTCGTCTTCGCGGATGCATTCGAAACACCAGCCGATCCGCGAACCGCGCAGCCTGGCGATGCTGTAGCCGATAACGGCCAGGGACAGGTAGATCCCCCAGGTGGTGGTCACGTTGGGGATGCCGACCAGCCCCTCGGCGCCGCCGGTGATGTTGATGTTCAAGACCGCGATGCGCACAACCTCGCCGAAACTCAGGGTGGCGATGGCGAGAAACACCCCGCGCAGCCGCAGCACGGGCAGGCCGATCACCAGTCCCACCAGAGCCGCCAGCAGCGCCCCGGCCGCCAGGGACAGCAGATAGGGGGCGCCCAGCTGCATGGTCAGGATTCCGGCGGTGTAGGCGCCGATCCCCGCAAAAGCGGCGCTTCCCAGAGAGAGCTGCCCCGCGGCAAGGGTCAGATAAAGACTGAGCGCCAGAAGGGAATTGATGCCGATGAAGTTGACGAGACTTCCGTAAATTGCAAAAAACTGGTGCAGGGCGTCCAACCTGTTATGCCTCCCGCAATTTCTTCCGTCCGAAGATCCCGGATGGGCGCAGAATCAGGACCACGAACAGCACCGTGAAGGCAACGGCGTCACGCAGGTTCGACGTCCCGGTCAGGGCAACGGTCAGGACCTCGCTCAATCCGAACGCCAGCCCCCCGATGATGGCGCCCGGGATGCTGCCCATGCCGCCCAGAATGATGACGGCCAGCCCCTTGAGCTCGATGGAATGTCCCATGTCCGGAGAGAGGGCGTTGAAATAAAGACCGAAAAGGACGCCGGCAGCCTCTCCCAGAGCCGAAGAGATAAAGAACGTCGAGGCGATGATGCCGTCGACGTGAATGCCGAGAAGCCGTGCGGTCCGGTCGTTTTCGGCGACGGCCCGAATCGCCTTGCCCACCCGCGATTTGGCGAGAAACCGGGTTAGGGCGAACATCAGCAGAATCGAGATCGCGACAATCTCGACCTGCAGGGAGGTGATGAACACACCAGCCACATTCCAGTAATGGACGGTGACGGTCTGCTCCGGGAAACGGACCGTCCGCGCGCCGAAGAGCCCGAGAGCCGCGCTCTCGAAGATGATCGCCATCGCGATACTGGAAATCAGCCCGGAAAAATTGGAATCGGCCCGCTGGCGCAGCGGCGCGAAGGCCACCCGGTCGAGAAGCAGGCCGAGTACTCCGCAGAACAGAACGGCCAACGGGAAGGCTGCCCAGATGGGCAGCCCTCCCGTATCGACCAACCACAGCCCGACAAGTCCACCGATGGTGAACACCGCGGCATGGGCGAGATTCAGCAGATCGAGCACGCCGAAAACCAGCGTGTAGCCGACGGCAAACAGGCCGTAGACACACCCGATGAAAAGGCCGTTGACGAGTTGTTGGGCCAGAAGCTCCATCCCGGATCGCGTCCCCGTTTCCCGCTATTCGCCCAGAACGACGAATTTTCCGTTCTTCACGATCTGAACGATGGGGGTGTAATCCGCATCGCGTCCCGCCGTGAAGGAATATTTCCCGAGCACCGTATCAAGGTTTTTGGTTTTTGCGAGGGCGTCGCGAATCGCCTTGTGATTGGTCGAGCCAGCCTTCTTGATCGCCGCACAGGCAATCTGGACACCGGCAAAGGCCTGGGCGGCGAACTGATCGGGAGGGTTGCCGTATTTGGCGGTGAAGTCAGCGACGAACTTCTTGTTCATCGGCTGACTCGAGCTGCTGTGCCAGGCCGCACCGATGAGGACGCCTTCGGCGGCGCTACCGGCATTCTTGATCAGCGACGGGGAGTTGAAGCCGTTGCCACCGATGATCGGCACGTTGAGTCCCAGTTGACGAGCCTGCAGGACGATGCCCGAGCCCTCCTCCAC
>Ga0102950_1000595_pt1 | contig 10517 bp, 6 predicted proteins | sample SalPon2A_B_D2_MG_FD_78505 | JGI IMG/M metagenome (GOLD analysis project Ga0102950, IMG submission 78505) | Soil microbial communities from South San Francisco under conditions of wetland restoration - Salt Pond MetaG R2A_B_D2_MG | ecosystem: Environmental > Terrestrial > Soil > Wetlands | place...
AATATTCCCGTACCCGCACCCGGATCTAAAATGCGAATAGTAGGTTTATCCAAGTCAAAGAGACTTGCCATAAATGCTGCTATTCCAGAAGATGTGAAAAACTGTGAGTATTTCTTGCGATTTTGTATAGAATTATTTTTTAAATAAGTGTATTTAATTAAATCAGCTTTTTGTGTTAAATCATCTATTGTTTCTAAGTAATTCATTCATTTCTCATTTAAAAAAGACAGCCTAAGATAACGAAAAACCAAGTATGTTTTTTGAGTAGCCTAACTATTATTTATACTGCACTATTAATTGACTAAAAGAACATATATATGCACGTGAGTGCAGTTATATATTCATTTCCTTAAAATATCATCGACAAACACTCTTTTTAGAAATACACTCTGCATAATATGATTATCACTAAAGGAAATAAGATTATGGTCTCTATTTCCCTTACTCATGCTTCAGCGTCTCAGCAGGATTAGTACGTGCTGCTTTTATTGCTTTATAACTAACGGTAATCCACGCCATAAGAAGGCTGCCTGCAATTGTGAGTAAAAACAATCCAATTCCGGGCGTAATGCGGTAGGCAAAATCATCGAGCCAGCCGTTCATTATATAATATGCTATTGGTGTGGCAATAAAGAACGCAATAACAATTAATATTGTAAATTCTTTTGAGAACAAATAAAGTATACTTCCTGTGGAGGCACCGAGTACTTTTCTTATACCCACTTCTTTTGTTTTCTGCGAAGCCATAAAAGAGACAAGTCCGTACAGCCCTAGCAGAGAAATAAGAATAGCAATTCCCGCAAATATAGAATACAGGCTGGAAAGCTGTGTTTCGGCAACGTAGAAGTTTTCTATTTTCTGGTCCAGGAATTTGGATTCGTAAACGTAATTTGGGAAGGTTTCATCAAAGTTACTTTTAATAAACGCCAGCGTTCCCCTTACATCAGATCCTGCAATTTTTATATTCATTAATTCGTAGTTTTCTTTCCAGCATCCCATAACAACCGGTTTTACGGGATCGTGCAATGAATATGATTTAAAATCTTTAATCACACCAACAATAGGTGCATCGAGAATTCCACCCCAGAAGTTTAATCTCTTGCCGATAATTTCCTGCGGATTTGTAATTCCCAGTTTTTTCAGGAAGGTCTGGTTAACAACAAATTCTCTAACCGTGTCAGTCTTTGCGTACGGCCTTCCGGCTATGAATTTTAGACCGTACATTTTAAAATAATCCACGTCAGCCCATTTAAGGTCCGCGTTAAAATCGGATTGCTTTGTGGAATTATTAAACCTGAAATCACTGTCCCAGTGCTGATCATCGGAGGGACTGAAAGTACTGTAACTTACATCTTTGATATCAGATTGTTCAAGCAGACGGTTTTTTAATGTCTGAAATTTTGCCTGGCTCGGAGGATCGAGTGGAACACGTACAAGTAAAACGGAATCTTTATTAAATCCCAGCGGTGCGTTCCTGAAATAATTCATCTGGCTGATCACTATCAAGACACCAATCACCAGTACTTGCGCAATAATAAACTGTGTAACCACAAGCCCTCTTCTCAAAGCTATTCCGCCAACAGTTTTTACGGACATTTTACCTTTAATTGCCGTAACTGGATTAAAGCCGGAAAGTACAAGCGAGGGGTATAATCCGGAGAAAAGTGTAACAACAACTGTTACCCCAACAAGAAACAGAATAATTGAAGGATTGCCGAGAAAATCCATTTTAACCGATGTTTGAATGAGATCATTCAGAAAAGGCAAAGCAATAGTTGCCAGTATTACCGCTGTTATTACAGAAAGTATTGTAATAATAGCCATTTCACTCATAAACTGAATTGCCAGTTGTTTACGCGTGCTCCCGAGTACCTTTCTTATTCCCACCTCGAGTGAACGTTTAACAGCCTGTGCAGTAGAAAGATTAATAAAGTTAACGCAAGCAATTATCAGTAAAAACAACCCGATAAAGCTTAATGCGGTAATTAAATACCTGTTGAAAGTATGATGTTTAAAGTTATCAAAGCGGTCATCAAAGTGTAAATCGCTCAATGGCTGAGCCATTAATCCATCTTTTTGATATTCAGGCGGTTTATGTTTTTGTACAAAATCATTTAGATAAGAATTGAACTGAGCTTTGCTTAATGTTGAAGGTAAAAGGACATAAACATTATTACCTCCCATAACACTTACCCAGTCGTCCTTCTGATCATTTTTAAAAGTCTTATAGGAAACCACTACTCCTAATGGAAAATCGCTGTTTACGGGAGGATTTTCCAAAATACCTTCAATTTTTACTGTATAATCATTCTGGAATAAAATCGATTTGCCTAAAGCATTTTGCCAACTTCCAAAGTACTTTTCAGCAGTTTCCCTGGACAAAACAGCAGTGTTTGGCCCTTATTATGCTTCTTTCTGGTTACCTTCAAGCCACTTAAAGTTAAATATATTGAAAAACTGTGGCTCACAAAAATATGCTCCCTTCTCTTCAATAAATTTCTTTTTTGTGCGGGTGTTATTATCTTGAATTATTACCTGGGCTTTTTTAACCTGGTAAATATCAGCCACTTCTTTTATCTGGGGATAATCTAACCTGAGGGCTTCAGCCACCGGAAAAGGAGCACCGGAAGAATATCTATTACCCTGCGGAGAATGTCTTACCGAAGCAACCCTGTAAATATTGTTTTTATCCTGGTGGAATGAATCAAAACTTAGTTCATAATTTATAACTAAAAAGATAAGCAGGCAGGCAGCAATCCCAACGGCGAGTCCGGTAACATTTATTACTGTGTTGGTTTTATTCCGGGCAAAATTGCGTAGAGCTATCTTTATGTAATTTTTGAACATAAATGATCCCTTATGGTTTAGTTTTTAGATTTCTTAATACCAGCAGGCATTCAATAATTTTACTTTAACTTTTAGGCTGGAGAAGTAAAATTCCACCCAATAAAAGCTCAACTCTTTTTCAAACTCCCCTAACCGGATTTGCCAATAAAGAGGACAAGCACAATGTTGGTGAAATTAAGAAACGATGATCATTTTAGCAATAAAAATAGGAAACCATTTATCTAACGGTCGATTTGGTGAGTTAACGGTCAAATATTTCAATTTTTCTTGATTTTGAGAGTGATATCTTGGGAAAGTACTGTCTTATAATGTTGAGGGATGCCAGAAAAGTGGTAGTAAAAATAGCCCCGATCTCACTCATATCTTAAAGATTTCATCGGGTTTGCAAAAGCAGCTTTAATTGTCTGGTAACTTATTGTCATCAAAACTACAAATAATGTAACAATAGTAGACAAAAGAAAAATCCACAGACTAATATCAATTCTATATGCATAATTATTTAACCATTGATTCATCAGGTAATATGCGGAAACCCATGCTATAACATTGCCAATCAGAACCCATTTTGTAAATTCTTTAGTGAGCATAAATGTAATTGTAAACACCGATGCACCAAGGACTTTCCTGATTCCGATTTCTTTTCTGCGCTGTTCAATAATAAATGCTGAAAGTCCAAACAACCCGAGACCAGCAATTATTAAAGCAATAAGTGTGAATGAAGAAAATATTTGTTGAGTTCGTTCTTCAGATGTGAACAATGCAGCAAATTTATCATCAAGAAAATTATAACTAAACGGACCAGCAGGATTAAATTCATCCCATTTCATTTTCATATCTCTGAGCAAACCACGTACATCACTGGTTTTAAACTTTACAATTAAACCGCCATAATTTCCTCCGAGAAGAAGCATCAGGGGTGAGATTTTTTGCTTTACAGATACATAATTAAAATCCTTTACAACTCCTATAACCTTATATTGAATTTGTCCCGAACGAATGATGTATTTACCTACAGCATTTGCTTCATCCCATCCAAGCCTTCGAACTGCGGCTTCATTTATTATAACACCAGTATCATCAGTTGAAAATTGCTTTGAATAATTTCTTCCATATAATATTTCAATATCCAGTGTATTTAAATAATCATAATCAACTCGATAGATATTAGCATGAATCGTACTCCTGTTAGTTAATTGATCTTTGGGATAAATCTCAGTTCCTTCCATTAAATTTCCGGATGGCATAGTCCAGCTTATGCTTGCGGAAACGACCCTGTTATCCTGAGTTATTTCCTGTTTAAACGCATCCTGATTATTACCAAGTAAGTGTGCATCAGGTATAATAAGGGTCTGGTCTTTATTAAAGCCAAGTTTTTTATTCTGCATATAATTTAATTGTTGATAAACAATTATGGTCCCTATAATCAATGTTGTTGATACAAAAAACTGGAAAATAATTAATCCACTTCTTAATGACTTCTTTTGAGTGTTACCTGATACCGCCGAGCCCTTCATAATTGATACAATATTAAATCCCGACATAAAAAACGCGGGATATATCCCGGCTATAACCCCCACAAAAAGACTGATCATAAACATTGCGAGCAATACAATGAAGTTTGAAAAGAAATCGATGCTAATGCTCCCATTAATTAGCTTGTTTAAATATGGAACTAACAAATCAATTATCACTATAGCGAATATTGCAGCTAATAATGTAAGTAGTACGGATTCAGTAAGAAACTGACAAATAAGCTGTCTTTTTTCTGAGCCCAAAACTTTTCGAACTCCGACTTCCTTTGCTCTTGTTGTTGCCCTGGCGGTGGAAAGATTGGTAAAATTTATACAGGCCAGTAGTAAAATGAAGATTGCAAGTGCAGAAAAAATATAAATATATTTTATATCACCATTGGGTTCCAGCTCATACTCTGTATCGGAATATAAATGAATATCGGTAAGAGGCTGTAATGAAAAAACAAAAGTCCCGACTACTTTTTTTGCTTCAGCAAGGCTTACTCCCATATCGTGCTGTACTTCAGGGACAACGAATTTTGAAACAAGTTGTGGAAATTTTGATTCCAGATTTTGGGGGTCAACATTTTTGTTTAATAGTAGATAAGTGTAGAAGCCAATATTGCTCCAGGTATGACGACCATTATCTATAGTTGAAAAACTTAAAAACGCATCGAAATGGAAGTGTGATTTTTCAGGGATTGCCTTAAAAACACCGGTTACTTTATATGCAGTCTTTCCTGTGCCGATAATAAGTGTTTTTCCAATAGCAAGCTTATTTCCGAAATATCTCTTTTCAAATTCTCTGGAAATAACTATACTATTTGGTGCTGTCAAAGCTCTAGTAATGTCCCCTTCGATTAACGGAATTGAAAACATTTTAAGGAAATTTGAATCAGCGTATGCAAGGTTCTTTTCTTTGAATTGTTTATCATTGAAATTTACAAAGGCACTTTGACGAAAGATTCTTGCATAAGATTTTATTTCTCGAAATGCTTCCATCATTCCTTCACCAATTGCAATGTCAACATCAGGGTAGACAACAACATTTCCATTGCCGGTAACTGATAAATTTACCCTGTAAATATTATCCGCTTCTGCCGCATACTCATCAAAAGTTAATTCATTATAAATATATGCCGATATTAGCATAAAACATGTTAACCCAACAGAAAGTCCGATAATATTTATAATCGAAAATATTTTATTTTTTCTAAGGTTTCTTAATGCTATTCTTATATAATTTACAAGCATAATTTCCCTTTGATTATTTTATTCGTTTTTTAATGCACTGACCGGGTTTGATATAGCTGCTTTTATCGACTGAAAACTAATTGTAACTAGACATAAAAATTTCCGGAATCACCGAATTATTTTTTAATTTTACATTCTTGTACAATGAATTTTTGAAACGCCAAACCAGGTTTTTCCGTCATCGTTGGTCCATTCCTTGTACCAGTCAAATGAATTTTCTGTTATATCATGAAATGTGTTACGAACCTTCCTGCCGGAACTACTTATTCCTATCATAATTACACTTCCATTTTCATTTACAGCCGTAAAGGTTGCTAATTTCCTGTCATGTATGTCAATCCATGCCATGTGCCACATTTTATCTTCAGAATTGTAAATTCTAATATTCGTTCCATAAAGATGTTTGTTTCCGGCAGTATCAATAGTAAACCAGTCATCCTGAACTCCGTGCCCGTCAAGTATATAATACCAATCCCAGATAGCTTTTACTTTTTTATCCGACCAGGAGCCGTCCCGGTTTCTTACTGTTGCTTCAGCATTCCAGGTACCGGCAAGTTGCCCAAGCACTGCCGTTTCTTTCGGTGCATCCGGATTTAACTTCATAGAACTATTTTTCTTCTCCTGTTTCCCGCCTCCATCATTTTTTTGATGTGCGCTAACAGAAAATGAAATCGCAATAATAAATACGATAAGAACTTGCAATTTACTTTTCATTTACATTACCTTTTTTTGTTGATTTAGAATTATTTTTCTACTGCAGCAATTATATATTCTGACAATAGTCTATCGGTCTGTTCGTGCATTCCGCGTGTATTATAATTTGTAGAAGTAATAACCACACACATATTTAACCCGGGGAATACCAGCACCTTATTTCCTCCATTTCCTGCCATATAATATGCTGAATATTTTTTTGCCCCCTTTCCAAATGACTTAATCCACCACAGGTATCCATATTCAGTTTCATCATCAATCTGTGCATGTGGTTTTGTTGATTGTCTGATCCAGCTTTCTGAAATAATCCGTTTTCCATTCCAGGTTCCGTTATTGAGAAATAATTGTGCAATTTTTAACAGGTCTCTGCTTTTTAAGTGCAAACCGCCACCTGTCATTGCTAATCCTGTAGGAGTTTTTTGCCATTCTAATTTTTTAATTCCCAACGGATTAAAAAGAAATTTGGCAGCAAAATCAGCAACTGGCATTTTTGCTCCGCGCTTTAACACGCCACCAAGGGTTACGGCGCCTGCTGTGCAATAGCTGAAACTGCGTCCGTAAGGCAAATCTTCAGGTTTTGTTGCCCAGGGTGGAGTGCCACGTACCGGTAAATCGAGAGTGAATTTTATATAATCTTCAATGGGATACATACGCTCTTCATTTCCACGTGAATACTGATTCCAATCGTCACATTCAAGAATTGAGCTCATCGTCAGAAAATCTTCAATTGTAATTTTTTCTTTTCGCGGATCAGGATTTTTAAATGGGCGTTTATCCGGGAAATAACTCATTACCCGTGAATCTACTCCGGGAATTATTTTCCTGTCAATGGCAATACCTATAAGGATACTTGTAATAGTTTTAGTTGCAGAACGTGTGTCTCTCAAATCAGTTTCCTGTGCACCATTAAAATATTTTTCAAAAACTAATTTGCCATTACGGGCAATCAATACGCTGGATATTTTTTTGAATACCCCTGAAGAAATATCAGCATCCATTTTTAAAAGAGAATCGGCAGAAAGTCTAACTGATTTTAATGATTCAATCTGCCAACCATCATTAAGTGTTGCCGGCAACGAAGTATTTTTTGAGTCTTGAGCAAAACAAAAGCTTGTCAATATCAGAACAGATATTATCTTTAGTGATAATCGCATAATTGATTCTCCTGAGTTTAAATAAAAGAAAAGTACTTCCCTTATTTTAGACTTAATCTTGTTAAAATTGTTTATTCTTTATCATAAATAAATTATCTTTTTAGCCACGAAGTAATAATTCGAGTAACCATTTCCGATGCATCCTGTTGTACAAAATGTCCTGCACCGGGAATAGAAACGAGCGTAAAGTCACTGTCTATCCAATCCCAGGTTCCGTTCCATCCGGCAGGAAGTAATGCTTTATCTTCTAATCCAAAAATTGCAAGAGTAGAACATTTAACTTTTTTCTGTGGCACTGAAACTTTGGGTTTTTGTTTCTTACTAATATTGTTGTCTTTTTTAACTTGTTTTGGAAAACTTGCTTTATAATAATTCAACATAGCTTCAAAATCTGATCTGTTAAATGCTTCTATATAATATTTTTTAGCAGCCTCATCCTTTACCCAGTGAGCAAGTCCTTCTGCCGTTAATTTTTCGGAAGCATCTTCTTTTTGATAATCACGTGCGTACTGACTGTTATCCTGCTGTGTCTTATTGTTGTTCATTTCCCGGAAAAGCCCGTTGGGATGTGGAGTGCTTAAGACTACAAGTTTCTCAACAAGTTCCGGACGCCACATTGCTACCTGCCATGCGATTGCACCTCCCCAATCGTGTCCAATTACAATAGCTTTGCCTTGCGGAAAATGTTTAATGACAACTGAAATATCCATTATGAGATGACTCATCTTATAGTTCTCAACACCTTCTGGTTTATCGCTTTTGTTATAACCACGCAGATCAATTGCAACAACCTGGTAGTTCTTTGATAAAACTGCCATTTGATTTCGCCAGGTATACCAATAATCAGGAAAGCCATGCAGCATTACTATTAATGGGCCTTCACCTTTCATTACATAATGAATTTTTACGCCATTATTATCTACAAAACCTTCTGAAGCATTATCTAAGAACTCCTGTGCTGCGATGCTCTTAATTCCTATTAATAGGAGAGCAATCATCATTATTGTTTTCATTCAATTTCCTGAATTATATATTGAGAGCGGTATTCTTTATCAAGCCAACATAAAAGATGTGAGAGTAAATTTTTAATTTTAGAGTAAAATAAAAGAATTTTGGAGTGTAAATCGTCAACGACGATAGGATTTTACCTTTATTTCAATAAAAGAAGTGATAATCAAAACGTATTTTTTAATAAAATTAGATTAGTACAGGTTTTCAAAGCTTTATGCAGAAAATAATTTCTTTGCCTCTTTCCGATATTCAGAAGGCGTTTTACCCGCGAATTTTTTGAAGGCAGAATTAAACGAAGCTTTATTATTAAATCCTACATCGTGTGCAATGGTCAAGATAGTATACAATTCATATTCAGGGTCTAACAATAAGCCTTTTGCTTCTTCAACACGGTAGTAATTCACAAAGTCAAAATAATTTAATTTAATTTTCTCATTTAACACCTGCGATAAATGATGTGAAGGAATACCAAGTTTATTTGAAAGATCATTCAGGCTTAAATCATTTTTAGTGAAAACCTTGTCAACTATCATTGCATCAATAAGCTTTCTATGATAAACATCAGCCAGCTTATCTGTAAGACCTGACCTCAAATATTTAGCACCATTTTTCAGTCTTGATATACCTGTGATTATTTCAGGTTGTTTTAATGCCAGATATCCGATTAAATAAATCATTACAGCAGAGGATATCATTATTGTAGCATCGATTTCAGTCATATACTTGTATCCAAAGGCAAGGAGACTGAGAAGGTGGAAAATATTTAGTGCAATAAAGATTAAAAATCCTGTAGTAAGATTTAAAATCCATTTAACATTAATTTTTTCGATTGAAATATCTGCTCTATTTATTTTACTGCTGTAGGAAGCGAGCATTTTAAGCGTCAATAACGTATAAATTAGCATATGTATATTCTGTAAAAAACCTGTAATATAAAAATCAGTTGTAAAAACAGGATTATTGCTAAGTATCAGCTTTTCCAATATTTCAATTTTAGCATTGCTGTTTAGTAAGAAAAACCGCATCATAATACTAATTTGTAAAATGAAGGGTATAAAATGCAGTAAGTCTTTTTTCTTAAATTCCCACTTTACATCTGTCAAGGCAGAAACATAGAGATATAACAACACACCGAATAAAAACGGGAAAGCATAAGTAGAAAAAAGCAATTGCGGTAATTCTTTAAAAAATGAGGTCCAGTAGCCGGCAAATTCAGCAAGCTTTAAAGAAAAAAGTAAAATAAGTATTGCAAGTATCCTGTTAGCTTTCCGGTTACTTCGTTTATTAAAGAACAAAAATATGCTCAACAAAGACCCCTGTATTATTCCTAATAGCGCCAGACCAGTCCATATGTTTAGATATATTTTCATAGTGTATAAAATTATTACATTATTCATACCTGATAGATTTTACAGGGTCTGCTGATGCTGCACGGATTGCCTGCCAGATTACAGTAACCATTGCGACCAAAAGAGTTATTATCCCTGTTACCAGGAACAACAACCAGTTAATATTAATTCTATATACAAAATTATTAAGCCAGCTATTGATAAAGTAATACGCCAATGGCCAGGCAATAATATTTGCAATTAATACGAATACAAAATATTCTTTCAAAAGTCTTATTGTAATTCCGGCAGATGTATCACCGAGAACTTTTCTTATTCCTATTTCTTTTGTTTTTTGTTCAGTTGACAATGATGCAAGACTGAATAATCCAAATAATGCGAGTATAATTGCAACGGAAGCAAATGTTAGGAAAATCTGTCTGAAATTATTCTCAGGTTTATACAGCTGGTTAATTTCATCGGAAAGAAATGAATACTCGAACACAGAAGTGTGATTACTCTTATCCCAGCTCTTTTTTATTTGTGCTAAAGTTCCGCTAATGTTATCAGGTGAAATTTTAACTGAGACAAAAGAGAATAAATTACTGTAAGGTTTTTCTGTAATAATTAATGGTTCAATTTGGGAATGTAAAGAGCTGTAATTAAAGTTTTTTACTATACCAATTATTTTATGCTTA
>Ga0102950_1000596_pt1 | contig 10507 bp, 5 predicted proteins | sample SalPon2A_B_D2_MG_FD_78505 | JGI IMG/M metagenome (GOLD analysis project Ga0102950, IMG submission 78505) | Soil microbial communities from South San Francisco under conditions of wetland restoration - Salt Pond MetaG R2A_B_D2_MG | ecosystem: Environmental > Terrestrial > Soil > Wetlands | place...
CGGCGGCCGATGACGGGTTCAAGACCACCGTGCTGAGGATGCCGCTGGAATTTCCTCCCTCGCCGGTGCCGGGCGGCAAGCTGCTGGCCGGGCTGGGCGTTCCCGACGCTCGCGGAACCTGGGGAACATTCTTCTATTTCGCTTCCAATCTGCCGGAGGGAGAAGCCGGCAACACCACATTTGGCGGAAAGCTGGTTCACCTGAAAATGGACGGGCGCATCGCCAATAGCGAAATCTCCGGGCCGCTTGACCCTACGACGGACAAGTACAAGCGCATTAAGATTCCTGTGGAGTTCCAGCTCTCGCATGACAGCCAATCGGTGACAATCCATCTGGACGGCCAGTCGGAAACCATCGCCAACCATCACTGGAGTAAATGGTTCAAGGAAAAGTTTCCGGTCAACTTTTTCCTGTCTGTCCACACCATCAGCCGCTTCTATGTTCTTGAGACCTCGCCTGAACTGCGGATCTATATGTGCCCGCTGAATATGGACCCGAAAGACCCCATCCTGCCCGTCTCTTATCCGGCCAACTGGAGCAAGCAACTGGCCGAGAAATTTGGCTACTACAAGACGCTGGGCTGGTGGCATGACACCTGGGCGCTGAACGAGGAACGCATTGGCGAGGGCGTCTTTCTGCAGGACACTTACCGCACCATGAACAAGCTGACCAAAATCCTGCTCAGCCAGCTCCAGCACCATCCTTCCAGCCTGACGGTGTGCATTTATACCAGCACCGACAGCGTCCAGCACATGTTCTGGCGGCTCACCGATCCGCAAAGTCCCCGGTATGACGCGGCGCTGGCAAAAAAATACGGCGACGCCATCCTGCACATTTATCAGGCGGCCGACAAGGTGGTGGGCGAGGTTGAAAAGACCATGAAGCCCGGCACAACACTGATTATTGTTTCAGACCACGGCTTCCATGCCTTTAACTACGGCTTTAACACCAACACCTGGCTGGTGAAAAACGGGTATATGGTTCTCAAAAATCCCCATGCCCGGGAGAAGCAGTACAAACTGGAAAACCTGTACAGCCACGGCAACTTCTTCCCCAATGTTGATTGGAGCAAAACCAAGGCCTACGCGCTGGGCCTGGGCCAGATCTACCTGAACATTTACGGACGCGAGCGCTACGGCATCATCGAACCGGGCGCGCAGGCCCATCAGGTGGCGGAGGAGATTCGCAAAAAGCTGCTGGCTTACCGCGATCCGCGCACCAACAAGCCGGTGCTTGAAGACGTGTATCTGGGCACTCAAATTGACCACGGCCCCTACATGAAGGACGCGCCCAACCTGCAGCTCAACTTCTATCCCGGTTATCGTACTTCATGGGAAACTTCGCTCGGCGCCATTCCGCCGGGAATCGTGGTTCCCAACCTGCGCAAATGGAGCGGCGACCATTGCGCTTCCGACCCGAAAGATACACACGCGATTCTCTTTATCAACCGCAAGCTGGACACCTCCGATCCCAGCATCATGGACGTGGCTCCCTCCGTCCTCAAGCTGCTGGGCGCCAAGTCAACCGCGCATTACGACGGCAGAGCCTGGACGCTTTCACCCGCTACGACGGCCACCCAGGCCGAACGCTAACCACCCGCACCAGTTCCCTTGCTCTTCGCAAGAAGCCTGTGGGCTGCGGCGCTTGCCGCTTCCAGTTTCTCATCGCCCGCTTTCGCCTGCGCGTCGAGTTCCTGGAACACGCTGTACATGGCAGGCGTCGGTCGCGCATAGGCCTGCCCGATATCCCCCGCCAGATAAGCCAGGTGGCTGCGCAGTTTTGGCTGATGCAACAGGTCACCCTCGCTCGACTGGATCGCCATCTGCACGAGCTTGCCCACCTCGCGATCAAGCTGGTTGATCACCGGAGCAGCCTGCGCGCTCGTCAGCGTGTGCTTGCTCACGGCCGCCTGGAGCCGGCGGCGCAGTGAGATGGCGGAGTTGATCTTCTTGTTCAGATCGTTCAGCGTTGAGTGAATCCTGAGCTGAAGTGCCAGCCGGGCTTCCAACGCCTGAGGGCTGGTGTTGATGCGCGGATCAAGGGCAACCTTAAAGCCCTGCCGCAACTTCCGGCCACCATAATCCAGCACCACAAAATACTTCCCGGGAGTCACCCGCGGCCCCTCAGCCGAAGCGCCCAGTCCGCCTGCCGCGGCTGGTGAGTGAAAGCCCTTTACCTGAGTCGCATTGGGGTAGCGCAGGTCCCACTGGAAGCTGTTCATGCCCGGCGTGATTCCGGTCAGTTTTTTCAGCGCTTCCTGGGTTTTCTGGATTGCGGTTTTTTCGTATGAATTCTCTTCTTCGTTTCCTTTTTTCTTTTTCTTCTTCTCTTTCAGGTGCAATTTGAAGCTTCGGATCACCTTCCCCTGCGCGTCCGTGAATTCCAGCGTAGCCGGCGTTTTGCCGTCGTAGCTGGCGGGAACATGGAAAAACACGGTGGCGCCAAACGGCGGGTTGACCCCGGCATTCACAGGCTTCCTTTCATCGCTGGGAGGGCGGCCAAAGGAATGGCTAAGCCAGGCTTCCTGCGGCGCGAAAAGATACGCGCTGTGCGCCGGAACTTCCGGCTTCCTGGTTAGCTGCTCCAGCAACGTCAGGTTATCCAGCACCCAGAACGCACGGCCGTGCGTGGCGATAACCACATCACCCTGGCGCGGATTGATGGCGAGGTCGCGCACCTGCACAGCGGGCAGCTTGAGAGTAAGCGGCTGCCAGCGCGCGCCGCCGTTGAAGCTCACGTAAACCGTGCTCTCCGTCGTCAGGAACAGCAGGTTGGCATCGTTCGGGTCCTGCCGGATGGTAAAGACGTATTCGTTCTGAGGCAGGCCGGAGGTGATGCTGGTCCAGTGCCGGCCGTAGTCTGTGGTCTTGTAGACGTAGGGCCGAAAGTCGTCCCACATGTAGCGGCGCGCGGTCAGGTAGGCCGTGCCTTTGTCCACGTGCGACGGCTCGATGGAGCTGATCCGCGACTCGGTGGGCAGCCCCGGCGGCGTCACATCTTGCCAATGAGCTCCACCGTCTGTGGTCACGTGGACCAGACCGTCGTCCGAGCCCGCCCAGATCAGCTGGCCGTCCAGGGGCGAAACCGCCAGCGCGAAAACCGTCGGATAGACTTCCGCGCCCGACTGGTCGAGATCAATCGGCCCTCCGCTCGCGACTTCCGTGCCCGGCGCGTTGCGGGTCAGGTCGGGGCTGATCTTCTGCCACGTCCGGCCGTAATCAAGGCTCTTCATCACGTATTGCGCGCCAATCAGCAACTCTTTGGGATTAGCCGGCGAGAACAGAATGGGGTGCGTCCAGCCAAAGCGGTACTTCAGTTCGCCCGATGATGCGCCATCGTTGTAAAGCGGCCAGGGACTCACTTCCTCATACTGCTTTGTAGCCGAGTTGTATTTCAGGAAGATGCTGTAGTAGCCGCTGCCATAAGTTATTTTCGGGTCCCCGGGCTGCGGCACCGTGAAGGTGCTCTCGCCGGAGGCCGCTGGGCGCCAGTCGCACAGAGGAATGACTTTGGCGCTGGAAGCGCTCGGGCCTTCAACGGAACCTTCGTCCTGCTGCGCGCCGTAAATATGAAAGGGGAACTGGTTGTCCAGGTTGACGTGGTAAAACTGGCCGGTCGGCTGGTTGACCTCCGTGCTCCAGGTCTTGCCCGCGTCGGTCGAAATGGTCGCGCCCCCGTCGTTTCCCTCCAACAGGATTTTGGGGTTGTTCGGGTTAATCCACAGCACGTGGTTGTCGCCGTGGGGCGTCTTCAGTTTTTTGAAACTCTTGCCGCTGTCGTGCGAAACCCACAAGGCGTCCACCTGGGGCGCGTAAATGGTGTCGGGGTCTTTCGGATCAACATAAATCGTCATGTAATAGAATGCGCGCTGGCGCAGCTTCCATTCCTTGTTCATGCGCTTCCAGCTCTTGCCGCCATCGTCGGAACGGAAAACTCCGCCGTCTTTTGCCTGCATGATGGTATAGACAATGTTGGGGCGGCTGGCAGCGACGGCCACGCCAATGCGCCCCAGCAGCCCCTTGGGCAAACCCGGGTTGCGCGTGAGGTTCGTCCACTTCGCGCCGCCGTCGGTGGTCTTGTAGAGCCCGCTGCCAGGCCCGCCGCTCACCAGCCCCCACGGTGTGCGGTGCGCCTGCCACATTGCGGCATAGAGCACCTGGGGATTTTGCGGGTCCATCACCAGGTCGATAGCGCCGGTATTGTCGTCAACAAACAGAACCTTCTTCCAGGTTTTGCCGCCGTCGGTGGATTTGAAAACGCCGCGCTCAGCGTTAGGCTTGAAGACATGGCCCATTGACGACGCGTACACGACGTTCGGGTCCTTGGGGTCTACCACAAGGGCGCTGATGGTGTGCGTGTCGCGCAGCCCTGCATAATGCCAGGTCTTGCCGCTGTCAGTGGACTTGAAGACGCCGTCGCCCGTAACCACATCACCTCGAATGTCGCTTTCGCCTGTTCCGGCGTATAGGATTTTCGGATTGGAGGGCGCCACGGCAATGGCGCCGATGCTGGTGCTGGAACCTGGCAGCTTGCCGTCGGAAATGTTCACCCATTTCACGCCGTAGTTGGTGCTTTTCCAGATGCCACCGTCTACCGCGCCCATGTAAAAGAGATTGGCGTTTCCGCGTACGCCGGTTACGGCCACCACCCGGCCACCGATGTAAGGACCGATGGAACGCCATTTGAGTTTGCTCATTAGTACTTTCGCGGTGACGGAGTCCGCGTGTCCAGTGTTCACTTGCCCGGCAATCGGCACGCAAATGAAAATCATAAGAAGTGCGCATAAATTCCGGAATTTGCAGAGACGTCTGGCCATTCTCATTTCTCTCTCCTGTTTTTTTCTCTTATCTTCGACCTGTGAATATACACCCGTTTCACGGTGCGCGTGGGCTTGCAGCAGATTTCGCGCTATTCCCGCGGTGTCGAACACTACTGTACTTGGAGGGCAGAATCTCGCGTCAGGTTGTGGCCCACAACCTTAGCCGGTATAATCCAAGCCACCTGGAGGGGGCCGGACGCGGAGGGCAAGGACAGATACCCATGAAAACGGAACCTCTTATATTTGTGGGCGTGTGTGACTGGGCAGGCATCGTCCGCGGGAAGGCATTTCCCGAGGCAGACATTGGCGTGCGGCTCAGGAAAGGGATTGGGTTAACCCACTCCAACATTATGATGTCGTGTTTCGGGCCGATTTATACCACCCCCTTTGGCACGTCGGGTGACCTGATCATCCGGCCCGATCCTCAGATGAAAATCAACCTGCCGTTTGAGGACGGCACGGCAGAGCGATTCTATCTGGGGGACATCGTGAACACCGACGGCAGCGCATGGGATTACTGCCCGAGGACCTTTCTTGCGCGCGCGTTGGAGGCGCTCGCCAAATTCGACCTCAGGCTTGTCGCAAGTTTCGAGCAGGAGTTCGTCCTGACGGGTGTGGAAGACCGCCCCGGAGCAACCTACTCACTGGACGCTTTCCGTCGGCAGGGGAGCTTCGGCGAAACGCTGATGGCAGCACTGCGAACGGTTGGATTTACGCCCGATAGCTTCCTGCCCGAATACGGACCGCGTCAATACGAGGCGACGCTCGCGGGCGAAGAAGGCATTCGCGCAGCAGATGGAGCTGTTGTTTTGCGGGAACTGGCGCGCGCAATCGCCTGGAGAACAGGACAGCGCGCGGCTTTTTCTCCGATGTTGGCGCCTGACGGAGTCGGTAACGGCACCCATATCCATTTGAGCCTATGGCAGGGTGAAGAGCCGGTGACTCACGACCCGGCTTCGGCCAATGGAATTTCAGACCGCACGGCCCCGTTTTTTGCCGGGGTGCTTGAGCACATGCCTGCCATCTGTGCATTTTCCGCGCCGTCAGTTGCATCCTACTTTCGGCTCACGCCGAATCGATGGGCGCCGGTGCATGCCGACCTTGGCGTACAGGACCGCGGTGTGGCCATGCGCGTCGCGCCGGTGTTCCAGTCATCTCCGGAAGAGCCTGCGCTGCAGTTCAACGTGGAGTTCCGCGTGGCCGACGGGTCCAGTTGCCCCTACCTGGCGCTGGGAGCCATCGTCTGGGCTGGAGTCAACGGGCTTCGGCGGGGGCTGACCTTGCCACCCGCGGATGCGAAGGCGCCATTGCTGCCTCGCTCACTTGAGGAAGCACTCGCCGCTCTTGAGAAAGACGAATTGGCAGATGGCTGGTGGAGCAGCGAATCCAGATCGGCATACCTTGCGTTCAAACGGGCGGAAATCAAGGAACTTGAAGGGGCATCGCCGCAAGAAATCTGCACGCGCTATGCGGCTGTTTATTGATGAGGAGCCAACGCAATATATAACCGTTGCAGCAAGCACCCTGAAGATTGATGAAGCGGGCTGGAGGATTGAGTGAAAGACTTTGGATTGTCGCGCAACGTGCCCGTGAAGCGCGGAGCCACGGCGCTGCTTTTTGTGGATGTGCAGAACTATTCCGCCGAGGGCGGGAGAGAATATGCCGGCCTTTCACCGGATGCAATTGAGGCGCGTTACGGATATTTTTTCCTCCAGATGCGGGAACGAGTGATTCCCAACATGCAGAGGCTGCAGCGCGCCTGCCGCGAAGCGCGCGTTGAGGTGATGTACACGGTGATCGAAAGTCTCACGCTGGATGGCCGCGACATGGGGCTGGATTATAAGATCTCCGGGCTGTTTTGCCCGAAGGGATCGCGCGACGCACAGGTGATTGACGCCATCGCGCCTGAGCGAGATGAAATGGTGTTTCCCAAAACATCTTCCTCGGTCTTTATCTCAACCAACATCCATTACGTGCTGGGAAATCTGGGCGCGAAACACCTGATCGTGTGCGGCGTGCTGACGGACCAGTGCGTGGATTCAACGGTGAGAGATGCTTGCGACTACGGATATCTGGTGACGCTGGTCACGGATGCGTGCGCAACCTTGACCGAGGAGCGCCATGCAACGTCGATTGCCAACAACCAGGGCTATTGCCGCCAACGAAGCACGGATGAGATGGTTGAAGAACTTGCGTCATTGTAGTGAATGGAAAATCCGATTCTTCCGCAATCCTGCTCTTCAACCGGCGCAAACTTCACCCGGTAATTCCTGGGCAGATCTCATTCAAGGCCCAGTCCGCTGAATGACCATCAGGGTGAGATCGTCGGATGGCGAAACGCCCGAGGCAAAATCCTCCACGTCGCGCAGGCAGGCGGCGATCAGCGCATCTGGTGCGGTACTGCCGCGTTCGGCAAGCAACCGTCCCAGGCGTTCATCGCCGAACTGCCCTCCCGCCGGGTCGCACCTTTCTGAAAGGCCGTCGGTGTAGAGGAACAGGCCTTCGCCACGATCGAGGCTTACTCTCTGGACCGTGGCGCTGCCATCGCAGAACATTCCCAGAGGCACGCCAGTGGCAGGCAGCCGTGTGATGCCGTCCCGTTTCACCACCATCACCGGGCAATGCCCTGCGTTGACCATTTCCACCTGCCCGTTTGAAGTGGCCCGGCCGGCCACCATGGTGGCAAACTGCCCGGCCATCACGCTTTCGCAGAAAACACGATTGGCCGTCAGCATCAACTGGTCGAGTGCAAGCTGGCCGTTGCCAGGTGGAGGTTCAACCGGCGCTCCGGCAGGCGGCACGCCGCGGCTGGTCAGGCTGCGGAAGATGGCGTGCAGGTGCGACATCAACATCGAGGCGGCAACGCCCTTGCCCGAAACATCGCCCAGTAGGAACCAGATTTCTTCCGCGCCGTCCTTGGAATGGATGAGGTCGCAGTAATCGCCGCTGACCAGTCCGAAGGGCTGCCAGTGATAGTGGAATTGCCAGCCTGCCGCGCGGAAGTCATTGGGCGGAAGCAGCGTCCGCTGGACCTGCGCCGCAAGCTCCAGGTCGTTTTCCAGCGCGCGCTGCTGTTCCACCGACAGATGGTCGAGGCAGAGACACACCAGCGGGTCTGCAATCAGGCGGTCTGCTTCGATGGTGTCGTGGCACTCTTCACAAATTCCGTAGGTGCCGGCATCCATCCGTTCAAGTGCTGAATCGACTTCGTGCAAAAGGCGGGTGAGTGCGGCGTTTGCAGCCGGCTCCGAAACAGCGGTCCGGAGCCTCTTCCGGCGCTCCTCCAGTTGGGTGCGCAGAAAACTTTCTCCCATCAGGGCCATGGGCGCCTCCAGGTTGAAAGAATAAGTCCGCAGGAAAGACCGGCCCACCCGGATATTGCTCCGGGCGGAACGGCTATCGACTATTTTACTATGCCTGTGAGCGCCGAGGCCTGCCCTATTGCGGCAGCAGGTGGTAGCTGACGAAGGCCACGTGCAGGCTGTCGGGCGACCAGGAAGCTACGTTGATGGTTCCCTGCCCTCCGAAGAGGCGCGCGAGCGGCTTGATGGTCCCGTCGCTCATTTGCATGATGCGCAACTCAACGTTCTTGTTTTGCGGATGGCCGGTCACGTCCTTGGGGTAGGAGAGAAAAACCATCCACTTGCCGTCGGGCGAAAAGTGCGGGAACCAGTCGTTGGTTTCATCGTTGGTCACGCGTTCCTGGCGTGAGCCGTCGGGACGCATGCGCCAGATCTGCTCCAGTCCTGTGCGGTTGGAATTGAAGTAAATGTATTTGCCGTCGGGTGAGTATTCCGGGCCGTCGTTGTGGCCGGCATTCTTTGTGAGTTGGACTTCTTTTCCGCCCGCGGCCGGAATGGTGTAGACATCATACTTTCCGCCGCGCTCGCCGCAAAAAGCGATGGTCTTGCCGTCGGGCGACCACCCGTGAAAGTAGGAAGGCCCCTGCTTTGTGACGCGGCGCGGCGTTCCGCCGGCGAGCGGCAAAACGTAGATGAGCGACCCGTGCCCGCCCTGCGAGCTGTCGCTGATGGCCAGCGATTGGCCGTCGGGCGAAATGCCGTGATCGTTGTTGCAGCGCGTGGCGAAGCCGGTATCGAGCATCTGCGGCTGGCCGCCCTCCACGGCAATCTTCTCAATGCGGCCGTCGCGATTGAAGAGAAGCGATTTGCCATCGGGCGTCCAGTTGGGCGCTTCAATGCGGCCCTCAGTTGTGTAAACTTCGCGGCGGTCGCCTGACTCAATGGCCACCTGCTCGAGCGTGCTGTAAAGGGTCGTTTGCGCAGAGGGCTTAGGCTGCGGGGTTTTGAGATCAACCTTTGAAAAGACTGCCGTCTCCACCCGGTCCTTATTGTGCGAGCAGACGCCGAGACCCACATAGAACGGCGCCTTCAGCTTGATCAGCGGCGATCCGGCGGCAAGCTTGAGATCATTGCCCTCGCCCAGAAACATGTAAAAGTAGTCGCCGCGCTTTTCAATCCGCAGGCGCCGGGGCGCGTTGATGTTGGCCTGCACCTCGTGCGTTGTGGCGCCTTTTTTTTCCCGCCACTGCAGCGATGTGAGGCCGACGCCGTGCCGCGCAACATCCGCATAAACGGAATCCGACGCGAGGCTCTGGCGGATCATCAGAACGGCCTTGCGGTGCGGGTTGCCGCCGGTTCCTTTAAACGCAATGTCGGCAGTCAGGGTGACGTCGCCTGAAACCTTCTTCCAGACAAACTGGAAATCATCTTCCTTAAACCACATGTTGTTGCCGCTGCCGGAAATCGTATAGGTTCCTTTTGCGGCGTCGTACTTGACGGACCCGGGATGCAGCACCGTGCCTACGTCCCCATGATTTGTAAACAGGCCGAGTTGCGGCGCGGCGCCCGCCGCCTTCGGTGAATTCTTAACGGCAAGCGCGAAGAACAGGCAGCAAACCCAAGCCAGCAATCCAGCGACGGTTTTCCGTTGCATGGTTCCAGACCTCGTTTTGGGATGGCCCCAAGTATCTCAGAGTTTGCGGGCTTTTGGAACAGAGGAATTGCAAATGGGTCTATGAAGCGCCGAGCCAGAGCAGGCAGGTCGCACTACGGCGCGTGGAAATCCATGGAGACCACATCCTGGGTGCCGGTGTTTTTCAGCAACAGCGGCGAATCGTCCGGCGTGAGGCCGAGCCAGAGGCCGTAAAAGCCCGTCATCTGGAAGTCCTTCAGGCTGGCCACCTGCTCGGTTTTTCCGTCAGAAACGCGAACCCTCATGACATTCGCCCCACTGACCCCACCGACCCCACCGACCCCACCGAGGAAGTAAATGTATTTTCCGTCGTGCGAAAAAGATGGAAACGCAACATTCGAGCCTTTTGAGAGGGCTGTCCACCTCTTCGTTTTGAGGTCAAACAGCTTGAGTCCCAGGGAGTTAGCGGGCAAAGCAGCGATGTAGCGGCCGTCCGGCGACCAGCGAGGGGAAAACAGACCTTTGGAATCGGGAAGTGTAGAGACCTTGTGCGTTTTCATGTCGAAGATGTGGATGGCCGATTCCTGGCTCGCGGCCTCGCCAGAAAATACAACAGCATTGCCGTCTGGCGACCAATTGGGATCCATCTGGGCTTGGGTGTCTTCGGGCATCAGCTCACGGGGCGTGCCACCATCAGCAGAAACCAGGTAGATGTGTGACCGTTTTCCCTGTTGATCAGCATAAAAGACAATC
>Ga0102950_1000597_pt1 | contig 10505 bp, 5 predicted proteins | sample SalPon2A_B_D2_MG_FD_78505 | JGI IMG/M metagenome (GOLD analysis project Ga0102950, IMG submission 78505) | Soil microbial communities from South San Francisco under conditions of wetland restoration - Salt Pond MetaG R2A_B_D2_MG | ecosystem: Environmental > Terrestrial > Soil > Wetlands | place...
AAAGTTCATATACTCTTCCGAAAAAAAGGATACCTGCCGGATCGCAGTCGTAAAAGTTAATTCTTTTTTGGCTTTTAAACATATCTTTTTCCCGATAATTAAACTATTCTCGTCTTCAAACTATTGAAATTATAAAATGATTTTTAACGGCTAAATATAAATAAAGTTAAACCGAATGAAAATCTTTTAAGGGTAGACTTATGGCAGATCATATCAGCTAAAAAAGTGGTACTTTTAATTTTTCCCATCCTAGATTTATCTTATGCAGCAGAAGGCCAAACTTTCATAATCTTTATGTATTTAAATAAAAAATATATATATTTAGTCAAATATAATTTTATACAATGTTGGTAGGCTAGGAAATTATAACTGCATTATGACACCGATGGCAACATACCAGATCGATAAAATAATTTTATTTCAGATGATAGTTAAATAACGGATATTTTTAAAGAGTTTATCTTGAATTATTTTTTAGCAAATCGGAATATACATACATTTCTAACTCTGACGAATACGGAGTTGGTGCATCTATGTATTAAAGTTCTTCAATAATTGCAGAGTAATTATTTGTTAGTCGAGGCTAATCATACTGAAATGTTAATGAGAAAGAAATGAGAAAAGATATTATTGTACCATTTATTTTTATTCCAGTTAGGCTTAAGCACTTTAAGTCTGATTACAAAAAGAAAACGATTAACTTTTTAGACGTCGGTTGTGGAAATCATTCACCGCGGGTTACTAAGAAATGGTTCCCGGAATGGAATTATTATGGTATCGATAAGGAAGATTATAATATTGACAATCAAGATAAAACAAATATAAAACAATACTATAAGCTTGACTTATCAAAGGATTCCCTAAATATAATTCCTGACAATTACTTTGATGTTATTTTAATGGCTCATGTTATTGAACATCTTCCCAACGGATTGGATGTTGTAAAACAATTAGCGAAAAAAATAAAAAGTGGCGGCAAAATATATATTGAATTCCCTTCTGAAAGATCATTAGCTCTACCTTCAATGTATGGAACCTTAAATTTTTGTGATGATCCGACACATATTCGAATTTATAGTGTAGTAGATCTAGTCAACCTTTTATTACAAAATAATTTTCGTATTATACGAGCAGGTACTCGAAGAGATAAATTAATGATATTAACATTTCCTTTAAGAATATTATTAAAGATAATAGTTCATAGAAAATTGGGAGGTGGAGATTTTTGGGACGTGCTTGGCTTTGCTAGTTACGTATACGCAAAAAAAACTTGATATAATGGCTTAACAATACAGTTCAAGCCGTTATGTAAAAAGTAAAGTTTATCTAGCTATTGTAGACAAGCATAGATGTTCTAAAAATATATTTTTTATACTGATAACTGACCGAATTAAATTGTTATTGACCTTTCAATTAAACAGATAATATGTTTTTAGAAACTAAATAAAGTTAGACAATAATCCGACCACATCTAAATTTGCATACCAAATCCATTAAACATATTTTTACTAGTAAAGGCGCAATTCGTGAGATATTTAAATAAGCTTCTTATTCGGAATCAGATGGAAGTGTGAAAGTTTAACTACCCCTTATAACAACGCGTGCAAAGAGTTAATTAAAAAGTAAAACGACAAAAGCACAAGGACGACGCCTAATCCGTAATTTACTTTCTTCATAATTTCGTTGGAAATAAATTTCTTTGCCCAATGAAGCATATTGGATAAAAGAAATAAATATGATGCTAAGCCAAGACCCCCGGTAATTAAAAACATTACGGAAATTCTCGGACTAAAATCGGTAACAAGCCCAAAATCTCTTATAATCCTCACTCCGATAAGCCACCAGACAATCATCATAGGATTGGTAACTGCTAGAGAAAATCCTGTTACGTAACCAATCCTTTTACTTTTAAGAGTCGGATGAGTAAGATCCATCATATTGGCTTTTTTTCCGTCTCGAAATGTAAAATAAGCAAGGAGCCAAAGAATTAAAGTTGCTGCCAAACCAAAAATTGCTACAACTAATTTTTCTTTTAAGAAAGGTGCTACTCCGAATAATGCAATAAAGCCGTACATAACATCCGAACTTACAGAGCCGAGAGCAACCATGTATGCTGCACGTAAGTGATTGTTTAATGATCTTTTTGCTATTTCAATTTGAGTTGCGCCGATCGGAATTGCTGTAAAGAAACCCATTATGTAAGTGATGAGCAAAAATAAGAATAAGTTCATTTTTCCCTTTTCCGGAGCTAGGCCACAATTTTTTTCTGTTTCAAAATTTCTATCTTTTCAATTTTATTTTTTCTTAAACCCTTTAAATATAATATTGTTTCGGCAACAATCCTATCCGAATCGAGATATAAAAAGCAGCGCACTTCTTTACATGATTTTCCCAATTTATCTATACAAGTAATATTTCTGCAAGGACTTGGAGCAATAAATATCTTTGAAGGCGCATCCTGATTAGCGGCAAAATAACCCTCTAAATTTGAATCGTAACCGTAAATACGCGGCGGAGTTGCTCCGAATACTGAAAATACTGCTGTTTTATTTCTTAAGCTTTTTCCTGTGTTTCGACAATATTTTCTAGCTGCCGCAAGATGTAGCGGACCGGTATCGCCGGAAATATATACATCAGAAAAATCTATAATTGCCGTATAACTTTCCAGGTTCATACTGGCTGGAACAATAATGACTTTTTCTCTTTTTTCAGGAGGTAATGAATTAATAAGTTTATATTCAATTAATTTTTCTACATGACCCGACCCTAATAAAACTACATAATTCAAATCAATATATTTATTTAACAGATCGAGCTGAGTTTTAAAAGGTATTCTTGTAAACTTTGCTGAAGCGTCCGGGTTAATCATTATAACCTGATTTTTATCTGTTACATTTTTACTCAATAAAAATGCTTTAGCAGTTTCAATAGCTTCATCAGGCAGATAAATTTTGGATCCTTTGAAGCCAGCACCAAAATAGGACGGCAGATAATTATTAAAAATTTTTCCGATGAAATTATAGCTTTGATAATTTATGTGATTAACAATATTATTTAAATGTTCATCCCTTACAAGCTGAGCAGCCATCATTGTATAATCAATTACATTTCTATCACCGAAAATTTTATTGCTGATCATCGGGCTGAAGTTAATAATCAAATCGTAATCGTTAGAATTAATTATCTTTTTTAACTCCGCTAAATCTCTTTCATTCGGAGATGGAGCACCTTCGTAAATCGGATATAATTTGGTTATATCAGGATTACCTGCAATTAGGTTTTGGGCAGCTTTTTTAATTACCAATTCCAATTGTGCATTCGGAAAGATTTCTCTTAATGCTGAAACCGCACTTATGGAAATAACAGCGTCGCCGATGTTTATATCGCCGACAATAAGAAATTTATAGAAACCTTTTACTTTTTTTAAATTTTGTTTAGAACGCGCAGCTAGTGAGTTTAATAGAATTTTGTTGCCGACTATGAGATGGAAAAATATATTTAAAAAATGAGCTCCTGAATCGGGGTAATAATCCGTTAGTAAACTGGATAATTTAAAAAATTTCCTGAATTGCGTTTCTTTATTCACAATAGTCCTTACCTAGCGTTCCTAATGAGTATTTTTTGCAAACTATAGACAAATAAATCGGATCATCAAAGACCATAATCCATAGTTAAGTGCAAATGAAATATAGCTTTTTAGGGTTAATTATCGTGTGATGTAGGGGGGAGAAAAATACGGTACTTTTTTTAGCCTAAAAAAATGATTGAAGATCATTCAAAATTCTTTTTTTTTATGGAAAAAATATATGTAGAAATGCAATTGTTTAATCGTCCTCACAATTTTATAATCGTGTGATTTGAAAATCATTATTATTAATTATGGATTTAAAATGAAAATATATTATTCGACCGTTTCTTCAACAATATTTTCCTGCATTAAGTTTTTATGAACTGCAGCAGCACATTTTCTACCTTCGGAAATTGCCCAGACTACAAGTGACTGTCCCCGTCGCATATCGCCGCATGTATAAACCTTATTAATATTAGTTGCATGAGCGTTATCATCATCGCCAAAATCAGCTTTAACATTTCCGCGCATGTCAAGTTCTAAACCTATTTCTTTAAGTTGATTTATCATTCCTTCATGCAAAGGATGAACAAATCCGGCAGCAATTAAAACCAGATCAGCTTTCAATTGAAATTCAGTTCCGGGTATATCAACTATCTTTCCGTTTTCAAATTTTATTTTATTGCAATTCAGTCCCGCAACTTCAGCACTACCATTACCATAAAAAGATTTAGTATTTATACTCCACATTCTTTCAGCGCCTTCTTCATGACTTGAAGATGTTCGTAAAATCATGGGCCAATACGGCCACGGAGTATTTAAAGGTCTTTCATTCGATGGAACCGGAAGCAGTTCAATTTGAGTTACTGATTTTGCACCTTGTCTGTTTGATGTACCCACACAATCCGAACCGGTATCTCCCCCGCCGATAATAACAACATCTTTATCTTTTGCTGTAATCTGATTTGGAACTTTATCACCTGCATTAACTTTATTCTGCAGAGGTAAAAATTCCATTGCAAAATAAATTCCTTCTAATCCTCTTCCGGGAATAGAAATATCTCTCGGCTTTTCCGATCCGCCTGACAAAATAACTGCATCAAATTGATCAATAAGCTGTTTTATAGGAATATCAACACCGATATAAACACTAGTTCTAAATTCAACTCCTTCAATGCTCATTTGTTCAATTCTTCGATCGATAATTTTTTTATCAAGTTTGAAATCCGGGATACCATATCTAAGTAATCCGCCCATGCGATCGTTCTTTTCATATACAGTCACTGAATGACCGGCTCTGCAAAGCTGCTGCGCTGCAGCCAAACCAGCAGGACCTGAGCCAACAACTGCAACTTTTTTACCTGATAAAAAATGCGGCATTCTCGGTTTAACCCATCCTTCTTCCCAGCCTTTATCAATAATAGTTCTCTCAATCGCTTTTATTGAAACAGGATTTTCATTTATACCAAGTGTACAAGCTGTTTCACACGGTGCGGGACAAAGTCTTCCTGTAAACTCCGGGAAATTGTTGGTTGATAAAAGATTCTCAAGAGCTTCCTGCCAATGATTTTTATAGATAAGATCGTTCCATTCAGGTATATAATTTTGAACCGGGCAGCCTGTATCACCGTGGCAGAAAGGAATTCCGCAGTCCATGCAGCGCGCAGCCTGAACTTTTGCTTCGGCTCTGTGAAATCTTTTTTCAAATTCATTAAAATTCTTTACCCGCTCTTCAATAGGTAAATGCTCTAAGGATTCTCTTTTAAATTCTTTAAATCCAGTGGGCTTACCCATGCTGCACCTCCGAAAATTCTTTTTCAGTTTCCGATTGTAAATTCTCTTTTTCTTTCGCTAAAATTGCCATTGCCTTTTTATATTCACCAGGAATTATTTTCCAGAAGTTATCTTTTTCCTGGCTCCAATTATTTAAAATAAATTCTGCTCTTTTAGAATGTGTATATTCAAAATGACTAGCAACCATTTGATGAACTTCTGCAATATCTTCATCATAAATTAAATATTCTACATCAACCATTTCATGATTAATATATTTGTTTGCATCTTTTTTAGGATCCCAGATGTAAGCGATTCCGCCGGACATACCAGCTGCAAAATTTCTGCCCGTATTACCAAGTACAACCACTCTACCACCTGTCATGTATTCGCATCCATGATCTCCAACGCCTTCAATTACGGCATTAGCACCGGAGTTACGAACAGCAAATCTTTCTCCTGCTAATCCATTTATATAAGCTTCTCCGCTTGTAGCTCCGTATAAACAAGTATTTCCGATAATAATATTTTCTGCAGGATTAAAATCTACCTCAGGAGGAATTTTTACAATTAATCTTCCGCCAGATAATCCTTTGCCGGTATAATCATTTGATTCTCCGGTTAAATTCAATTCAATTCCTTTTGCTAAAAATGCACCAAAGCTTTGTCCTGCCGTACCTCTAAATTTAATTTTAATTGTTCCATCAGGTAGACCTTCCTCTCCGAACCTTTTTGCTATTTCGCTTGATAACATCGTTCCTACAGTTCGATTAACATTCCTTATCTTCATCTTTATTTTTACAGGAGTTCCGTTTTCTAATGCCGGTTTAGCTTGTTCAATAAACTCATGATCCATTTGATTTTCAAGTCCATGATTCTGTCCTCGTGTTCTATATTGATTGGTTTCATACAAAGGTGTCTGCCTAAACAGAGGTTTTGTCAAATCAATGCCTCTTGCCTTCCAATGATCATTCATCCGAATCGGTATTATTTTTTCAGTCTGACCAATCATTTCATTAATAGTTCTGAATCCCATTGAAGCCATTAATTCTCTGACTTCTTCTGCTATATAAAACATGAAGTTTACTACATATTCCGGTTTGCCGGAAAATTTCTTTCTTAATTCCGGATCTTGAGTTGCAACTCCAACCGGACATGTATTTAGATGACATTTCCTCATCAAAATACATCCTTGAGTAACCAGCGGCGCTGTTGCAAATCCGAATTCTTCCGCGCCTAGTAAAGCAGCAATTACAACATCACGTCCAGTTTTAAGCTGACCGTCGGTAGCAAGATAAACTCTGTCTCTTAATCCATTAAGTACCAAAGTCTGGTGAGTTTCACTTAATCCCAATTCCCAGGGTGTACCCGCATATTGAATTGAGGAAATAGGACTTGCACCGGTTCCTCCGTCATGTCCGCTTATCAAAATATGATCTGCATGAGCTTTTGCAACTCCGGCAGCTATTGTACCGACTCCGACTTCAGATACTAATTTAACGCTTATTCTTGCCCTGGGATTTATATTCTTTAAATCGAAGATGAGCTGTTTTAAATCTTCAATTGAATAGATATCATGATGTGGCGGCGGACTAATTAAAGTAACCCCGGGAATACTATGACGAATTCTTCCGATTATCTTATCGACTTTAAATCCGGGAAGCTGTCCTCCTTCTCCAGGTTTAGCACCTTGAGCCATTTTTATTTGAAGCTCATCAGCATTAACTAAATAATTTGCCGTCACTCCGAATCTTGCAGATGCAACCTGCTTAATAGCAGAACGCATGCTGTCACCGCTAGGCATAGTCAAAAATCTTTTTGAATCTTCTCCGCCTTCGCCGGTATTAGATTTTCCGCCGATTCTATTCATTGCAATTGCAAGCGATGTATGAGCTTCCCATGAAATGGAACCGAAACTCATTGCGCCGGTTGAAAATCTTTTTACAATTTCCGAGGCAGGTTCAACTTCTTCAATCGGAATTTTATTTCCGGATGTATCAAGTTCATATAAACTTCTAAGAGTAACTCTTTGTTTATTCTGATTATTAATTAAAGATGTATATTCTTTAAAAGTTTTATAATCTTCCCGTTGAGTACTCAATTGCAGCTTTGATATTGTTAAAGGATTCCAAAGATGTTTTTCACCGTCCATTCTAAATTGATAAAGACCGCCGACATCAAGAGTACTTTGATCTATTTGCGGATCAAGCGCATGTGAATGTCTTTTTATTGTTTCTTCTTCCAGCATTTCCAGACTTAATCCTTCGATCTTAGTTGGTGTGCCTGTAAAATAATTTTCAACAATTTCTGAATCCAAACCGACAGCTTCAAATATCTGTGCTCCGCAATATGATTGAAGCGTACTGATTCCCATTTTACTAAAGATCTTAAACAAACCTTTACTAACAGCTTTTACAAAATTTGTTTTTGCCGATTTGTAATCTTTAACATCGGGTAAAAACCCTTTCTCGGTTAAGTAAGCAATAGTCTCATAAGCTACGTATGGATTGATTGCGTTTGCACCGTAACCGCACAACAAAGCAAAATGATGAACTTCTCGCGGTTCGCCGCTTTCGACAATAATTCCCGTTCTTGTTCTTAGACCTGCTCTTAAAAGAGCATGATGCACTCCTGAAGTAGCCAGAAGGCTCGGTATGGCTGCACAATTTCTATCCAATCCTTTATCGGATAAAATTATTAATGATATTCCGGATTTAACTGCTTCCACCGCTTCAGTACAAATTTGATCCAACCTCTCGCGCATATTATGCCGAACTTGCGGATTAAATAACAACGGAATAGTAACCGATTTAAAATGACCTTTTGCAATATGCATAATTTTTTCTAGCTGCGAATTAGAAAGCAAAGGATGCTCTAACTCCAATCGATGAGCATGTAAAGGAGTTTCTGCTAGTAAATTCTGTTCCGGGCCTACATAAGTTGTAAGCTCCATAACCAATTCTTCGCGAATTGCATCAATCGGAGGATTTGTAACCTGAGCAAAAAGTTGTTTAAAATACCTAAACAACATTTGGGGCTGGTCTGATAAAACAGCAAGTGCGGCATCCGATCCCATCGAGCCGGTTGCTTCGTAACCATTAGCGGCCATCGGAAGCATTACTTGAAATAAATCTTCTTTTGTATATCCGAATATCCTTTGACGCATGTGCAGTGTGCTGAAGTCCGCATTATAAATATGATCAGGTGCGGGAAGATGAGTCATCTTTATCATATTTTCGTTTACCCATTTTCTGTAAGGTTTTTGGGTAACAATTTCTTTTTTAACTTCTTCATCGTCAATGATTCTTCCCTGCTTTAAATCCAGGATAAACATTTTGCCAGGCTGAAGCTTTCCTTTCTTTGCAACATTTGTAGCGTCTACACTATAAGTACCGGCTTCTGATGTAAGCACAACCAAATCATCTTTAGTTACGACATATCGAGAGGGCCGCAATCCGTTTCGATCTAAAGTTGCGCCGATAATAGAACCATCTGTAAAGACAACTGCTGCAGGCCCGTCCCACGGTTCCATCATTGTAGCGTGATATTCATAAAAAGCTTTTCTGTCAGGATCCATTAAATCATTTTTAGACCATGCCTCCGGAATCAACATCATCATTGCATGAGGAAGACTTCTTCCGCCCATGACTAATAATTCTAATACTGAATCGAAGGTTGCCGAATCACTTTGCCCATCCATAATAATCGGAAGCATTCTCTTTAAATCTTTTCCGTAGTAAGGCGACTCCATAACTTCCTGCCGGGCAGCCATCCAATTCTTGTTACCTCGTAACGTATTAATTTCTCCGTTGTGAGCAATCATTCTAAACGGATGTGCAAGATCCCACGTTGGAAATGTATTAGTTGAGAATCTCATATGAATCATTGCCATAGCAGATTTCATTTCCGGATCACTCAAGTCTTTATAAAACCTTACTATCTGATCGGCAAGAAGCATTCCCTTATAAATTAAAATTTTGCTGGAAAAGGACGGGACATAATATTTACTTCTGTCGCATTTCAGTTCTACTCTGATTCTATGATCAATTATTCTTCTAATCAGATAAAGTTTTCTTTCAAATTCATCCTGTGAATCAATTTTTCTGCTTGCACCAATAAAACACTGCCTGATAAACGGCTGGGTATTTTGTGCACCTTTCCCGGGAACCGCTGTATCAACAGGAACATTTCTCCATCCAAGAAATTTTTGATTTTCATCTATTACAATTTTTTCAACTATGTTTTCGGCAGCTTTTCTTAAAATCGGATTTTGAGGAAGAAACATCATTCCAACACCGTATCTTCCTTCAACCGGAAGCTTAATCTTATTTTCGGAAGCAGCTTTTCTGATAAATTCGTCAGGTATCTGGATGAGAATTCCTGCACCATCGCCTGTTAATGGATCCGCACCTACTGCACCGCGATGTTCCAGGTTTTTTAATATATCTAACCCCTTATCAATTATACTTCTTGATTTTCGTCCCTTAACATCGGCAACAAACCCCATCCCGCATGCATCGTGTTCAAATGCAGGATCATACATACCTTGAACTTTCAAAGGTATTTTTAAATTTTTATTCATAATGTCGCAATTAGAATTCACACTCAGCTCCTTTCATAGAAGGGGTTCCCAATCAACTTATATCTTAAATTTTCTTTTTCTGCTGAATTCCTAATAAAATTAAGTAAATACAATAATTAAATAAAAAATTTTAGCTAATATATAATTTTCTAAGAATTTATCAAGATATTTCCGCATAAATACTTAAATAATTTCTTAGAAGTTAAAAAATTGCTAATATCCCTGTATATTTTTACAATTTATGATTTTTAATAAAATTATTAAACGAGATAAATGTCGTTAAGGAAAGGAAGTTTTGTTCTCGTTTCCTCGACATTTTTGAGGGAAATTTCCGCAGTTAAAATTTTTTCTTGATCAGCTTGTGTTGTAAGCTCATTTCCCATCGGATCAAATACACTGCTGTAACCGTTATAATTTAGTTTCAAATCTTTTCCTACTCTATTAATACCTGCAACATAACATTGATTTTCAATTGCCCTTGCTTTTAACAAAGTTCGCCAGTGTTCTACTCTAGTATCAGGCCAGTTAGCAATAACAACTATTAATTCGGATTTTGTCTTACCATATTGTCTGTATAATTCT
>Ga0102950_1000598_pt1 | contig 10499 bp, 9 predicted proteins | sample SalPon2A_B_D2_MG_FD_78505 | JGI IMG/M metagenome (GOLD analysis project Ga0102950, IMG submission 78505) | Soil microbial communities from South San Francisco under conditions of wetland restoration - Salt Pond MetaG R2A_B_D2_MG | ecosystem: Environmental > Terrestrial > Soil > Wetlands | place...
CGGGCGTGCTGCGCGGCGTGGTCATGGGCGCGGATGGGCCCGTGGCCAATCTGCCGGTGGCGCTGCACCGGGTGATGCCGGACGGCAGCGGCACCATGCTGGATCAGACGCAGACGGACACCGCGGGCCAGTTCACGTTCGACGTCGCCCTGACCGCGGACAGCGCCGTGTATTTCGCGGCCACGCGCATCGGCGACAACCTGTACGTGGGGCCGGCCATCAAGGATTTCCTGCCTACCGGCCCGTACGTCATCGACGTGGGGCCGGACGCGCAGGCGATCCCCATGGGTGGTGGCGGTCCGCCGGGTACCTCCGGCCTCGCCTCCGGGCCGGAGGTGGGGACCGGCGGCGCGTACGGCCACGGCTGGATGGGCTTGCTGGCGATCGTGGTGGCGGGCGTGGTGATCGCGCTGCTGACCTGGTCGCGCCGGCCGCGCATGTCGGCGGAAGAGCGCAAGCGGTCACGGCTGCTCCGCCTCGCGGCGCTGGAAGAAGAGCACGCGGGCCGGGTCGGCACGCTCGACCCCGCGGAACAGGCGCAATACGAGGCACAGCGGGACCAGCTTCGCGACGAGTTGTTGGGCCGATAGCGTTCGAGTGGCCACGCCATGCCCCTGGTCACCACCGAAGCCATCATCCTTCAGGCCTTTCCGTACAGCGATACGAGCAAGATCCTGCGCCTGCTGACGGCCACGCACGGCGTGCGTTCGGCCATGGCCCGCGGCGCGCTGCGCCCCCGCAGCCGCTACGGCGGCGTCCTGGAACCCTTCACCAAAGGCACCGCCACCTTCTATCTGAAGGAAGGCCGCGACCTCCACACACTGAGCGCCTTCGAGCTCATCCGGCCCCGCCAGGAGCTGGGCCGCGACCTGCTCCGCTTCGGCGTGGCCAGCCTGCTGGCGGAGATCCTCATGCGCACCGCCAGTGAAACGCCGGACCGCGCGCTGTACGACCACGCCGACCGCGCGCTGGCCGCGCTTGCCGAGGCGCCCGAGGACCGGCTCCCGGGCGTTGCGCTCGCCCGATTGTGGGCGCTCATCGGCCAGCTCGGGTTCGCGCCGGCGTTGGACGGCTGCCAGGTGTGCAGCAGGGTCGTGCCTCCCGATGCCGACGTGTTCTTCGACTATGCGGCGGGCGGCATCCACTGCCAGGACTGTGGCGGCGGGGCGGTGGGGCGAGTGCTCCCCGCGGACGCACGGCGCGCGCTGCTGGCCTACGGTGCCGGCGAGGAAGTGCCGCCCGGTGAAGCGGCCCCGGCGCACTGGCAGTTGCTGATCCGGTTCCTCGGCTATCACCTGACGGACCTGGGCTCGCTGCGGTCCCTCAAGTTCCTGGCGGATGCCATGGAGACCGGCTGATGCGCAGGCTGGTGCTGGGCACCGCCGGCCACATCGACCACGGCAAGACGGCGCTCGTGCGCGCGCTCACCGGCACCGACACCGACCGGTTGCCGGAGGAGAAGCAGCGCGGCATCACCATCGACCTGGGGTTCGCGCGCCTGGACGGACAAGGAGATGCCGAGGTGGCCATCGTCGACGTGCCCGGCCACGAGCACTTCGTGCGCAACATGCTGGCGGGCGCCAGCGGCATCGACGCCGTGTTGTTGGTGGTGGCCGCGGACGAAGGCGTCATGCCCCAGACGCGCGAGCACGTGGCCATCGCCGAGCTGCTGGGCATCCGGCACGCCGTCGTGGCGGTGACCAAGACGGACCTGGTGGACGACGCGTGGCTGGAGCTCGCCCTCGACGATGTCCGGTCCTACCTCGACGGAACGGCCTTCGCCGGCGCGCCCATCGTGGCGGCTTCCGCGGTGGACGGCGGCGGCCTGGAGGCGCTGCGCGCCGCTCTCGCCCGCGTACTCGCCGGGATCGATGCACGGCAGGAGCAGGACGCGTTTCGCCTCCCGGTGGACCGCGTGTTCACCGTTCGGGGCACGGGCACCGTGGTGACGGGCTCCGTCTGGAGCGGGCGCGTGCGCCACGACGCCGCGTTGCGGCTCCTGCCGTCCGACCGCGCCGTGCGCGTGCGCGGCCTCCACCGCCACGGCGAGCCGGTGGACGAGGTGGCGGCCGGCGCCCGCGCCGCCCTCGCGTTGGCGGGCATCGACCGCGAGGATGCGAGCCGCGGCGATGTTCTGGTGGACGACGCGCCGTGGCCCGTCAGCCGGCGGATCACGGCGCGCCTGCGCGTCATCCCGGACACCGACTGGGACGTCAGGCAGCGGCAACGGGTGCGCCTGCACCTGGGCACCGCGGAGGTCATGGCGCGCGTGGTCCTCCTGGACGGCGGGCCCCTGCGGCCGGGCGGCGACGCCTGGGTGCAACTGCGCCTCGAGAAGCCCGTGGTCGCACGCGTCGGCGACCGGTTCGTGGTGCGGTCCTACTCGCCCGTCACGACCATCGGCGGCGGGCGCGTCGTGGAGATCGACGCGCGCGGGACACGCCCGTCGGCCACGGGGACGCGCCCGTCCGGCGCGGCCGGGAAGCCCGCCAGCGAGGACGCGCAGAGCGCGCAGGGCGCGGCGGACGACCGCGCGTCGTACCTGGACTTGCTGCACGCGGGGCCGCTGGCGGATGCCCTGCGCGCTCGCATCGGCGCGGCCGGCCTGGTGGGCGTCCAGCGTACCCGGTTGCCGTTCGAGGTCGCGGGCACCACGGCCGCGGTGGAGGGCACGTTGCCGGCCGTCGCCGGCATCGTGGCCGTGGGCGACCGCGTGTTCAGCCGCGCGGCCCTGGACGGTGTGGCGGACGCCCTGGTCGAGGCGGTCGGGGCGTACCACCGGGCCCAGCCGCTGGAACGGGGGATGCCCGTGGATGCGTTGCGCGCCGCCGCCCCCGCCCCTGCGGATGTCGCCGCGGTGGAGCACGTGCTGAGCGGCCTCGTGGAGCGTGGCCGCCTGAAGCGGGACGGGGCGTCGGTCGCCCTGCCGTCCTTCGAGGTCACGCTGTCGCCGGACCAGGAACGCTTGCGGGACACCGTGCTGGCCACGTACGAGCAGGCCGGCCTCGCCCCGCCGGCGCCCGCGGACCTGCCGGGAAACATGGACACGCACGAAGATCGGGATGCCGTCGTCGAGCTGCTCGCCCGGGAGGGCGCCATCGTCGCGCTGAAGCCCGACCTGTTCTTCGCCCGCTCGGCACTGGAACACGCGGCCGCGGAGGTGCGCCGCCGGCTGGCCGGCCGCGATGGGCTCCGGCCTGCCGACTTCCGGACGGCACTGGCCGTGTCCCGCAAATACCTGATTCCGCTGCTGGAGCACCTGGACGCCCGTGGCGTGACCGTCCGGCGGGGCGATACCCGCAGCGTGCCCGCGGTCGGCGGGGGCAGCACGCGCGCCGGCCACTGAGACAGCACGCGTGCGCTCGGCGTTGAGCTTGATTCCAGGCGCCATCGCGCGTATCATGAGAACGACGGGTCTGTTCCAGGACACGCTTCCCCAGGGAGGGCGATCGAACCTCAGCTACTGCACAGATGTTGGACTGTGCGGAGGTGACCATGAGACGCCTCTGTCGCGTCGGTGTCATCCTCCTTGCGCTTGGTTGGTTCCCTGTGGCGCTGGCAGGCCAGGCCTCGGGAGTTGATGCACCGCCGCACGCTCAGAACCTCGGATTCGAGCTCCACCAGAATTACCCGAATCCGTTCAATCCGTCGACACGCATCCCGTTTACGCTCTACCCGGCGCTGTTCGACGGCAACCGGCCGGTGATCGTCACGGCCAGGATCTACAACGTGCTCCAGCAGCTCGTGGCGATTCCCACGGCGCTGAACCATCCCGCGGGCAACGTGCCGCTGGACCAGTTGGAGTACAACACGCCCGGATACAAGGAAGCCTTCTGGGATGGGATGGACCAGAACGGGCGCAAGGCCCCGAACGGCCTGTACTATCTGCAATTCATCGTGAACGGGCACCGCATGGTTCGCAAGATGATCATGCGCTGACCGCCCTGGCGGACCGGATATGCGAAGCGCCGGGCTCCTCGAGGAGCCCGGCGCTTTTCCGTGCCCGCCTTCCGGCGGTCAGTCCACCACGTAGATGAAGCGTCCGCAGTTCTCGCAGTGGAGTAGCTGTACCTGCCCGGGTCCCGCGGCGTCGCTGGCCACCGACGTCGGGATGGACACGAAGCAGCCGTAGCACATGCCGCCGATGGCCGGCACGACCACCCGTTTCAGGCCCCGGGAGATGCGCTGGTAACGGCTGCGCACATCCGGCTTCAGTTGCTCCTCCAGCTCCGTGATCTTTTCGTCCAGGGTATGAACGGCCTCGTCCACGTTCAGGTGGAATTCCTCTTCCTGGACCTTCCGTTCACCTGTCGACTCCGCCAGCTCACCGCGCTGGGCCTTCAGGTCCTGGATCTGGAGCAGGATCTCCAGTTGGTTGTGAAGGGCTGCCATGACGTCAAACGGCTTTCTCTTCCAGTAGCTTCAAGAAGTCCTCGGGCGTTTCGATGTCGGCGAGTCGGTCCGGAACGTCGGTTTCCTTGGCGAACTGCGCGATCTTGCCCAGCACGGGCAGGTACTGGTTGCTGACCTCCAACGGCGGCGCCACGATCAGGAAGAAGTAGTGGACCGGCTCGTTGTCGATGGCCTTGAAGTCCACGCCCGACGTCTTGCGGCCGAACGCCACACGCAGTCGGTTGACCACCAGGGAGCGGCAGTGCGGAATCGCGATGCCGCGACCGATGCCCGTCGATCCCAGGTTCTCGCGGCGCTTCAGCATCTTGAAGAGAATGCCCTCGCTCTTGTCGTCGAGCGCGAGCAGGGAGATCAACTCCTTCAGGATGTCATCCTTGGTCTCGCCCTCCAGGTCCAGCGCGACGACGTCTTTATTGAAAAATTCCCTCAGAACCATAGGAATCCTCCACCTTCCTCATTTAGGCGCGAACTGCGCGCGGATCCGTTGATAATAGGCGCGGCCGCGACGAGTGTCAAAATGCGCGAAGCCACGCGATTGAAGGCATCCCGAGCCGCCGTTACATTGTTCCCATCATGGACGTGTTTTCGGATGTCTTCCGGGACGGCTTCGTGCCGTTGTACCTGGCGCCGCAGGCCGGGGTGAGCGAGTCGCCGTTCCGGCGCTTGTGCCGCCGCTTCGGTGCGGACGTGGTCGTGAGCGAGTTCGTCAGCGCCGAGGGGATCCGGCGGGGCAACGAGCGCACGAAGGCGTACCTGCGCTTCCACGAAGCGGAACGCCCGATCGGCGTGCAGATCTTCGGCTCCGATCCGCGTGGGATGGCGGAGGCCGCTGCGCTCGTCGAAGACGTGTACGGCCCCGATTTCGTCGACATCAACTTCGGTTGCCCGGTCAAGAAGGTCGTGAAACGAAATGGCGGCTCCGGCTGCCTGCGTGACCTGGATCTCGTCGCACGCATCATCCGGGCCGTCGATGCGGCGACGAGCTTGCCGACCACCGTGAAGGTGCGAAGTGGCTGGAACGAGGAGCTGCGCGATCCGGTGGAGATCGGCCTGCGTTGCCAGGATGCGGGCGCGCGCGTGTTGACGCTGCATCCGCGGACACGCACGCAGATGTACGGGGGTGCGGCGGATTGGAAGGAGATCGCGGCGGTGGTGGACGCGCTGGAGATCCCGGTGGTGGGCAACGGGGACGTGCGCACGGGTGCGGACGCGGCGCGCATGCGCGCCGCGACGGGCTGTGCGGGGGTCATGCTGGCCCGCGGCAGCCATGGCCGTCCATGGGTATTCGCGCAGGCGCGCGCGGCGCTGGAGGGACGGCCGGTACCGCCGGACCCGGACGTAGCGGCACGGTTCGCGATCATTCTGGAGCACGCGCGCAACGCGGTCGTGTTCGGCGGCGATGAACGTCGTGCGATGCTGGAATTCCGCAAGCACCTGGGCTGGTACGCCAGGGGTCTGCCGGACGCGCGCGTGCTGCGCCAGGCGCTGTTCCAGGTGACGAGGCTGGAAGACGCGCACGCGTTGCTGGAGGGCTACCTGGACCGGTATGCCGCGGAGGCGGTGTGAGCGATCGGCTTCGCAGGCTGTTGGAGGCGTTGGCGGCGGGGGAGACCACGCCCGAGGCGGCGGCGCGGGAGCTGGCCTGGCTGCCCATCGAAGAAGTCGGAGCGGAAGGCGCGGAGCCGTTCGCGCGCCTGGACCAGCATCGCGCGGTGCGGCAGGGGTACCCGGAAGTGGTGTACGCGCCGGGCAAGACGAGTGAGCAGTTGCGTTCCATCTGCGAGCGCCTGGCCGGGCGGGGGGAGGGATTCCTGGTCACCCGCGTGGGCGCGGCCGAAGGCGCGGCCCTGGCCGATGCGTTCGAGGGCGCCCAGCACAACGACGTGGCGCGCACCGTTCACCTGCCGCCGGACGAGCCGCCGGAGCCGCTCGAGACCGGGCCGGTGCTCGTGGTCACCGGCGGCACGGGCGACGTTCCGGTCGCGGAAGAAGCCGCGGTGACGGCTCAGGCCATGGGCCACACCGTCGAGCGGGCGTACGACGTGGGCGTGGCCGGCCTCCACCGCATTCTCAGTCAGGGTGACGCGCTGCGGCGTGCGGCCGTCATCATCGTAGTGGCCGGCATGGAGGGCGCCCTCGCTTCCGTGGTGGGCGGACTTGTTTCCGTGCCGGTCATCGCCGTGCCCACGAGCGTGGGCTATGGCGCATCCTTCGGCGGGCTGGCCGCCTTGCTCGCCATGCTCAACAGTTGCGCTGCCGGCGTGACCGTGGTCAATATCGACAATGGGTTTGGCGCCGCGTGCGCTGCGGCGCGCATCTGCCGACTCTCCGCCGGGCGCTCCTGACCAGGACCAACCTGGACCCGTACCCATGACGTCACAGCACATGGGCGCAGCACGCACACAGGCCTCGGCGCAGGCCTTTCTGTCGACGTACGCGGCCGAGATCGTGGCCGGCGTGTACGTCGGCTGTGTCGCGTTCGCACCGTGGCTGGACCACCTCGTGCTTGCGGCGGCAGCCGTGCTTTCCGGCGCCATCGCCGGCTGGAACGCACCCCGGCGCTGGCGCGCGCATGCCGCGCTCGCCGCCTGGCCGGCGGCACATCTGTTCGTCATGGCCGCCGGCGGACCCGCCGGGCCCGCGCTGCCTCTGCTGGCCGCCTGGGCCGCCCTGCTGGCGTTTACGCAGACGACCCGGCGCGCGGCGGCCCTCGCCACCCTGGCCGCCGTACTCGTGTTTGTGGTCGCCCTGTGGGCGCGCAACCTCACCCTCGGTGCCGGCGTCGAGATCCTGCTGGCCATGGCGAGCGGCGGTGTGCTGGGCGGTGTGGGCCGGCACCTGGCCGGCAACATGGAAGGGAAGGCGCGCACGCTCGACCGCATCCTGGAGGACGTGCAGGCGGGGCGTGCCGATATGCTTGCCACGGCGGTGCAGCGCTCCGACGAGCTGGGCGAGGCGCTCGAAGAGGCACGCAACCGGTTGGGCGCGGAGCGGGCCATCCTGTGGGACGTGGCGGAGGACGGCGAGCGCGCCGTGCCGCGCATCGTGGCCGGCGAGACGGCGCCGCCGCCCATTCCACTCAGCGGCGATCCGCTGCGCTGGGTGTGGGAAGAGACGCTGCCGCTCCGGCTCGACGTGCCGCCGACGTGGGCGCTGCCCGGCTCGCGCGCGGCCGCCGTGTCCGTCCTGCGCGGCTCCGCGCGGCATGCCCTCCTGACCGTGGAATGGCTGCCGCCGGACGGCGACGTGTCCCTCGACGCGCTCCAGGACGTGGCCCGGTACCTGCGCGCCCTGGCGAAACTCCAGGTCCGGGAGACCGCCGCGGACGCCGCCCGCGCCCGCTTCGAGGAAATGCTCATCTTCGTGCGCCAGCTCCCGGGGGAGATGAGGCCGGAAACCTTCCCGGCCGCCCTCGCCCACACCGCCACCGCGGTCGCCGGCGCCACCGGCGCCATTGTCGCATCCGTGGACGGCGAGTCCGGCCAGGTGGTCGCCAACGTAGGCGGAGACGGCGGACCCGCCGTCGGCACGTACTTCAGCGCCATGGACAGCGATTGCGGCTGGGCCGTCCGCACGCGCTCGGCCATTCGTCGCTGGCCGCGGGCCGGCAGCCACGGCCAGCGGCCCGTGGTGGCGAGCGGCGAACGCTGGACTGTCGAGCCGCACGCCGTCGTCGCCCTGCCACTCCTGGACCCCAAGTCCGATATCCGAGGCGTCCTCGCCGTCTGGACCACCGACGCCGTCGACCTGGACCCCGACGCCGTCGAGCTGCTCGAGGTGTTCGCGCCGGTGTTCGCGCTCCAGCTCCAGCACGCCAGCGACCTCGCCGCGCTTCAGGAGCGCGCCGTCGTCGACGCCCTCACCGGCCTGCGCAACCGCGGCGCCTTCGACGAACGGCTCGAGGAGGAACAGCAGCGGTTCCTGCGCTACCGCCACCCCGCCGCCCTCGTCGTCCTGGACATCGACCACTTCAAGCAAGTCAACGACACCTACGGCCACGAGGCCGGCGACGACGTACTGCGCATGATCGGCGAGGTGATCCAGCAAACCGTGCGCGAGGTGGACTTCGCCGCCCGCTACGGCGGCGAGGAATTCGTCCTGCTCCTGCCCGACACCATGCGCGCAGCCGCCATCGACGTCGCCGAACGCCTGCGCGCCGCCATCGAGGCGCGCACCGTGGTCTCGAACGGCGAGAAGATCCGCGTCCGTGCGTCGTTCGGCGTCAGTGCGTGCACCGAGTGCGTCGACACCCCCGCCCAGCTCGTCCAGAGCGCCGACCGCATGCTCTACAGGTCCAAGGAAGCCGGCCGCAACCGCGTGACGGCCGCGCCGGTCGGGCGGGAAGGGGGGTAGGGCTAGGGAGCGGTAGTCCCCGGGGCGAGAGCCAGTCGCGCCGGCGGGCACGGCCTGTCGTGGGTGGCGCCGAGCCGCACCGGATCCGCCAGGAACCGGCACGAACCCCACGGCGGGAATGGCCCGAACGCGGCAGCGGGAACGGCGCGAACCCGGCGGCTGGCGCGAACACGGCGGCGGGAACGCGAACCCGGCAGAGCGAACGGCCCGAACTCTACGATCGTGGCCATGTGAAATTGTGGATGTGGTATTTGGGCCGCTATGCGGCCCAAGACCGACAATCTCGTATTGTGCGAACGTCCGCGCGGAGCAGTTGAGCCGCACGGCGGCCCGGAACGCACGAACGTTGACTTGAAGGACGGCGATCGGTGAGTTTGCGCCGGGCGGAAGGCGGGGCGGTCGTCGTGCGCGGCGTCGGCCGAGCGCAGTGCGCTCACGTAAGTTGCGACAGCACAAGGCCATAGGGCCGTTGATGTCAAGCTCGGTTCCCGCTATATTTCATGTCGGTGATTGAAAAAGCAGAGGTTCCGGGGCCGATCTGGATTCGACGTGTTTAGTGAGGTCGGAGCTGCGTGTCGAGGTGTCCATCCCTCGTTAAACCGTGGACAAAACTCACAAGTGCCAACACTGATCTGGCGCTGGCTGCGTAAGTAACCCTTACGTGCCCGTCTGCCGTCTAACCCGCCCGAGGTGAGGCGTCAGGCGACGACAAAGTCGGGCTGGCTCGCCGGTGGCGCCACGACGCCGCGAGCGAGATCTTCTGTGGCTGGCGTGCTGCGAGGCGGTCCGCAGGCCGACGCGCGCGTGAGACAACGGAACCGCGGACTACACACGTAGACGCACCGATGGATCTATTCGCGGACGCGGGTTCGACTCCCGCCGGCTCCATACAAACCGCCCGGGCTTCTCGGAAGCCCGGGCGGTTTTGTGTTGCCGGGCGCCGGCAAATGCGTCGCCATTGTTCATCACAAGTAAGGGGCGGGACGTACCACCGGCAAGAACGGTCGATGCCGGGACGTGCGAGTGGCGCTGCGGCGCCTGAGCCTGGCAGGGGTCACGAGGGTGCCGCGCGGCCGGGACTACGCCGGCTGCGGCGCCCGCGATCGCAGCGAGCCGTCCACTTCCTCGCCCAGTCGCACCACCACGTCCGGCAGCGCGTCCACGTCCGCTTCCGACGTGTTGAAGTTGACGATGCACGGGCGCAGCAGGTAGCGCCCGCCCACCACGGCGTTGGAGACGAACGCCTCGCCCGAGGACTGGATCCGCTCCAGCAGCGCTTCGTTGAGGGCGTTCAGATAGCCCTCGGTCGCCTCGTCACCGGACTCGGGATCGAAGTCGGAGGGGACGTAGCGGAACGTGCAGATGGTGAGCGACTGCGTGAACGCCTGCAGGCCGGGCGTCCGCTGGACGCGGGCGTGCAGGCGCCGGCTGAGCCGGATGTCGTCGCCGATCATGCGCGCGTACCCCTGCCTTCCCGCCTGCCGCAGCGCCAGCCACACCTTGAGCGCGCGGAACCCGCGGGAGTTCTGGGGCCCGAAGTCGAGGTAGTTCACGGCCGCCTGGCCGAAATGGTAGTACGGCGGGTGGTAGTTATTGTCAACGCCGGTTCAGAAGTGGACAGAGCTATCCTCAAAAGTTGTGGAACGAGGTTGAGTTGAAGGGATGAGAAAAGCGGCGTACCCTCCCGTGTGAGGAATCAAATCACACACAGCCCGGGTTGGCGCCCGGGGGGA
>Ga0102950_1000599_pt1 | contig 10483 bp, 20 predicted proteins | sample SalPon2A_B_D2_MG_FD_78505 | JGI IMG/M metagenome (GOLD analysis project Ga0102950, IMG submission 78505) | Soil microbial communities from South San Francisco under conditions of wetland restoration - Salt Pond MetaG R2A_B_D2_MG | ecosystem: Environmental > Terrestrial > Soil > Wetlands | place...
CAGGAATTTTCTGACCGGGGTTGTATCTGTATTGACCCTTAAAGGGACTCTTTGTACTAGGAACAAATCCAACTTCATTTATCATTTCTAATAATTCTTCTGCTCTGGTCATACTAAACCCTTCCAGACATCATTCCACTTCTATTGAAATCATCTGAAGTAGGCTCTTGTCTATTGAGTGTATGTTGATACTTTACCGCTCCGTCAGGAACTCCCTTACGAGCAAGTCTACTCACCGCCCATGGATTAACAAAGATTCCAAAAGTGTCTCCCCGTTCTAATGCGTTTTGGTAAGTTGCCATTGTAAGTTCGTTTGGCTGTATGATATCTTGGAATTCGTCATGACTCAAAGTTATTGGAGGAAATTTTAAGTCTTGGTTTCCTAACGTATCGTCCGCATATTTCACCACCACAGAATTTTCACCGGGAGTAATAAATACTTGATGTGCTCCTCTATAATCTTCCATCATTTCTATAATATTATTTGCTCTACTCATTTAGTCCTCCGCTGCCGTTTTCTTAGCGAAATCATGCAACCCTTTGTTGATAACTCGTTTCTTATTGGTTTTGGCTCTTTGTACTGCTTGACGTCTTTTCTTACTGAGACCAAGAGTTTTTGCTGACTTCACTCTTGCTAGTGTCAATCTATCTTTGGCTTTTTGTAATTTTTGCCCATGTCCGGCATCTTTTATCTTTTTGTTCTGTTGATATTTATGTATAGCAGCTTGAGTACCAATACCGGCTGCTGCGCCGCCAACCGCTAAGTGACTACCGTATTGTTTTCCTAATGCACCAGCGGCTTTGAAGATTCCCTCAATTATTCTTTTGGCTCTACTCATTACATCAACTCCGAGCGACCAGCGCCGCTTGCGCCTTTTTGCATTCTATTCAACTTCTTTATTCCAGCAGATTTAACATCTGACACATTTTGTTTAGCTTTTAAATGAGAGAGTTTTCTTTGCTTACTGAATGGATTAATTAATCTTTTCTTTAATGCTTGTTTACGTTCTTTTTTTACTGAGTCAAGTTTATCACCTAATCCAGCTTGGCGAACTTTATCATCCCATTTCTGTTTGAAACGAGCAGCAGTAATACCGGCACGAGTTACTCCAGCAATTGTTCCTATACCAACTTCATATAAATGTAATATTTCTTGCGCTCTAGTCATTACCGCACCTGCATCTGTTCCTGACCCTTCTTTCCAGCTTGAGAGAAGAGTTTGGCGTGTCCCGCCAATCCTTTATTGATTACTTTTTGATGTTGAGCTTTTAGGTCGGCTCTCTTAGATTTGAAATCTCTTGCTTTTTGTCCAACTAAAAGTTTTCCTGTGTTTTTCTTTTCATGAGCTAAACGTTTCTTTTTTATGGCATCTAGTGCATCACCATGTCCAGCTTGACGAATCTTTTCTTCTCTGCGCTTTTTAGCTAGGTACTGTTGACCAACAGTATTAATAGCAGCGGCTCCAAGAAGTGCAGCCGTAGCAACTTCATCTATTCTGTTTATCAGATCTTGTGCTCTAGTCATCGCTTCGTTTAACCTTCTTTACTGGAAAAGCGTAGTTTTTTATTTCGTTTTCTTTAGTTCGTCCAGATGTTCTATCAATGTGATGAGCAACCTTAGCTGCTTTTCTTATATCATCATCATCTTTGTCTATAATGTCTGGATCATCATCAACAACTTCACCGCGACCTTTGGCTGCTTGCTTTTCTTTCTTGATATAATTTTTTACTTTCATACCTTTATCAGGAATTTTTATTTCGTCTTCTCCACCGCCTTCCTGATTGTCATCTTGTTTTTGCAGCATGTCATCGTCTTCATCTTGCTCAATGAACCATCTAAGTAATTCACCTGCTCTACTCATCATTTAGCCCTTGCTTTTCTATTACGTCTAATTTTATTTGCCAATACACCAGCGCCTAAAGCTCCAGCCGTGGCTAAAGAAGTTTTAGGGTGAGTAGTGATTGCATGTATAGCATTCTTAACGTGCGGTTTTGCTTGTTGAGATAGATTAGCAACTTTATCAGACACTTTATTCAAAGTACTCTTTTGGTCAGCAGCCTGACCAAGTTTACGTGCTTTATCCATTAAAGATACTTTTTTCATTGTAGCTGCTATACTTTCTTCACGAATACTGTTTTTTATAAGTAACTGATGTGCTCTACTCATTATGTTATTCCCGTACCTCCAGAACTTGCAGCAGCTTGTTTAGCTTTTCTAGCCCGTCTTCTTCTAAGTAATGCAGCAGCCCCTAACCCAGCAGCTATTCCTGCTGCTGCGGCTGGATGAGCCTGAATAGCACTTGCTACGTGTCCTGCTGCTGTTTGTGCATGTTGTGCCGCTTGTTGAACAACTGGTTTTGCAGCCTGTGCAGCTTGTGTGGCACCTTGTTTTACTGTAGTAGCAGCTTGAGTTACTTGTTGTTTAACTTGTGGAGCCACTTTACGAACTCCTTTTTCAATAGATGCTACTGGATTCTTCATAAACGGAGTTACCGTGAGTTCATGAACTTTTAATAGGTCTCCTGCTCTACTCATTTGATCCGCCTTTGTCATCTATCTTAACACCAGTGTGGTCAATAACGCTGCCACGAATGCCCATACTTATGGCACGTTTTTTAAGAATACGTTTTATTTTAAAGCGCATCTTTTTCTTCCAAGCTCTCTTATGAAGTTTGCTTATCTTCTTAGCGTCTGAAGCAGTAAGTTTGAGACAAGCCATGCCTTCCTTGCGGAAGAATTTTGGACACACAATCTTACGTTGAACTTTCTTGTCCCTTATTCTCACAATGAGTTTAGCACCTTCCTCATTTAAATAATCAACATATTGTAGTATGTTTATGGCTCTACTCATTATAAGTTATATTCTAATATCTGTATATCGTTAGATCTATTCATCGTTTTGATCCTACTCTACCACCAGAGGGTCGATAACCACTCTGTCTCATTTTTCTAAATGTTCGTTTGGTCGCAATTTTTTGTCTTACCATATGACCACGGCGTTTACGCCAAGCTCTTTTTAATTCTCGACTAGTTCGTATACGTTTTGCTGCCTCTATACGCACACATGTTCTAGTTCCTGGTTTCTTTTTAAATCCAGGTTGACATTTAAATCTGAAATGTCTCTTGCCGCCGCGAAAAGATACAGTCCGGCGCGCGGCAGCCTCTTCCATTTCTGAATATAATTCTAGTATTTTTCGTGCTCTACTCATTGTCATACCTTCCAGGTACTATTTCTTTTTGTCTCAACCACCCGGCTTGTGGTTGTGTGGAATATCTTGATCGTGGTACTTATCGTGAGTTGGGTTATTCTTACCATCCAATTTTTTTAGTTTTTCAAGAAGTTTGTGGACTCTTGACATTTTAATCTCCCAATTTCTATTGACATTTCTCCCAATATAATGTATCATACTACTATGAATACACCACTGAAAATGTTTACAATCCTCCTAATACTAACAAACGCAAATGTCATCAGTGTGAAGGGGATAAAGTTGTAAGACGGCGTATTGAAAGACAGATTAATCGCCAAGCCAAAGATAACTCCTAGTCCCTAAACAAAAATCAAAATAATCACCCGTTTCGTAGTTATGAAAACTATTGCTTATTCCATTTTTACCAAAAGCAACCGGGGTTTCATCTTTTAAACCCCATCTTTCTTCAGCGCCAAATATGTGGGCACAGAAAGCACGGTGATTGTCAGGTTTAGTATTTCCGCAATAAGTGATACGGAGATATACGCCATCATATATCTCCAATATATCACCCATCTGGACCTTCAAAGCATCTGTGTTGTTTTTTATTTGCTTGATGTCCCAATGTCGAATTACTTTTCCATCTTTGGTGGTTAAAACTACACGAGACACCATATTGTAAATCCTTATTATTCGTCGTCTTGAAAATTATTATCATCAGCCGTGCGAACTTTAGGCTTCTTCATGTGAATCTGTCTGAAATCACCTGTAGGAAGTTTACGCATTGCTTTGACAATGTTATCACGATCAAAACTAGTAGTTTCACCGTTGAGAAAACGAACGTAGAAGTAGCTAAAACCACATACATATTCTTCGATATCTTGAATCATCATTTCACCAGATGTGGTTACTAATTTTACCACTTTTCCACTACTATTATTCATATTTAAATCCTTATATATTAATAAAGCACTTTATGTGTGCTTGAAAGTTCATTACAAGTCAATTCTGGAACTTGAGTAAATCTACTTGATGTTAGTGAAGTTTTAACTCTTTTGAGAAGTTCTGCACGACTTAGATTACCACCTGAATCCCTCATATGCTTGCACCAAAAATAAGTAAATGCTCCATTATATTTACCGCCAATATAAGCATCAGCGGAAGTTTGCGCTTCACCACACCCTGACCAAACAACAATATTTTTAGAATTCGTATTAGACGCAGATACTGTTTCTTCAACTATACTTGCATCAGGTTCTTCAACAGACGCTAGTTCTGTATCAACTACTTCTTCTAATTCTGGAACAGGTGTAGGAGCTAAGAAGGAAAACCAACTTGAAAGAAAACTGGCAACAGCCATTCTCTTTACTGGAAGCTTCTCTCCCTCTGCTCTAAGTGCAATATCCAACGGCGGTTCTAAATATCTATTTCTCATCTCGGAACTAGTTTCTTCTAGTATAGATTTTGAAGAGATACCTTCGCCAGTACCGCTATTGCAACAATCAAAGAACACATCAACTACAACGCCTTCTGGAATGGTACTGAACCATTCATCGAAGTAATCGTCTGTAATAAAGCCCTCATCCCAATTCATTCCATAAAGACAAATGATTTCGTCTTTATGATCTTTTAGTTCATCCCCATCTCTATCCCTAATCTGGCTACCATGTCCACTAAAATGTAAGAATAAACTATCTCCAGGTCCAGCACCCTCCTTTAGCCATTCCATTCTAGCTTTCACATTATCTGCGGTAGCACGAGAATCTAACACAACTCTAGTGTTATAATTATTAAACCCTCTATATGTCATCAAACAATCTCTCATATTGACAACATCATTGATACAACCCTTTAAGTCGTTTATGCTCTGATAATCATTGATTCCTATAAGGAGAGCACGTTGGTTAACCATTTACCATCTCCTATGTTAATTGAAATATTGAAGTGTCATCCCACCGAACTTCAAAATTCGTAGCTATACTTGTATTGAACACCACTTGTAATAAGCTTTCAGTTGTACTTGCTAGAATTGGAGAACTAACATCGGTAAATTCAACAACCTGAACCAGATCATTGAAATCTGTAGTTGCTGTTCCTATGTACCCTCTCAATAATGTTCCACCAAGTAATGCGAAGTCAGACACCCAATCAAGTTGAAATACAAAAGGCGTACTAAAAGAAACTCCTACACTATCTAAATCTGTATCCAATATCAAGGGTGAGTTTATTATAGTATTGTTATATTTTATGAGACTTACTGCTTGTGGAGAAACACCTGTTGATAAGACAAGAGCATACCCAGCATCGTTTGTATTGAATGCTGTCAATGAATTCTGCATACAAGAAAAACCAATGTACCCAACATCATCTGTGCTTAAGTTTTCTATTTCAATAACAGAACGTATTCTTCCGGCAAGTAAACCGTTAGAATATGTATTATTTTGAATTGTAAGTCTTTCAGTAATAGCACTTGCATCATCTATTGTTGTATGAAGAGAACCAACTCCAACAATTGGAGAAACATTATCAATATTTACCAATGTTATAGGAGAGGAATTCTCACGATTCACAACCCAATCCGTGGGAAATGCCAATTTATTTTCCTCCTAAAGTACAGTGAAAATACTGGTATTGTCAAATAGCCAGGACATGTCTGATGATACATCGTTAGCTGTAGCTAAACCCTCACCAAACGTTGTTACTAATGGTGAGACAGTATCACTTACTGTTGAAACCACAGCCAAATTATCAAAATCAGTATCATTATTTGCAGCCCTAAGTATGAAGTCAACTTGGGTTCCTGATGACGCATCCCACTCTATCTCCAATATTGAAGGAGTTCCTGGAGCAAATGTTCCTAAACTTCCTGTAGTTAATATACTGCTTCCACCTAACGCACTCTCAAGACCTGCTGAATATTTTCTAATAGTCCATCTAGTTGTGGTTCCACCATTATTAGCAACATAAAATGCACCATAAAAACTTCCAGAACCTCCGGTAAGATCTAATTGACTCTGCATGAACGTAAAACCAGCAATGTAGGTACTAGCTCCTGAAAGAACATCAGGTTGTATTATACTTCTTATTCTTCCTTTAGTAATACCACCAACATATGAATTGTTATAAGCATTCATAAACAATCCCAAACCATCGAAATGGTCTACTTTCAATGAGCCACCATCACCAAAAGAATCTGTAGGAATGATGGGGTTGAGTATTTCTGTAAAAGTTAGAATCTCTGTATCTGATTTATTGAATATCCAATCTGTAAATGCCATATTATCTCCTTTTACGCCGGTGTAAGGGAGAAAATAGATACTTGATCAATAATAGCATCCAATCCAGATGGAAAGCTTCCACCTATTCCTTCGAAGTACAGTCCTTCACTTGACGCAACGACCAATGTTGTAGTTGGATCATTGTAAACAAAATCATCTATATCTGTGAGATTTGAAAAATCTGTTAGTATGGATGGAACTATTGAAGTTCTCGGAGTAAACCTGATTCCTGGACCAAATTCCGACTCAAGTTTCCACTCTACCTCTAGAGGAACAACGTCTTGTCCACGAGTAAGAGTAAATTGACCAGTTTGACAAATAGTGAGTGGAGAATCTTCAATGCCATCATCATGATACTGAAGTTCAACCCTGTGTGAGGTTGTATTCACATCATATGTCAAAGCATACGAATAAAACTTTCTTCCAAACGAATCGCCTATTGTTATATTATCGCCATCAGCCATAATATACATACCAATAGCATAGGAATCATCACCAAATGCGGCGTCTTCAAGCCGAATAAGCATACGCATACGCCCACGTGTGAGACCACGAGAATATGTACTGTTGTACATATTCATTGTACTATTATCTAAATCAATAAGGTGAAGAGATCCAGTTCCAACCAAAATCTTTGAGCTAGTAGGATCCACACCAACAATAACTTCGGTAGGTGATGATTTGTTTATTACCCAATCTGATAAAGCCATGTTACCTCCTACACAGGAACTAATTCTGTGATTCTAGTGCTATCTCTTATTACATCCAATGTTCCCAAACTTCTAGCATCCATATAGATTCCTTCAGACGAACTGGTGCCAATAAAGAAAGCTTCTTCCTCAAAAACTATAATTCTACCTACTTCAGATAAGTTGGAAAAATCTGTTAGAGATGGATCATGTCCCTCTCTGATTATAATAAGAATACCATTAAGAATTGTAGGTTCATAAACCCACTCAACCTCTAATGCAATAATAAGGGGTCCAATGCTATCTTCTCTATCAAATGTAGAACCACTAAATAAAACTGTTGGTGAAGTACTCAAACCTGATGAATGATGTTGTATTTCTATTTTTGTATCTGTTGTTGAAACACTAGAATTCAAAGCGCACGTATAAAAGGTTCCACCAGAGGTTATATCATCCTGAGATGACATAAAGAAAAATCCAGTATTATAACTATTAGCTCCTGTCCAGGTATCTATTCGAATAAGGTCTCTTATTCTTCCTCTAGTCAAGCCCTTAGTATAATTATTTTCAACCATAACTACCACTTCATCAGCGCCTGCCTGTCTCAATGAACCAATACCAACTAATTGTGTAAAATTTTCTACTTCTACAGTTGGAGTACCTATAATATATTGTGTCCAATCTAATAAAGCCATTATATACCCCTAAAGATTAATGATTTTAGTGCTATCATATAAAATTTCACTTGCGCCACCTGAAACACTGTCTTGATGAAAAAATATTCCCTCTATTACTGTAGTTGTTAGAGGAGACGACATATCTATAGCTGTTGTAAATTGAACCAAGTCAGAGAAATCTGTTTGTGTTCCAACATATCCTGTAAGTTCTGTTCCAAGGCTACCTGTTGAATCCCACTCTAACGCTATACATACAGTATCATCATTATTTTGAAAGTTTACAGATCCTGAACTACCAATTTGAGTTCCCGTACTTGAAGCTACTATTCCACCAGCAGTGGCTTTACGAATTTGAACATTATTACTGGTTCCTTTAGCCACTTGAAGAACATATAAGGCTCCTGTATTCGGTGGAGAAAAATCATCAGCCATACAGAATATTCCACCATAAAACACAGAATTTAAATTAACCTGTATCCTCATCAATGTGTATATGATTCCGTGGTCTATTCCATTTAAAAAAGGAGATGATATTAAATATCCAGTTAAAGCTAGATTTACTCCTGCTATATCAGAAAATAATCTTAAACTAGTATTTCCAACTATACTGTTAGTATCAAGAGCAACAAACAAATCGTTTGGGGAAGTTGTTTCAAATATCCAATCACTAAATGACATGATTGCTATCTCCTTTATATAAGTTCACGTATAGAGGTGCTATCAAAATACCATACAGGAGGTGTAAAAACAGCAAAATCATTAAAATGACAAATACCCTCATAACCATCAGTAGTTGGATTTACAGGATCAACTAGATTTATAACTTCAGATAAATCTGAAAAATCTGTCATAGTTCCAACTCTAACAACTATATGAACACCGCCAATTCCCACCTGATCATTATTCCATTGAACTTCTAATGCTCTCGTAACACCTACAGTAAATCCAAGACCCGTAACTACTGCCAGTTCTCCACCCAATCCATCTTGAATATCTGAATATCTAACTCTAACACCTTGATTTTCTGTATCGAGTGTAACTGAATATGCATTAGTAGATGAACTGGAACCAAAATCAGTGTCCTCAGCCAGAAAAAAAATACCGGCAGAATATTCTTCAATAGCACTTGCAGTAGAGAATTGTTGAACTAAAGTTCTTATAACACCCTTAGACATTCCAAGAGGTACACCCGAATCAACAACATACGCTGCTTGTCCTGCATTAGTTATTGTTACTGTAAATGATAATCTTAAAGAACTTGAACCAACTAAAGGACTAGTACTTGTTATAGAAGCTTCAGGAGTTCCAATAGTTTGTACAAATGTCCAATCAGCAAAAGCCATAGTTGTTCTCCTAACTAATCGACCAAATAGATGTATTATCAAGCATCCAGTGTGGTGTTCCAAAACTAGCAGAATCTTTAGCCATGAATATCCCTTCATATCCAGTACCAGTAGTATTACCCGGAGCATCAATAATATCTATTACATCTTCTAAATCTGAAAAATCTGATTGGGTTCCATGCCTAACAATAATTCTAACTCCACCAAATTCAGTCAAACTCGCATACCATTCTACTTCTAATGGATAAACTTCTTCTACTTGAAATCCAAAACTGTCTTGAATGGCGGCGCTCGCCAAAAGATTAATAGTGGGTGCGGCTATACCATTAAAAATTATATCAACCGTATCAGTAGTAGCATTAAAACTAACCATATAAGCATTTCCACTATTGCTACCAAAATTTGGACTATCTGCTAAAAAGAAAATTCCAGCTCTGAATGCCGCATTTGCCGTTGCACTACCAAGATTAAGAAATTTTACAAGAGTTCTAATTTTTCCTCTAGAAAATCCTCTGGTCAAAAAAGAATCAGGAACTAATTGTGCTGCTGCACCAAGATTTGTGAAACCAGCAACTCCTGTCATTTCTATAGAAGAAACTCCTGCTATTGGGTTTACACTTTGTAAATTAACAGTTGTGTTATTTGTCTGAATGATTTCCCAATCTGTAAATGCCATTTTTATTTTACCTCTTCCCACAAATCTTCTGGCATTTCTAGAGCCATCTTTAGACCACCCATAGATCCACCGTATTCTGGATCTTCCGTACAACGAACGCCACCACCGCCATATTCTTTTAGAGCAGCTTCAATAGCACCATCAATTCCGCGCAAGCGGCTACCACCACCAGCCACAATAATATTGTTACGAAGGACAGCCTGAAATTCGGCGTCAAACGTAGCAACCAATTGCTGAACTGCTTCGCATATGGGTTTAACAAATTCATTAACACTATCTGAGAGAACGTTCCCAATATTAAATTCGCTAGGTTTGCCCTGGACAGTAAGAGTAAACATCGCCTCATGAACCATAGTATCAGCATAACCATATTTTTCTTTCATGGTTTTTATAATATTCTTTGTTACTTGAACTCCAGGATACATTTCTAGCAGCTTCGTGGTTATAAGATCATCTAGATAGTTGCCTGCGGTTGTTAAAGAAATCTGGTCATCAGCCTCAGGTAATGTACCGTGAATACGACATAAGTCTACAGTTCCAGCACCAATGTCAACAATAAGAGCTTCATCAAACATGTCCATTCCATAAGCTACAGCGAACGGTTCACTAACAATCAAGACTTTATTAAAC
>Ga0102950_1000600_pt1 | contig 10480 bp, 13 predicted proteins | sample SalPon2A_B_D2_MG_FD_78505 | JGI IMG/M metagenome (GOLD analysis project Ga0102950, IMG submission 78505) | Soil microbial communities from South San Francisco under conditions of wetland restoration - Salt Pond MetaG R2A_B_D2_MG | ecosystem: Environmental > Terrestrial > Soil > Wetlands | place...
CCTCCGGGGCTTAATAAAACCGCTCCGGTCCGAATCCCATGGCTTGGGCCATGGGCTAAATTCTTCCGCCCCGCTCCGGGGGCTGACTATCACATCCACGCTATGCGTCGTGGTGGCGTTGCGTGCTACAGGAACCTTGTCACCTCCAGGTTCTTGCCAACGCTCAGGGTAATGGACTCCGATCCCGCGCGTTTTGTAACATGCCGGCTCCCGTGGGATTTTGTAACGGCCCGCGGCTCTTCTTCTGGAACAACAATTAAGGACCGCAGGTCCCAAGGACCAGCGCTACGCGGCATCAATCCGTGATCATGTGCAGGGCAACGATGGCCAGAATGCCACCAGCCGTCAGTGTTGCTGCCGCTATGAGCAGCGTGGCCAGGTAAGCGCGGGCCATCCCGAGGGCTTCCAGTGCAGCCTGCCGAAGCTCCGCATCGGCGCCCCAGCGGCGGGTCGCAGTAACACAGCCGATGACCAAGGCTGCGAGCGGCATTGCAATGAGGAAAAGATCGAGGCCCAGGAGCGGGCGAGCGCTGAACCAATCGACTACAAGGCGGGCAGTTTGCGCCGGTTCATAAGGCGCCGGCTGAAGGTTCCGCACGAAGAGCGAGGTCATGAATACGACTGCCGGGCAAATCAAGACCCACTCTGTAAGGGAAATGTACCGCAACATACCACAGGAACTCGGATGGTTCTTCATGGTCATCACCCCCAAGAACTGCAACAGATAGAGTGGACCTCCGGTTCTGAGGTCCGCGGTTCTTTCTTTCAGCAAAAGCCGAACACCGCAAACGAGGCGGTCTGCGCTACCTTTCTTCTCTGTGTTCTCTGTGCCGCACAAGCATTAACACAGAGAGCACGGAGGGTCTCTGTGTCCTCTGTGTTTCGTCTTTTCGGGCCACAGAGGGCACGGAGAAAAAACCTGGCAGAGCAACAGGCCAGGCCAGGCATGCCCGTCCCGCCAATGAACACGCCCGGGACGCCCATGCCACGCCGAACGTGCTTACACCGCCGCGGGGACGGCGCCGAAGCGGCGGTCGCGTGAATGGAATTCCTTGAGGGCGCGGTCGAGGTCTTCGCCCGTAAAATCGGGCCAGAGGCGTGGGGTGAAATAGAGCTCGGCGTAGGCGCACTCCCACAGCATGAAATCGCTGAGCCGCTGCTCGCCGCCGGTGCGGACCAATAGATCGACGTCGGGGACCGCATTGCCTCCGTCATCGCCCAGCAGGCGCTCGAATTGCGCCTTGCGGATTTCCGAATCGAAGTCATGCGGATCCTCAGCCTTCAACCGATGGGCGGCATCGAGAATGGCGTGGCGCGCCGAATAATCGATGGCCAGGCGCAGGTTGAGGCGGTGGCAGCCGCTGGTTGCGTTCTCCGCGTATTCAATGGTCTGCAGCAGTGAACCGGGCAGGCGGTCGCGCCGGCCGATGACGCTGAGCCGGACGCCGCTGGTGAGCCAGAGCGTGGGCTCGGCGAAGAGGAAGTCTTCAAAAATTCCGAAGAGGCTCGCCACCTCTTCCGGCGGGCGCTGCCAGTTGCCGGAACTGAAGGAATGGAGCGTGAGCGTGCCTACGCCCAGGTCGGCCGCGGCGGCTATCACACGCCGCACGGCCTCGACGCCGGCCCGATGGCCCTGTGAGCGTTCCAGGCCGCGCTCGCGCGCCCAGCGTCCGCTGCCATCCATGATGATGGCCACATGAAGGTGGGAAGAATTGTCAGCGTGCAAAGGACTTTGGTCCATAAAGCTCCTGCCCCAAAAAAAATTCCCCGCCCCGGAATTCTTACTGCTCGCGCGTTGCCCGGATCAGTGCTTCCATGTGGTCGAGATAATTCTCCAGCGCCTTGCGGCCCGATGGCGTGAGGCGATAGATGGTCCGGGGCAGCCGCCCGTCGAACGATTTGATGCACTCGATGTATTCCGCGTCTTCCAGCTTGCGCGCGTGGACGCTGAGGTTGCCGTCGGTGGTCTTGAGAAGCTGTTTGAGCTCGTTGTGGCTCAGCGAGTTGTTCACGGCCAGCGCGCTGACAATGCCGAGGCGAATGCGCTCGTGAATCAGGCGGTCAAGCCGCGAAGCGCGGCTGACCTTTTCTGCTCGAATGTTGTGGTCTACGGGTTCGTTGCCAGCGGCTTCCTCGCGCCGGTCCCGTGCCCATGCGTTAGTCTTACCCACCATGCCTCCAGGCGATAATCGCCCCGAAAATGAGATGCAGGCCGCCAAATCCTACGGCCATGTAAGCGTCGCCCCAGGCAGCCGGCGAAAACAGTGCCGCGCCCCCCAAAACCATGAAGGCTACCCCCATCGCCGGAACCACGCGGACCGAAAATGCACCGCCCGTCACCACTCCCGCTCCGTAAAGGAGGAGCCAGAGGGCAGGCAGCACCGCGACGGACCCTGTCCGGAAAAGAAACAGCGTGAGCAGGGCTCCGGCAACAAGCGGAGGCGAAAGGCTCAGGGCAAAACGGCGTCCCGGCTGCGAGAGCAGGGGAGTGTCGGCCTTGCGCGCCTTCTGCAGCATGGCGACGGCGCCGATCAGGCAGCTGACCGCCGCTTCTATAATCCACACCCCCAGCCAAAAGGCAGGAGTCGGCTGCTGAGAAGCAATGTAAGCCGCTACCAGCGCCGTGATGCCCATCAGCATGCCGCCCCAGCCCGGGACGGCTGTGAACGACGCGGCGCCTTCCATCGTCTCGCGAATGTAGCGGAGGTTGTCCATGGCGCGGGCTTCGAGCGCCAGAGGCTCGGAGTTGCGCGGCCGAATGGGATGAATGATGGCCATGAAGCAATAGATACACCCGCAGCTAAGTATTGTCAAGTACTTTGTATCACAAAGTTAGTACCCTCCAGCAGGCCAAAAAGTGTTCAATTTTGACACATTTTCGCTTTTTCACTTTTTCTGAAACTTCATAAGTGTATTATAATATGAGTCTTACGATTAAAATGATGCTTTCGGCTTCGCTTCAAATTTTCGTCTCGGGAGTTTGAAAAATGGATCTGAAGGATTGGGAGAAGAAATTGCACGAGGAAGGTTTCGGCAGAACTTACGTCTGGCAGGATGGCGCGGGCGCATTCTATCCCGACCACACACACGCAATGACCACCGCCCATGTGATCCTCGATGGCGAGATGACGCTGACCTCCGAAGGCGAGACGCGCACTTACAAAGCTGGTGACCGTTGCGACGTGCCTGCGGACACAGTGCATTCCGCTCGCATGGGACCGCAGGGATGCCGCTACCTGATCGGTGAGCAGTAAGCGCACTGCGCGACTTTTGTTTCCCCCTTACCGCGCTTCAGGAAAAGTGATGCCCGCTCGCTTGAAGTACCCTCCTACTTTGCGCAAGTCCTCTTCGGTATCCACGCCTACAGTATCTTCAGTGGTCTCAACCACAACAATCGGAATACCGTTTTCGAGGAAGCGAAGCTGTTCCAGCGCCTCCGCCAACTCAAGTTCTGAGGGTGCGAGGTTGCTAAAAGTTTCAAGCGCCTCCCGTGTGTAGGTATAAAGGCCCAAGTGCTTGTAGTACTGCAAGCCGCCCTGGCCCGTGCGGTCATAAGGAATGGGCGAGCGCGAAAAGTAAAGGGCGCGGCCGTCCCGACCCGTCACCACCTTCACGTCGTTGGGATTCGCGGCTTCTTCACGAGTGATCGCCACCTTCAGCGTTGAAACTCCTGTGCGCTTCCCGTCTCGAAGCGGGGCGACCATCAGTTCGATATGCTGCGCGGTCACCATGGGTTCATCGCCCTGGATGTTGACATAAAGATCGGCAGGTGCGCGGCCCATCACTTCGATTACGCGGTCTGATCCCGAGCGGTGCGCGGAAGAAGTCATCATGGCGGAAATCCCGAGCGCGTTGCAGTGCGCCATCACCTCATCAGAATCCGTCGCCACCAGCAGACGAGAAAAGCCCGGCCATGCATGCGCGCGACGGTAGGCCCACTCGATCATGGAGTGTCCGCAAATCTGCCGTAGCGCCTTGCGAGGCAGGCGCGTTGATTCCAGCCGCACCGGGATGACACCAACCACTTTGCTCAGAGCCGCCAAGAAAGCGAGGTTAACCTTTTGCGGCGATTCTGGCAAGCAGATGCTCCTGACTGAGTACAGCGGGGCAATTGTTCAGCCACCACAAAGCGCGTTATACTCGGCAGCGATGCCGCGATCCAAACTGCTTCCGACGGGAAAACTTCACCCGCGATTGCTTCGAAAGCTGCTCGAATCCTGCGCCGCCACCGATACGTCAGGTGTCGTTCTCGGGCCGCGCTACGGAGAGGACGCAGCGGTTATCGAGACCAGCGGAAAGTATCTGGTTGCCAAGACCGATCCCATCACCTTCACCGCTGACCGCATCGGCTGGTATGCCGTCAACATCAACGCCAACGATCTTGCCACCATGGGCGCGCGGCCGCGCTGGTTCCTCGCCACGTTTCTGTTTCCGGAAGGCCGCACAACCGAAGCTCTGGTGGAGAAGGTGTTTGGTGAAACTCTGAAGGCCTGTCGCCATCTCGACATCACACTCGCCGGCGGGCACAGTGAGATCACCGTGGGCCTCGATCGACCCATTGTTGTGGGCCAGATGCTCGGCGAGGTCGAGCCGGACAAATTGGTGCGCAAAGACCGGCAGCGGGCGGGCGACCTGGTGATCCTGACCAAAGGTGTGGCCATTGAAGGCACCTCCATTCTGGCTCGCGAGAAGGCCCATTGGCTGAAGGGAAGGATTGCGGCCAGACATCTGCGGCAGGCCCGGCAACTGCTTCTGAATCCCGGCATCAGTGTAGTGCGTGACTCGCAGGTGGCGCTCGAGCATGGCGAGGTCCACGCCATGCACGATCCCACTGAGGGCGGCGTGCTGACGGGCCTGGTGGAACTGGCGCGAGCGGGCCGCCTAGGTTTGCGGGTGTGGAAAGAGAAGATTCCGGTGCTGGCTGAAACGCGGGTGCTGGCGAGGGAATTGGGCTTCGATCCGTTCAGCCTGCTGGCTTCCGGCTCCCTGCTGATCACCGCCGAACGATCAAGCGCGCCACGCATTGTCACCGCGCTTCGCCACCATCGGATTGGCGCACGCATCATCGGCGAGATTCGCCCGGTGAAAGACGGCATCAAGATAGTGGAGAAGGGCCGCGCCCGCCCCATCGTCCTTCCCGAGCGTGACGAGCTCGCACGGCTGCTTGAGTAAGGCGCAACACTGATCTTCCGACGCCTTCAACACTGTGCTAGCAGCACCTTCATTTGGAAATAAAATCTCCCCCTCTGGCGGGACCGCTGAGGGGGAGTTGACAACACGGATATCGTTTGGTGCGCATACTGCGTCCCGAGCCGTGCCCGCACCACGCTTCTGTTGCAATACATTCACTTCACCGGCACACGCTCGATACCAATTGAAACCAGGGCAATCTGGTTGTTTCCTTTCTGGTTCTGATGGCCCGCAATCACTTTGCTTTGCACTTCCACACCGCGTGGGATCTTGAAGTGGACAGACTCGCCGAGGTCAGGCATCTCCAGGGAGCGGACATATAGCGTGTCACCCAAGCGAAGGCAGTTGAGTATGTTCTTTCCCGCTGAAGCGTCGTCCCGTGACCTAGGGAGAATCATACCGCGAGGGATCCCCTTTGCATCGCCAGCGACGGTCACCATGTGAACCGTTCCCCAGAATGCCGTGCCGTAACTCAGAGTGTATTCCCCTGCCGGCAGGGTCATCAGCCCCCACTGGGCTTCAACCGGCAGAGTGAATGTGCCCACGAAATTGGTCGAGGTAAGCGTCTGAGCCTTCGCGCCTGTCGAAACCAGCGCAAAAAGCGCCACGCAAAGTCCACTCAGGGTCATCAGGTTTCGGATAGTTTTCATCGTCCCACCTCCATGCCTCTTCTTTGCTGCTCTCGGGCTTGGAAATACGATTGACAGGCTTTCTGTTCCCATTCCCAGTGGCCATGCAGCATCCTTTCATCCAAGCCCAGTCTCGCTCCAGGCAGCCAATCCTTCAATGCACGGCGACTCATCCGGTAATCATCTCTGAGTCAACAAATAACTCCCGTATCATGAGTAGTTTAGAGTCTGGCATCATCGGTGCTGAATTTTGCTGGACACTGGTTTCAACGGTGGTAGACTTTAAATAAAAGCGGGAGGCTTATCCGTGCCGAAAGCCGCCCAATTACCCACCGTCTTCCGTTTCGGATCCTTCGAGGTGGATCTCCGCGCAGGTGAACTGCGCAAACAGGGTTTTAGAGTCAAATTGCAGGAAAGGCCCTTGCAGATTCTGGTTCTCCTCCTTGATCATCCCGGCGAAGTTGTCACGCGCGAGGAACTAAGGCAGCACCTCTGGGCGGCGGACACCTTTGTCGACTTTGATCACAGTGTCAATACAGCCGTCAACAAGCTGCGCGACGCCCTGGGGGACTCAGCGGAAAGTCCACGTTTCATCGAGACACTTCCCCGCCATGGTTACCGCTTTATTGGCCACGTTGAACCGTTATGGGTTGTTCGCACACCGCTAAAAACGGAAGCGCTCCATCCTGCCTCGGCCGAGCCTGAGTTGAGCCTTGTGCACAATCGGCCACCAGCCGATTCGGAGCCAGATGGATCAGTGACGGTCCAGACCCGGCGCGAGAGAAGGCGTTGGCTCAGGGTCGCTGCAATCGCTGCGGTTGCCGTCATCATTGTGTTCGAGACGCTCGTCGCCCTCAACGTTGTCGGTCTGCGGGACCGGCTGTTCCGCCAGGATGTTCCGCCTAAAATTGAATCCATCGCGGTCCTGCCGTTTGAAAACCTCTCGGGCAACCCGGAACAGGAGTATTTCGCCGATGGCATGACGGAGGAATTGATCACCAATCTGGGCAAGATCAGCACCCTGCACGTCATCTCCCGCACCTCGGTGATGCGGTACAAAGGCACCAAGAAGCCGCTGCCGGAAATTGCGCGTGAACTCGCTGTGGGCACCATCGTGGAGAGTGCTGTGCGGAGCTCTGGCGGCCGCGTACGAATCACTGTACAGCTGATTGATGCGCGGACGGATCACCACCTGTGGGCGCAGACTTACGAACGCAACATGGGCGACGTTCTAGCGATGCAGCGAGACATAGCCCTGGCCATTGCCCGCGAAGTTCAGGTTGAATCCACGCCGCAAAGGCGTACTCACTTCGCTCGCAGCCATCCTGTGAAGCCCGAGGCTTACGAACTGTACCTGAAGGGCCGCTACGAATGGAACAAACGGACAACAGAGGGACTGTACAAGGCTCTGGAATATTTCCAGAGTGCTGTTCTTGTGGATCCAGGGTATGCGCTGGCCTATTCCGGTGTCGCAGATTCCTACTCCATCCTCGGGAATAACGCATTCCTTCCAGGCGCGGAAGTTTATCCCAAGGCAAAGGCTGCGGCCCTAAAGGCACTCGAGCTTGATGAGGACCTGGCCGAGGCGCATACGTCATTGGCCCTGGTGATGTTCGATTATGACCGTGACCGTAAAGCCCCCCTGAAGGAACTCAAGGTTGCGATCGAGTTGAACCCGAACGACGCCACCGCTCACCACTTTTACGCCAACATGCTGGCTGCAATGGGTCGATTTCAGGAAGCTATCCCGGAGATCGAGCTGGCACGGAAGCTTGACCCCCTTTCGGCAAGGACCAATGCGAATGTAGGATACGTGCTCTATTTTGCCCGCCGGTATGACCGTGCAATATCTGAAGCTCGCAAGGCTGTTGAGTTGGACCCGAACGACCGGCACTCCCATACGGCTCTGGGTCTCATCTATCTGCAGAAAGGAATGAACCGCGAGGCGCTCAATGAGTTTCAAAAATCGGCGAACCTGCCTACCGGTCCCCGATTTGGCCTGGGTATACTGGCGTTTGGTTATGGCGCAGTCGGCAATAGAGCTGAGGCCTTGGTGGCGATGCGTAAAGCAAAGCAGTCATGGAACGGCGAGTATGTCTCACCCTATCGGATGGCCAGCATCTATGTTGTTCTGGGTGAAATGGGCGAGGCGTTCAAGTGGCTCAAGAAAGGTGTCGCTGAGTACGATGGCCAAATGGACTATTTGAAAGTGGATCCTATCATGGATCCTCTCCGTTCTGACCCGCGCTTCCAGGACATCCTGCGCCAAATGAATTTTCCACCCTGAACGGGCATCATCCTGTCAGAGTTCCCAACCCAGATGGAACCGCGCGCCGCAGGAGCATGACATTCTTCCGCTATCTTCCAGCACAAATGTTAAACAGCTATTGGGGAAGCGTAGCGTCGAGATAAGCAAGGTAGGCTGCCGTCAAACGATACGTATCGTAATAGTCATTAAAGTTTATTGCGGAGAGATTGTCTTTCCTGCTGTGGAGGATAGGCCAGGTTTTCTGCGTGACGGAGTGGATGGTGATAACGGGGACATGCCGTGAAAGAAATGGGTGCGTATCGTCATCTCCGACGCTGTCGACGTTGAAACCCTGCAAGCCGAGTTGATAGGTGTGCGCGATCAGGACAAGATCTCTCAGCAGCAGCGGGTTCGCGCGGTCTGCCCACACCTTGGTCGGGGTCAGTCCCAGGCATTCGAGGTTGACCATGGCGCGGATGGCGCGCACCTGCTGGCGTTTCAGGTGGTGCGTGTAGTATTTCGAACCCCACAATCCCTTTTCTTCGTCTGTGAATCCGATAAAGACGAAGGTATGCCGGCGCGGGGTCTTGCGGAGACCTTCAACTAGCGCCGGCAGCGCCGCTCCAATCGTCCACTACTCCTTCTCCCACATCGACGTGGTCCGTGTGGGCGCCGACAATGATTTCGGAATCGCTGCTTCCCGGGAGCGTGCAAATAAGGTTGGGAGGGTCCCTTCGTCGGATGAACTCGTCCTTGACATCAGCGGCAGCACAACCTGCTTTCAGAAACATCTTTCGTAATTGTGCTTCCCGCGCTGCGTTGCCGTCCTTGAAGGAGCTCAACTCTTGCCTGATCTCTCTTGGCGGCAACTGAGAAAATGTAATAGAGACCGTTTTCGCGTAGGCAGGCGCACAGGAACCCAGCAGAGCTGCAATGAACGTAGAGAAAAAGAAACGGAGACTCATATGGCGCACCCTGCGCAGTATACGCCCTTATGACTGCCACCCTCAAAAAAGCGTTCGCTGGTTAAGATCGGAGGGATTTTCAATTTCGTAGCGCACGGGACTGCTTAGACTGAACCGTGCGTGATCTTCCTGGATGACCTGCCGTTTTGAGAGGTCATGGAGCAGGCTTTCAGTGAATCCGACAGGGCGTTCGATGACGCGCGCCAACTGGCCGATGTCCGCCTGGTACGTCTTATGCAGGTGCTTCAGGACCAGAAGGCTTTCCAGCCGGGTAAAATCCTTTGCCCGGGAGCAAATGAATCTGGCAAAGTTGGTGTCCCGCTCGAGCGGAACGATGGCCGTGAACGCTTCGGCATCACCGTCGAAGCAGGGGAAGTCGTGGCCGGAGGCGACGGCCTCCTGGTAGACGATGTCGATTCCGCTACCGCTCTTCTCGCAGAAACCCAGCAATGCCGTTGCTTCCGTCAGCAACGCGTTGCGGTGCACGGGGCTGGCGTTGATGAGGTTCCGAGGGCCAAGGTTCCGGAGGAAGCCGCCGGGATTCTGAATTTCAAGCAGATGGTCGGGCGTGATTCGCACGTTGACAGGCTCGGAAGAACGGTAGGACCGGTGGATCAGTGCGTTCACTACAAGCTCGCGCAGGCACTTTTCAGGAAGGGAGGATGCCGTGCACGTTGCGAGGTCACCCCGGCGCATCCACAAGTCACGGAAGGTGTCGGCGATATTCTGCTGGATGTGGATGGTATAGGGTTCTGAAGACGCACCGTTTGAACCGTTGAGGGTGACGCGCAGAAATGCGGAGCCGGTAAGGCGAGCCAAAAAATCTTTCCTGCCGAAGAGCAGCGCGGCCGCCAGCGTAACAGCAGTCCCACTTGCCAGCGGGCTGACGAGGTTGAAATCCATCAGCAGGTCCTCAATGGAACGGCCGGATTCCCGCCAGCGCTGCGGCTGCCGGGGACGGACAATGTGGTTGGTGAACGCCCAGTGCAAAGATTCCTTTGAAAGGCTGTTGAGACCCACGCCGTCGAGGAGAAGACTCGAGTGGTCATCCTGGGAACTCAGATGGTCAACTTCGCAACGGCCACCATGCCGCACAAGACACACTCCGCGGTGTGTCCGGTGCATGCCGACGATGTTCTTTCGCGGAACCAACAGGACGAGGCAATTTTGTGCAGCAGATGGCGTGGACGGCACGGCTTCCCCAAGCCGGCAGGCCGTGCATTCCACCGGCGGGTGGCTGTGTTTGCGGACCGAATCCTCAAGCCACTCAGGCGTGACCTCCTCATGGGGGCACGGAGGCGCCTCATCAATCAGCCGCCGATGGTCGAGGCCGATCATGACAATCCCTCCGTCAGCATTGGCCATGCAGACAGCCGTATCGGTTGCTTACTTCCAAAGCTCCCGCCTGCTCTCGCAGCATCCACGGACTTCAAAAATGCCTCTCTCCA
>Ga0102950_1000601_pt1 | contig 10472 bp, 9 predicted proteins | sample SalPon2A_B_D2_MG_FD_78505 | JGI IMG/M metagenome (GOLD analysis project Ga0102950, IMG submission 78505) | Soil microbial communities from South San Francisco under conditions of wetland restoration - Salt Pond MetaG R2A_B_D2_MG | ecosystem: Environmental > Terrestrial > Soil > Wetlands | place...
GTATCCAGCCCCGCGTCCATTTGCATAACTGTTACGCCGGATATTTTATCACCGGCCTCTATCGCCCGTTGTATCGGTGCAGCACCACGCCAACGGGGCAATAGTGACATGTGCACATTAATACACCCCAGCCGTGGCATATCGAGAACAGCCACCGGAAAGATCAAACCGTACGCCACAACAATCAGTGCATCCAGCGTGGACAAAGGTTCAATGGATTGAAGTTCAGCTTTATTGCCCGGTTGATAGACAGCTATCAGGTATTTTTCGGCTAATTGTTTGACTGCGCTGGCACGGGTTTTCCGGCCCCGCCCGGCCGGCCGGTCAGGACGTGTAAGGACCAGTTCCGGTGCCAGGTCATGAATGATCAGGTGTTCCAGGATACGTGCTGCGATATCGGGGGTGCCTGCGAAACCCAGGCGCAGTGTGTCAGACGTCACAATGCCTGGGCCTGGACTTGCAGTTTTTCCTGCTTCTCTGCTTTCTTTTTCAGGCGTTGGCGTTTTAGCGGTGAAAGATAGTCTATGAAGAGTTTACCATTCAGGTGATCAATCTCATGCTGGACACAGACGGCCAGCAGGCCATCGGTTTCCAGTTCCACAGTCTTGCCGTTCAGATCCAGGTAACGCAGGCGAATACGTTCGGCACGTTCGACCAGATCAAAATAACCCGGGACTGACAGGCAGCCTTCCTGCATCTGTTCTGTCCCTTCGCTTGCCAGAATTTCGGGATTGACCAGGGTGATGGGCTGATCACGATTTTCTGACAGATCTATCACCACGACCCGTTTCTGAACATTGACCTGGGTGGCTGCCAGGCCAATACCATTTTCCGCATACATGGTTTCCCGCATGTCGCTGGCAAGCTGCCTGATAGCGTCGTCAATTTCCGTCACGGCAGTGGCCTTGATGCGTAAACGGGCATCAGGAAAGTGTAAAACGTCCAGTAAAGCCATGAATATAATTCTCTGTCTTTTAATAACTTACTGATAGTATACAGAAAAATGGGGTTTTTGACATAAATCACAAGAAAATGGTATCGGGACTAATATTTTGCTAGACTTTTTGCTAATCTACATTAAGGAATGTACGTAAGGTAATAGCCATGCTCAATAAATTCACGCTAGTTACTGTACTGGTATTATTCAGTACAGGTATATCGGCAGATACCGTCACGGTCAAGCCGGATCATCCCGAGACTTATACAGTCCAGAAAGGGGATACGTTATGGGATATTACCGGCCGCTTTCTGAACGAGCCCTGGTTATGGCCAGGCGTCTGGGAAGCCAATCCACAGATTGAGAATCCGCACCTGATCTATCCCGGCGATGTGATTTCCCTGCAATACCAGGATGGCAGGCCGATTCTTGCCGTCAATTACCGTGGCAGCAAGGACAGTCGTTATGTCCGTTTATCACCGTCGATACGCTCCCATGAAAAAGACGACGCGATTCCGGCTATCCCGATTGACTCCATCAAACAGTTCCTGTCACGACCGCTGGTTGTCTCTGAAAAGGAGATGGATGACTGGCCATACGTGGTTTCCAGTTACGATGGACATCTGACCAGTGGTGCGGGCAATAAAATCTACGTGCGTGGTTTGCCGGAAGACAATACAGTCAAACGTTATTCGGTTTATCGCAAGGGCAAGCCCTATGTGAGTGCCAGTGACAGCGGCGAAATACTCGGTTATGAAGCCCTGCACGTAGGAGATGCTGTTATACAGAAAAATGGCGATCCGGCATCGGCAATCATTTCACGTTCCAATCGTGAGATACTCTCCGGCGATCGGCTTGCCGAGGAATCCGGGGCCGATATCAGTGCCAAATTCATACCCAGGAGTCCGGACCGTGATGTTTCCGGAAATATCATTTCCGTGATTGATGGTGTCTCCGAAATCGGCCAGTACCAGGTGGTGATCCTTGACCTGGGATCGAGCCAGGGACTGGAGACCGGTACCGTACTCGGCGTTTACCAGAGCGGCAAGGTGGTCAATGATTATGTCGCTACCAAGGCAAAGGAGAAGGAAGAAGATGCGAAGCGCATTGTCCTTGAGCATGAAGACACCAGTGCCGTCGACAGGGGGTTGAGCAATTTCCTGAATGATGTCCGCGATACCAAGCGCGCATTTGACAAAACAGACCTTGCCGGTTACATGGGTCGTCCTGGTTCAGAACCGGAAAAAGTTGAATTACCCGAGGAATATTCGGGTGTACTCATGGTTTTCCGCACATTTGAAAACCTCAGCTATGCCCTGGTCATGGAAGCACAGGGAGCTATACACGTGAAGGACACTGTGCGTAATCTGTAATACTTCCTGTTTGATCAACTGCAAGACAGCACCCTCGGGTGCTGTCTTTTTTTGTACTTGAGTCCAACGGCAAGGGCGTATTAAGCTACAACCGGTTAAACATTTTCATGGATGGAGATGTCGATTATGGATGATTATCTGCCGTGGCTGGTTTTACTGAACGCACCGCAGCTGGGTTCACAAAGGTTACGATACCTGCTGGGAAAATTTGGCACTGCGGAAAATATCATCGCAGCCAGTGACATGGAACTCCGGCATGCAGGTGTTAGCACAGAAGCCATTACATCGATCCGGCAAGAAGCGACGGCAGGGATTCAATACCAGTTGCGGTGGTTGCAACAGCCCTTGCATTACATCCTGACGATTAATGATCGGCGTTACCCGCAGCGATTAAAACATATCCCGGATCCACCGGTTGCGTTATTTATTGATGGAGATGTGGATGTGTTGTCTCTACCGCAGCTTGCCATGGTCGGTAGCCGTAATCCCACGCCAGGTGGCCGCAAAACGGCGCACTTGTTTGCTTCACAACTGGCCGGGACCGGACTGGTTATCACCAGTGGCCTGGCTTCCGGTATTGACTATTGTGCGCATGAAGGAGCGCTGACGTCCGGGCAGTCAATCGGTGTCATGGGAAACGGACCGGATATCATTTATCCTTCGCGTCACCGTCAGCTTGCTGGCAGGATTGCTGGCAACGGAGCCCTGGTTTCGGAATTTCCACCCGGTACACCGCCACTGGCAAATCATTTTCCCAGGCGGAACCGGATTATCAGCGGCTTGTCACTGGGAGTGATGGTGGTGGAAGCGGCGACAGGCAGTGGTTCATTAATCACTGCACGTTGTGCAACGGAACAGGGACGCGAAGTTTTTGCCGTCCCCGGACCTATACAGTCACCGTTGTCGCGTGGCTGCCATTCCCTGATCAAGCAGGGTGCCAGGCTGGTAGAGACCATCGTCGATGTCCTGGAAGAAGTTGCTGGAGTACAGGTTCTGCCGGTGCTGGAAGAATTGCGGGAAGTGAATGAATTACACGGCGAAAAGACGCAGCAAACGGATGATGAATACCAGGCAATCATGCGCTTTCTCTCTCACTCGCCACAGACACTGGATGAACTAATTGAAATGAGCGGATTGACGGCTGAAACAGTTTCCTCCATGCTTTTAATTATGGAAGTACAAGGTATCGTCTCATCTTCCGGTGGCCAATACACCAAGATTAACTAGAGAATTCAGTATGAAAGAAACGGTTCTGGATGTTCTTATGTACATTTTTGACAATTATATTGAAGAAGATATTGAATTCGTCCCGGATCAGGAGTCATTGAAAAGCCGGTTGATGGAAGCCGGATTTCGTGATTTGCAGATTGACAAGGCTTTTGCCTGGCTTGAAGGTCTTGCCAGCCAGAGAGCCAGTGCAGATTCGTCCAAACTTTCCGATGTGCCATCAGTCCGCATGTACAGCGATCACGAACTGGTCAAGCTGGATGCTGAATGCCGTGGTTTTCTGCTCTTCCTGGAACAGGCAAAAGTGCTCGATTCGCATGAACGGGAGCTGGTGATTGACCGTATTATGGCACTGGAATCCGATGATGTTGATTTACAACAGTTGAAATGGGTCGTCTTGATGGTTCTCTTCAATCAGCCCGACAAGGAGGCTGCTATCACCTGGATGGAAGATATTGTTATGGACGATGTGAATACAAACCTGCATTAAGTCGTAATTACTGATTAACTTACTTTCCTGGAGTTGAATTTCACAGCTATATGAGCAAGGCGCTAGTTGTTGTCGAATCCCCGGCCAAAGCCAAGACACTGAACCGTTATCTGGGTAAAGATTACGAGGTACTGGCTTCATATGGCCATGTGCGTGATTTATTGCCGAAAAGCGGTGCGGTTGATACCGAGCATGATTTTGCAATGAAGTACGAGCCCATAGAGAAAAATGCAAAGTCGGTTGAAGCCATTGCCAGGGCTTTGAAGAAGAATGACACACTCTACCTCGCCACTGACCCGGACCGGGAAGGTGAAGCGATTTCCTGGCATCTGTATGAATTATTAAAAGACAGGGGAGCACTCAAGGACAAGGCTGTACATCGAGTGGTCTTCCATGAGGTCACCAGGTCTGCGATTGAGAATTCCATTAAACACCCCCGCGATCTTTCCATGGAATTGATCAATGCCCAGCAGGCCCGCCGTGCACTGGATTACCTGGTCGGTTTTAATTTGTCACCGCTGTTATGGAAGAAGATCCGCCGCGGACTGTCCGCCGGCCGTGTGCAAAGTCCGGCGCTGAGGATGATTGTTGAACGTGAGGAAGAGATAGAAAAATTCAAATCACGTGAATACTGGACCATTGAGGCCGACCTGTTGCACAAGGATTCAGCATTTGTATCCAGATTAACGCATTACAATGACGAGAAGCTGAAACAGTTTTCAATAGAAAACGAAAAAGAAGCCACCACTGCCAGGCAGACATTGCTGAAGCATGCCGGTGGTGAGTTGAAAGTTGCCACGATTGAAAAGAAACAACGTCGCCGGCAACCCGCCGCGCCATTTATTACTTCTACCCTGCAACAGGAAGCGGTACGCAAACTGGGTTTTACTGCACAGCGGACCATGCGTATTGCACAGCAATTGTATGAAGGCATTGACATCGGCGATGGTGCTGTCGGCCTGATTACCTACATGCGTACTGACTCGGTAACTCTCTCCGGGGAGGCCATCAAGGATCTGCGTACATTTATCAGCGAGCGCTATGGCAAGGACAGGCTGCCATCCCATCCGCGCACATTTAAAACATCCTCCAAGAATGCCCAGGAAGCGCACGAAGGAATCAGGCCCACATCCGTGTCGCTGATACCGAATGATATCAAGTCAAAATTGTCAGCGGATCAATTCAGGCTGTATGAGTTAATCTGGAAACGCACGGTAGCCAGCCAGATGAAACACGCCACCATTAATATGGTTGCTGTCGATTTTAATTGCGGCAAGGGCAACACATTCAGGGCAACCGGTTCCACCATTGCCGATGCCGGTTTTATGGAGGTTTATCTGGAGGGCATGGATGATGCCCGGCAGGACAGTGACCAGAAAATGCTTCCGCACCTGCAGGAAGGAGACGTGGTCAAGTTGCAGGAAATACGTGCAGAGCAACATTTTACCGAACCGCCACCGCGTTATACCGAAGCCAGCCTGGTCAAGTCACTGGAAGAGTATGGTATTGGCAGGCCTTCTACCTATGCCAGTATTATCTCCACCCTGTTGCAGCGTGAATATGTGGAAATGGACAACAAGCGTTTCATCCCCACAGAAGTCGGCCGTATCGTCAATAAATTCCTGACAGAACACTTTACCGATTACGTTGACTATGAATTCACGGCAAAGCTGGAAGATGAACTGGATGCTGTCTCGCGTGGAGAAAAAGACTGGCTGCCGTTGCTGCGTGAATTCTGGAAAGCATTTGAAGAGAAGGTAAAAGACAAGGAGGAAAATGTGAGTCGCAAGGAAGCCATGCAGGCGAGAGAACTGGGTACCGATCCAAAAACCGGCTTGCCGGTCAGTGTACGTATGGGGCGCTATGGCCCATTTGCCCAGATCGGGACCAAGGATGACGAGGAAAAACCCCAGTTTGCCGGTCTGCGCGGGGGAATACGGATAGATACGATAACCCTCGATGAGGCACTGGAGTTGTTCAAGTTGCCACGGGAACTGGGAGAAACCCCTGATGGTGAAGAGGTGGTGGCCAATATTGGCCGATTTGGTCCCTACATTCGCTATGGCAAGAAATTTGTTTCTATCAAGGATGATGATCCGCATACCATTTCCCTGGACAGGGCCCTGGAACTGATTGCGGAGAAAAAGAAGGCAGATGCTGAAAAGGAGATCAAGGTTTTCAGGAAAGAAGGGATTACGATTCTGAACGGTCGTTACGGGCCTTATATCACCGATGGAACGAAGAATGCGAAAATTCCCAAGGATCGTGAACCGGCCAGCCTGACGCTGGAAGAATCACAGACATTACTGGCGGAAGCACCGGCACGGAAACGCCGTCGCCCGCAACGCAAGAAGCAGGCAGGATAACCTGCTGACATCCATTATATTGGTTTTAGCAAAGCTGAATTCTGTCAAGTGCGCCCCTGGAAGCTGAATCGGGTCAGACATGTTGTCAATTCCGGCGGAGTAATCGCTTACCCCACTGAGGCAGTCTATGGTCTTGGCTGTGACCCGCTGCTGCAATCTGCCGTGACCCGCATTCTGCAAATGAAACGCCGTTCCGTCAGTAAAGGGCTTATCCTGGTCGCTGCCGATGTCAGCCAGATACTGGAATATGTCGAATTCAAAGATGCGGCCATGGTCGAGAGGGTCATGGCTACCTGGCCCGGCCCCGTCACCTGGCTCCTGCCAGCATCGCCGGCCACGCCGCCATGGATCCGTGGTCAACATAACAATGTTGCCGTGCGCGTCAGCGGACACCCGCTGGTACAAGCGCTCTGCAATGCAACCGGGGTACTGGTCTCGACCAGTGCCAACCCGGCAAATTGTCCTCCGGCGCGAACGGCGCGCAAGGTTATATATTACTTCGGCCGGTCGCTGGACTATGTTGTGCAAGGCGCTCCTTACCCGACCGCGAGGCAACCGAGCGAGATCAGGGACGCCAGGACCGGCAAAATCATCCGCGGCGGAGGCTGATATTCCCGGAGATATTATTGACAGCAATTTCTAATTCATTGAAAATTGCCGGCTTACTTTCGGGAGGGGTACTCAAGCGGTCAACGAGGGCAGACTGTAAATCTGCTGGCTAAGCCTTCGGAGGTTCGAATCCTCCCCCCTCCACCATGTACGTGAGAGGGGCGGCGCCACGAATTACGGGATTGGCGTGTTTTCAGAAATTGCAGGGGATGAGAACCGGGGAAGAGGTTCGACAAAATCGTCGGGAACGATTTTGAACAGCGGCGCGGAGCGACGCTGGCCCCGAAAGGGGCGGAGGACAGGAAGTCCGGAGTAATCCTCCCCCCTCCACCATGTACGTGAGAGGAGAAGGCGGAATATCCGGAGGCAACAATATATCAGCGGGTCTATTCAACAGGCGAGGTGGCATCTCACCGGGAAATGATGCAGGCAGAGGGTGATGAGAACGAATCAGTGCGGGTGTAGTTCAATGGTAGAACCTCAGCCTTCCAAGCTGATGATGTGGGTTCGATTCCCATCACCCGCTCCAGACACCATACATTATTATCTGTACATTCAGATTATTTCCTGATGCAGTGTTAGTGTGAATATTCAGGTCACTGCGCGCCTGTTGCTGATGCAGGGAAACTGGGGTTGGTATGGTGTCTGGTCTGGTTTCAGGGAACGAATGTTAGGCAGAATTTTAAACGGCCCATATAGCTCAGTCGGTAGAGCACTCCCTTGGTAAGGGAGAGGTCACCGGTTCAAATCCGGTTATGGGCTCCAGAACGGTTTTAAAAGATGAATAACATTTTGCTGAGGAGAACGGTTTATGTCCAAGGAGAAATTTGAACGCACCAAGCCCCACGTGAACGTGGGCACGATTGGTCACGTAGACCACGGCAAGACGACGCTGACGGCGGCGCTGACGAAGATCATGGGCGAGAAATACGGCGGTGAGTTTATTGCCTTTGACAAGATTGACAATGCGCCGGAGGAACGTGCACGCGGAATCACGATTGCGACCTCGCACGTGGAATACCAGTCGCAGGCGCGTCACTACGCGCATGTAGACTGCCCGGGTCACGCGGATTACGTGAAGAACATGATCACGGGGGCGGCGCAGATGGACGGCGCGATTCTGGTGGTGAGCGCGGCGGACGGGCCGATGCCGCAGACGCGGGAACATATATTGCTGGCGCGCCAGGTGGGTGTACCGAAGATCGTGGTGTACATGAACAAGGCGGACCAGGTAGACGACGCGGAGTTGCTGGAACTGGTAGAGATGGAAGTACGGGAATTGCTGGACAGCTATGAATTTCCGGGCGACGACACGCCGATCATTACGGGCAGTGCGCTGAAGGCGCTGGAAGGCGACACGAGCGATATTGGCATACCGTCGATTGAGAAGCTGGTGGCGGCGATGGACGAGTACATTCCGGTGCCGGAGCGCCCGGTGGACCAGCCGTTTTTGATGCCGATTGAGGACGTATTCAGTATATCGGGTCGCGGCACGGTGGTGACGGGGCGCGTGGAGCGCGGCATCATCAAGGTGGGCGACGAGATTGAGATTGTCGGCATCAAGGACACGCAGAAGACGACGTGTACGGGCGTGGAGATGTTCCGCAAGCTGCTGGACGAAGGGCAGGCGGGCGACAACGTGGGCGTATTGTTGCGCGGTACCAAGCGTGACGAGGTGGAACGCGGCCAGGTATTGTGCAAGCCGGGCTCGATTACGCCGCACACGCATTTTGAGTGTGAAGTGTACGTATTGAGTAAAGAGGAAGGCGGGCGGCACACGCCGTTTTTCAACAACTACCGGCCGCAGTTTTACTTTCGGACGACGGACGTGACGGGAGCGGTGGAGTTACCGGGTGGCACGGAGATGGTGATGCCGGGCGACAACATCAAGATGACGGTGAAGCTGATAGCGCCGATTGCGATGGAAGACGGGCTGCGCTTTGCGATTCGCGAAGGTGGCCGTACCGTGGGTGCCGGCGTCGTTTCGAAAGTCATCGAATAAGCAATTAGTGCGATGATTCAATAAGTTAAAAGTGGAAAGTTAAGAAAACATGGCAGAAAAACAAAACATTCGAATACGGCTCAAGGCCTTTGATCACCGGTTGATCGACCAGTCGACACGGGAAATAGTCGAGACTGCCCGTCGTACCGGGGCCCAGGTCAAGGGGCCTATTCCTCTGCCGACCAAAAAGGAACGATTTACAGTCTTGATCTCACCTCATGTAAACAAGGACGCACGGGACCAGTATGAGATCCGTACCCACAAGCGGTTGATGGATATTGTCAACCCGACTGATAAAACCGTCGATGCATTAATGAAACTCGATTTGGCAGCCGGTGTTGATGTGCAGATTAAACTGAATTGATGGAAAGGCACAGACGATGACGATTGGAATAATTGGACGCAAGCGTGGCATGACCCGCATCTTTAATGATGAGGGGCAGTCCGTGCCGGTGACAGTTATCGAGGCTGTGCCAAATCGCATTACACACATGAAGGACACAGAACATGATGGTTACCGTGCGGTACAGGTTGCCTGGGGCAGGAAAAAGCAGTCAGCAATAGCCAGGCCACTGGCGGGAATCTACAGCAAGTCGGGTGTTGAACCGGGCGAAGGTCTCGCCGAGTATCGCCTCACGGAGAATGAAGGCAGTGAATTTCAGACCGGCGGTGAAATCAAGGTGGATATTTTCCAGGCCGGGCAGAAAGTTGATGTTTCCGGCACAACCATTGGTAAAGGGTTCTCCGGCACTATCAAGCGACATCATTTTTCCCGGGGTGGTATGACTCATGGTAATTCCCGTTCACATCGTTCCGCCGGTTCCATTGGCCAGAACCAGTCTCCGGGCCGTGTCTTCAAGGGCAAGAAGATGGCCGGTCAACTGGGTAATGTCGAACGCACCACCCAGAACCTGGAAGTGGTACGCGTCGATGGTGAGAAAAACCTGATTTTAATCAGGGGTTCAATACCCGGTGCCAAAGGCGGCAGTGTCCTCATCAAACCGTCTGTCAAGGCGGCCAATGCCGGGGATTAATGATGGAATTGAAAGTACACAAAATAGGTAAAAAAACGGCTGGCAAGGTCAGTGTTTCCGACAGCATATTTGCTGCTGCCTACAATGAACCGCTGATTCACCAGGTTGTGACAGCGTATATGGCTGCTGCCCGTGCCGGTACCAAGGCACAAAAAACCCGTTCAGAAGTGCGAGGCGGCGGCAGGAAACCCTGGCGACAGAAAGGCACCGGCCGGGCCCGTGCCGGTACGATCCGCAGTCCATTATGGCGTAGCGGCGGTGTTACATTTGCTGCGAAACCGCGTGATTATTCACAAAAGGTAAATAAAAAAATGTACCGTGCCGCCATTCGTTCCATCCTGTCCGAGCTGGCACGCCAGGGTCGATTGGTACTGGTTGAAGATTTCGAGCAGAAAGAACCCGGGACCCGGTCGTTTATTGAAAAACTGAATGCA
>Ga0102950_1000603_pt1 | contig 10458 bp, 6 predicted proteins | sample SalPon2A_B_D2_MG_FD_78505 | JGI IMG/M metagenome (GOLD analysis project Ga0102950, IMG submission 78505) | Soil microbial communities from South San Francisco under conditions of wetland restoration - Salt Pond MetaG R2A_B_D2_MG | ecosystem: Environmental > Terrestrial > Soil > Wetlands | place...
TGACCAAAATAGCTTCGGATTTGCAAGTTTCAATACTCTTGAAAATGTAAGAATGGAGGCCGTGGGTAATGATCCCACCTGGGGCTATTCGCATTTGAACAACATAGGCCATCTTACTACTGACTTATACTTGGGCGGCAAGCTCGTGACCGTCGCGCGAGTAGACACAGAAGCAGCCAACGGCTATCTCTACAGCGGTCTGGACCAAGCCGTCTTTCAATACATGCCAAAACAGATGAGGACCGCTCATCCAGTCACGCTCTCGGCTCACTTGCGATTGGCGGACATAGCCGGAGATTCTGATTCTGTCGTAGGGAGACTTATTTTGGAGGATAAACGATTGGCCGGCAGCCCAACCTGGGGAGGGCAGTGCGACTTTGATACGACGTCCATCTATGCCGTTCAGCGTCTTAACGACACTCTGCTCATCGTAAATATCAACAATCAGCGTGATACAGTTCCAACCGTTGATCGAACCATTTCAGGTTCCGAGAAATTGATGTATGTTGTGTCTCACTGTGACGCGTATGGACACGCGGCCGAATACAGGACTATCGACGCGCGCAATCTTATTAATGTCAGCTTCTACGATTCGACTAGTCAGCAGAATGTGAGTGTCATGCCATATAGGTTTATAAAGGACATCCATGTTGGCGACTTTGTGGACACTTCACTTTACTACTATATTGCAATGGACTCTTGTCTCGTTAATGGGAACTTCGGATGGTATGATTACAAGCTGCAATGGACAGGTTTGAAGACAACGTACCTAGACGGATTCTATATTTTTGACGACCAGGGGCGGAAGTATGATACGCTGTTCGCCAATCACATCGACGATGTAACCCAAAACGTGCAAGATTGGTTCACGGCGCACTCGTCGTGGAACCTGGACCTAGTTGACGGTTTTGCACTACTTGACGAGCCGACAGGGCCGGAATTCCAGACGCTGCCAGGGTATCGCGAATTATTTGAGAATCTCGGTTCGCCGTATAAAGACGAGCGCAGAAGTGTACTCGGCTCATACGGTGACCCACGTCCTGCAGGTAAGACTTACTACTACTTTGACTCTTTTCTCAACTATGATTCGGGTGGATACTTTAACTTTGACAATTATCACAATCGGTGCGGTCTCAGCGGCTCTTCTTCGCACTGGGAGCATGGTTATATCCAGTTGGAGACAGTCGACAGCGGGTTGATTCCACATCTCCAAGAAGCGAGAGAACGTGCAAATGCCAACAATGCCACGTTTTGGGTTACGCTCCCGACATTTGCGGGTTACACCTGGGATCCAGACAGCTTGAACGGGCAGCAGTACTCACGCCTTTTCACTGCCTCCGAGTACCGAATGTTGGTAAATCTATGTCTGCTGTACGGGGCACATGGAATCGCTTACTGGAAATATATAAGTGACTACTACGATCCCAACAAGGATTCTGACGACACGATCCCGTCTCCGATGATGAACGTAGCCTACAACTCTGATGACAGTCTTCTATATCAGGAACAGCCTGAGGAGACTTGTACAGTATATACGGGGACTCCACCACCATACAGATTCGCGTCCTTAGTAGATATCGATCTGCAGACGCACATCGCAGATACTACGGAGTTGTGGCATTCGTTGAAGGAGATAAATTGGCGACTTGATTCTCTAGCAGACTTCTTTTTGAATGCCACATGGGAATCTGCTGGTCAGGATACCTCGGCCTTGCACTCCTTATCTGGGTCTTTTATTGATAGTGTCAAGAGTATCTCCGGTTATTCGCGCCCATATGTTCAGGTTGGATTCTTTGACTACAATTCGGGAAAGTATCCTTCTGGCGATTATGCGTTCGTGCTCAACCGTCGTTCAGACGATGGTTCGTTCACTCAAGTTGACACTCAGACGGTAAGGTTGTTCTTCAACGCTGATCCCGGCGAGTACGCCATTTGGGATGTGTACGCAAATACCTGTGACACAGTCTGGGATTCTGCAGGGTATGTTATGTGTGACGCGTTTTTCAATCCGGGTCAGGCAAAGCTTGTGAGAACCGAGCTATTGCATAGCAAGTACTGGAAGGGTTCCCTTGCGAGCAGCATCACTTGGCCCGAATTTTCCACAATCAGGATCACTGGCGATCTCACGATTGATAGTGGAAGGACACTGAACGTTCAAACCGCCAATATCACAGTAGATTCCTATTCTGACAGTACCTACGACGGAGCTGATACTTCAAAGATCGAATTGATAGTTGATCAAGGCACTCTTCGTATAGCTGGGACCGCAAGCTCACGCGTTGAGCTTAGCGCAGGCTCATCGTCTGACGATTCGGCTTGGTACGGTATCAGGACGAATGGCTCGTTTGATAGCACCAAAGCCCAGGTCTTTCTCGATAATGTAATCATCAAGCGGGCATATGCCGGGGTAAAGCTCGCGGATGAGGACCCTGACACAGTTCAGAACTCACGTTTTGAAAAATGTTATATGTATGGTATCTACAGTGAAAGCGATAATGCTCTTCTAAGCAACGACACCTTTCTTAATTCGGCAACTGGATACGGAGTCAATCTTTACTACACGCGTTCCGGATCATCAATATCGGACTGCATGTTCCAGGATGTGAAGTATCCCGTTTACCTGTATTACGCGTCTCCTGATATTGCTGCGAGTACTTTCAAAACCGCTGACTATCTTCTAACTCAGCCGGCAGTAACCGCAAACTGGTATAGTGATGCGACTATTGGTGATTGCGAGTTCAACAACGTTCGTACCGGTGTTCGCGTTGGACCACGGAGCGATGTTGAAATATCGGGCTGCGACTTTGCCTCCGATAGTATCAACTGGGGAAGTCCAATTAACGGACCATACATGTCAATCGGTGTTGACGGTATGGGTGCTCTGTCTTCGTGTCTAATCCGGAATTGTTGTTTTCATGAAGTAGGCAACTATCAAGTATATAGATACTTCACGACGATAGATCTTGGCAGCGGAAACGACTCTGGAATGTGCGGCTTCTATCGTGACTCCGTCTCCGACGGTCATGGCAAATGGTTTGTTTGGCCAAACTACGCCATATTCAACTGGCAGCCGGTATCCACGCTGTATGCGCGCGGGAATTGGTATGACGCGGGAGCCACATTCTCTGCTGCTGTGGATACATCGAATCGACTCGTTGAGCCGCTGATAGCGTGCGAGGGGAACCAGGGAGGAGGTACGAAGCTGGCCGAGTCATTCGCCGATGAATCGGCGCGGTTACCGTTGAACTTCGATGTATCACAGAACTATCCGAACCCGTTCAACCCCTCAACAGTCATTGACTTTTCATTGCCCGAGGCAGCGCATGTGACATTAGCTGTTTTCAATGTGCTTGGCCAAGTCGTGAATACAATTGTTGACGCCGATTGTCAGGCGGGCACGTACGTTGTTGAATGGGATGGAACTAACAGCGCAGGTGTTCATGTCTCGTCGGGTGTTTATCTCTATCGACTAGAAGCTGGTGAACATATTGCAACGAAAAAGATGGTTCTGCTAAAGTAAGGAGGTCTCAATGGGAAGCACAGGAAGATTATTCAGCATTCTTTTGCTGGTGCTTATATCTGTGAGTGTCATGGGAGCGGCCGTTTCTGCGGAACATTTGACACTTAGCGCCAGCAGCTATTTGTCGGTACAGCGTTCGGGAGCGGACGGCCCGCACGCGGCCTTGATATCGTTTGATTTATCATCAATTCCTGACAGTGTCAGGATTGAACTGGCAGAACTAGAAATCTCCGTTGACGTGGACACACTACTCGGAAGTCCAGTGGAAGTTACAGTCTACGCTGCGATGTCATCGTGGACTCCGTCGATTATTCCAACAGGAGACTCAATAGCTATAACTGATACTCTTCTGAGCGCAGGTCTTGTGGCATCCGGGCAGGCTCAGCCTATGGCCGTGAACGTTACTGATCTTATGCGGATGTGGGTGAGTGGGGACTTGGACAATTATGGCGTCTACCTGGCCGTGGCCGGAAACTCGGAGAGAAGAGGGTTTTCGGTCTCCGGCGAGGCAGGAGCAAGGCAGGCGAGACTCTCCATATACTATTCAAAATAATATCACCCTCAGCTAGCTAGATTGACACCCCGACACAGTGTCAAGGACCCCGTTTTTCGGACACCGAGTAGACAAGATTTAAGCAGCCACAGAGAGGGCTGTTTTTTGTTTTTGGGCGAATACAACCGGCGGCATCTTGAGGCGTGAATGGATGCGGGTATGGTTGTATGTCCAGACAGTGAAATAGATTTCCGCCACCAATTCACCCAACGTCTGAAAGCGGTTCGGGTCTCCTAAATCCACCTTGAACTGGGAATAAAAGGATTCTTGGTATCCGTTTTCCCACGGTGATCCCGGGTGTGAGCGGGAGATGATAACACCAAGGCGTGCAAGCACATTGCGAAAGCTTTCTGCCTCGTATTCCCGCCCGTTGTCCGAGTGGAATATCCCCGGCCGGGGATAGTGCAGGAGTGCACCTAAAAAGGACTGCATCACCAATGGTGTGCCTTTCCGTGTGGCAACGGACAGCCCCACAACCTGCCGGGTATAGAGATCAAGCACGGTTGAGACATAGATTTTCTTGTCCCGAAAGGCAAGTTCGGTGAAATCAGCAACCCAGATGTGATGAGAATACTGTGGGTATTCCACTTGCAGGAGATTAGGGTATTGGACGGAAACAGGTCTTGTTTTCCGCCACTTTCTGCCTCTCCTGCGGTACGGATGCAACCCAAAGGCGCGCATCACGCGGCGCACGCGTTTGCGATTCAGCCCAACTTCCAGAGCAATTCGCCGGGAACCATACGCGGGGTGCGTGGAAAGGATATGCTCAATCCGGATTTTGAGTTTCCAGTCGGATACTTCCTTTTTGGAAACATAATAGAGCGTGGAGCGGGAAACTCCGAGTGTACGGGCAAGGAGGGTTTTGTTCTCTGTGGGTCGGTGTTCCTTCAACTCTTTTTTTGGGTGGCAGAGAGCCGCAAGGTGAGTTCACCCACCAATTCTAAAAGCTCTTTGTTCTGCCGTTGGAGACGGGATACGTCCGCCCACGAAGGCGCGCTCTGGGCTTTGGACCCCAACCAGCCGTATATAGTGGTTTCGTGGATTCCGTGCTCTTTGGCTGCCTGGGATACAGGGACTCCTTCTTCTTTGATCCTGCGGATGATCTCGGCTTTCACGTCCTGGGCGATGCGATGCGCTTTCTTGCTCATATGACACAAAGGTTAATTTCTCTTGGTTAGTATATCTCGACCTTTGTGTTCAATATATGGGGTCCACTCCATATCGATGTGATCCGACCGTCATTCCTGCTGATATTGATAGCATGCGACGAATCTGTGAACACCTGCCTACCAGCGGTCCGATCTTTCCCAAGAATACTGACGTTGTCAGGTGATTTGGGTACTATCGATTGGGGTGGTGACGCGATGTATAAATATAGGATTAGCCCGCCTAGCTCTAGAGTTCGGCCTCTCAAACGTGACACAATTCCTCGTCAAGACTGACTTAGAAACGAACTGATCTGAAACCGCGAATACTCAGACGCAGGCACTTGTATTAATGGCGTTCAATTTTATGATGCCCAGTTCTGCGGCTGATAGGTACAGGGCAGTCACCGTCTGGCCGTCCATTATCCTGCCTGTTCCCGCAAGGCTCAGAGCGCGATGGAGATGGATCTTAACCACGCGCTGAATCCCTTCTTCTTTGCCTTGATCACGATAGCGCTTTGAAATTCCCCTTGCTAGAAAATAGTGGGACTTCTTATTCATCACTCCAATTGAGGGTTGATTAATGCCAATGAGTTTCCACTTCGTGGCAGCGAGGCCAGTTTCCTCTCTAAGTTCCCGTTTAGCAGCACGCTCTGGTCTATCCCTATCACATCCCCCCGCAGGTACTTCAAGGGAAAACTCACCAATTGTTTGTCTATATATTTTGACTAAATAGACATATCCTCTCGCATCGACCGGAACAACAAAGACGGAGGGACTCCCAATGATCACGTTGTAAGTCATTCGCTGCCCCTCAGCGTTCATGACATCGTCGATTCTGACATAGAACCACCTATTTCTAATGGCGATCCTTGACGAAATTGTTCGAAGTGGTCTATTCATGGTCTGATTATACCATAGAAGGTCGACGGTGAATATCGTAGGAGTCCTGTAATGAAGCCAAATTGAGACTTCGTTGGCACACAAACAAATAGGTATAGACTATCTTACTTCTTTGCGGCACGAAAAGTCACGTCCAGAATATAGTCAGATACTCGGTCGACCTCTTCGTCTTTCATGTGAGACCAAATTGGCAAGCATAGGTGATTGGAACAGAATTGTATCGCTTCTGGAAAGGTGTCTTGACCCGACCACATCTTGAAAACAGGTTGGACATGAAGTGGAATGTCATATACCCCTGATCCCAGGCAAATTTGCTTGTCCTCTGCAATTCGCTGTTTCAGTTCAGCGGTACTTACTGACTCATTCACTCTCACTATGCACTTGTAGCCACTTGGCAATGAGACCTTTGAGCCGGCAACCAGCGAAAGATGAGGGTGGGCCGCTTTGAGTAACTCGCCATAGCGTCTCAAGATCTGTCTTCGCCGACTTATGAATCTATCGATTTGAGAAAGCTGGGATGCTCCAATAATAGCATGTATTTCACTCATTCGCCAACTACCGCCTTCCAGTATGTGTTGGCCTGAACTAGGGTCTTTGCCCTGATCCCTTAGCATCCGTACCGTCTTGAGCAAATCTTCATCGTTCGTTACCACGCACCCTCCTTCACCGGAGGTTATTACTTTGGTAGCAAACATCGAGAAAGCTGCGGCGTGGCCGAGAGCGCCTGCCTTTGTGCCGAACAGCTCCGAGCCATGAGCGTGGGACGCATCCTCAAGTAAGAATATGTTGGCCCGGTCACATATCTCTCTAATCTTCATCATCGAACTACCAACAATTCCCCCTATGTGTACTACTATGACACCGGCCGTATTGGTGTTGATCAACCTTTCAACTTCACTAGCACTCAGCTCAATATCTCCGTCGGCGAAGCGGATTCTGCCACCTGATTCAATGATCGCGGCCGCTGTCGCAAAATTAGTGTTCGTGGGAACTATCACTTCACGATTCTTGATTCCATAAGCTCTCAGAATGGCTTCCAGGGCAGCATGCCCGGAAGAAACGGCCACGCAGTCCTTCCGGCCCACATAGTTGGCAAACATCTGTTCGAAAATTCTCGTATGTGGCCCCAAAGTAAGCTGGCCACTTTCAAGAACCTGTCGGATCTTCTTCCCGATTGCCATCATACTTTTTGTAGTGAACGTTGGTCTGAAGGCAGGTATCATTCCGAACAATTCCCCTTCGGTAAGATGATAATTTGACTCAAGAACGAATATACATACTATTTTCGGCTACTCCCGAATAGGAACATCGGAAGATCGGTACCTCATGCTCTCGAGCCGTGAAGTATCTGTCACATGCAATTACACGTGGCGCTGCTCTAGACGGCAACTAGGTCACCTCCGTCACAAGAAATGCCGATCCAGTAAATCTGAAGACGGGAAGACTTGGAGGAGGGAAAGAAGATCTAATCCTTGTAACTGCGCGCGAATTGATGCATCCATAATCACGTTGGTCTGATGACGCAAACAGAATAGGTCGCAGTCTCTTGAGGGGTTGGTTTCCGCCGCGATTTCTTTATGCTTCGTGCTATTCCATACGGTGGAAAAACTGTCTCTCATTACGTCGCCGTATCGTTTTGATGTCGCCCCTCTCCAGTTTGGACATATATATACCCCGTGTGGAGTTACGAGGGGGATCAGTTGTTGAGCCGCACAATATGAGTATGATTTTAGCTGCATTGGGCTAGAGTCAGACAGAGCTGCCTTCAAGGAGCCTGTGATTAGTACTTCGAATCTATCGTCAAACGTAGTCTCCAATTCTGTCAATTGCTGAATAGCCTGGTTCTTCATTACAGATTGCATGTAACTTATCCGTCTCTCATTATTAGGATTTGGCTGATACAGGGGTTTGAATTGAATAAAGTCGCAGTTTAACGACCTCGCGAGATGTGCGGCCGCCACCATATCGTGTACGTTCTCCTCCATTACGACAAAAGATATTCCTACGGTACCGACCGCAACTTCATTCAGCGCCCGAACATTAGCTATGATGCGGTCAAAATAGTCTCTTCCCTCGTGCAACTTCCTAAAGGTGGAAGAGGAACTTGCGTCAAGTGAAACTCGCGTCCAGCAACAGCTGATAGCAACATCATCCTTGAACCTATCGAGCAGTATCCCATTAGTATTTAGAGCGGTCGCAATGCCAGATTCGGCCGAGTGCCGTAGCAACTTCCCCAGGTCATTATGCAGAAGAGGCTCACCGCCGCCGAAGAACACGATACTTAGAATCCCCATTTCTCGAAATTCATCGATCAGGGCGATTGCTCTGTGAGTAGGAATCTCAGTGTTGAATAACGAATATCGGTCAATGCACCAGGAACAATTCAGATTGCAGTGTGAGGTAACATCGAGCAGAACTCCGATTGGGTTTGTCATACCGTTATGTCCACTAAGCGATACTACAGTTTCCCTGACGCGTTCTCGTAAGTCACTCTGAAGGAGCTTATACACGAGACTTTGAGTGCTCTTCCCTGAATCCCTCATCTAATTTGCATCCTCTACATAGATTTGGATAGAGGTACATAGGCAAGTTTCGGCGATGATCTGGTCAATTGACCTTTGGATTGGAGTGCGGTGCATCTTGACATCCATTGATTCTCTCTCAGCACTGACAAGAACGGCTAGGTCGCCCAGGATATTGACTCCTTAAGAAGCTCGGGCTACGTGAGCGTTCTTTGATTTTCATCGGACTATCTAGATCAATTCTCGATATACGAATAATGAATTGTACTGTTTCACGCAAGTCCAATTAGCGCCGCAACTCCAGCGCTAGTCTATCAAGTTTCGGAAGAAGGTGTCGTGCCGCAATGAAATCCTATTCGGAAGAGTACATATTTTACTGGGGATATGTTGCGGAACCATGGTAGGTTACATTTTGGACGCGTTGATCAAGATGGACGTTTGCCAGTTGAAGTACCACCATGTGAACGTCAACTGAATTGGAAGGACTGCAACAAGGAACAAGTAGGTCTGCGGGCGAGATCAAATTCAATCTTATTTTTCACAAATCTCGACATAGGTGTTTCTTTTTCAGGGATGGACTTTAATTTTATCTATGAAATCGCTGCTCACAATAAACGACTCACGATGCTAACAAAGTTGTTGATCTACTTCAGGTTAACTGACGCAAGTACCTCATATCTCTTCAATTTCTGGAAGAGTTACACGATTTCCTCTTGACTTCCGAGCTAATGATGAAGTTAATTTGCAGTAGAAACTGGGGATGAAAGGGCTCGAGATGAGATGGTGGCTTCTAGCAATTCTTAACATATTGATTTTGCTGGCTGCTCATACCGCAGCAACTGCTACCGGTTCTCCTGAACTCATAGATACCTTAATCTCCGATTCTACGCAGAATTGGTTTGGCGACAATATTGTACCCGTAGGTGACCAAAACGGAGATGGGTTTGATGACTTTTTGGTATCGGAGTTGCCAGATAAGGTGTATTTGTACTTGGGGGGTAATCCTCCTAATAGCAACTATTTTATGAAGTTTCAACCGGTGGATCCGAACTTCTTCAGTAGTCTCGGTGATATCAATGGTGATGGGTATGATGATTTTGCCCTTTTGAAGCGATATGCGCATGCCAGGTTTAAGCTTGCCTTATATTACGGGGGACCAGGCTTGTCTACTGTTCCAGCATTTGAATTCGGAGATGACATTCACTTTCCTTACGGTAGCAACCCCATCCTCGCAAATGATGTAAATCACAATGGCACTAAGGAGTTAATCTGTCGAGACCAGAGCTCATACTCAGTTCTCTTCTTTGAACTCAGATCTACTCTTGATAGCATTCCTGACATAATATTGAATCCACCAAATGTACGTGGGCAAAGCTTTGGCGAGGCAATTTTGAGTGAGGATTACAATGGCGATGGGTGGCCAGACTTGGTCACTGACTTGTCTTTCGGAGGGCAGACTCAGACTGACGGGTCTGTCTTACTCTATTGGGGAGGACCCCAATTTGATACAATACCTGATCTCATTTTCATGCGGGCGGATACTTTCGTCTCCGATTATCGCTACTTCGGGAGCTTACTTGAGGACGTAGGTGACCTAAATGGCGATGGTTATCAGGACATATATGCCGACTACAAAGGCGATTTGAGCCCGGATTCGTTATCGTTCTTGTATTTTGGGGGACCGAGTATAGATGATGTGCCTGATGTGACATTTCCCACGCGTAGTCAAAAGGGAAGACTCGCGGGCGACGTGAACCACGACGGGTTCAACGATCTAGTGACAGGCACTACTTCAGAGCTCGTGGGGTTCGCCAA
>Ga0102950_1000604_pt1 | contig 10456 bp, 7 predicted proteins | sample SalPon2A_B_D2_MG_FD_78505 | JGI IMG/M metagenome (GOLD analysis project Ga0102950, IMG submission 78505) | Soil microbial communities from South San Francisco under conditions of wetland restoration - Salt Pond MetaG R2A_B_D2_MG | ecosystem: Environmental > Terrestrial > Soil > Wetlands | place...
AGGTTCGAATCAAACAAAGGGACTGAAATTGTTGATAATGATTTGCCGCTGGAAATAAAAATAGAATTTGATGAAAAGAAAAAACTTATAAGTGTAACCGACACCGGAATCGGAATGACAAAGGATGAATTAGTAAGTAATATTGGAACTATTGCTAAATCCGGGTCTGCCGAATTTTTAAAACAGCTAAAAGATAATAAAGCCGATGCGAATAATATCATAGGTAAATTCGGGGTTGGATTCTATTCTGTTTTTATGGTAGCTGAACAAGTTGTAATTAAAACAAAATCATTCAAAAAAGACGAAACGGCTGTTGAATGGAAATCAAATGGTCTTGGTGATTATGAAATTTCTCCATTTGATGAAAACATAAAACGCGGAACAACAATAGAAATACATCTAAAAGAAGATACCAAAGACTTTGCAGAAAAATACAGACTGGAAACCGTAATTAAAAAGCATTCCAACTTTATTTCGTTCCCTATCTATTTAAGCAATGAAAAAATAAATACGGTTGCGGCTCTTTGGCGTGAACCTAAATCAACAGTAAAAAAAGAACAGTACAATGAATTTTATAAGTTTCTAACTTACGATTCCGAGGAACCGGCAGATGTTATACATGTTTCCGTTGACGCACCAATTCAATTTAATGCTCTTCTTTTTATCCCTAAGAAAAGTTTTGATTTCTTCGGATACAATCGAGAAGATTACGGTTTGGATCTTTATGTAAGAAGAGTTTTAATTCAACATAAAAACAAAGATTTGCTTCCCGAATATTTGGGATTTGTTAAAGGTGTTGTTGATTCCGAAGATTTGCCCTTAAATATTTCCAGGGAAACATTACAAGAAAATATTATCTTTACAAAAATTGCTCAAAATATAACCGGGCAAATTTTGAATTACTTAAGCAAAAAAGCTAAAGATGAACCGGAGAAGTATGCCGAGTTTTGGAAAGAACATGGAAGGTATTTCAAGCTTGGATATTCTGATTTTGCTAATGCCGATAAATACAATTTGCTTTTAAGATTTAATTCTTCATACAATAAAAATTCCGATGAACTGACATCATTTGAAGAATACATCTCAAGATTTAAAAAGGATCAGAAAGAAATTTACTATGCATTCGGAAGCAGCCGTGAAGCGATTGATCAGGATCCACACCTTGAAATTTTCAAAGACAAAGGGTTGGAAGTATTTTATTTGTATGATCCTATTGATGAATTTGTTCTTAGCTCCATTAGAAAATTCAAGGATTTTGAGTTAAAATCTGTTGATACTGTGGATTTAAAAAATCTCGACAAGTTCAAAGAAGTCGACGAGAAAAAAGAAAATGTTCAAGAGTTGAACAAAGATGATGAAAAACATTTTGACAGTTTATTATCTAAGATTAAAGACATCTTGGGTGATCGTGTAACAGAGGTAAAAGAATCAAAACGTTTATCCGGAAGCCCGGCCGTTTTAGTTAACCCGGATGATTCAATGTCATCAACTATGCAGAAAATGATGAGAATGACAAACAAGGATATGGGTGTACAAAAGAAAATCTTTGAAGTAAATAAAGATCATAAATTAATCCGTAACTTATTGAAAATTTTTAAAGTGAATTCAAATGATGAATACATTAATAATGTGGTTGAAGAATTATTTGAGTCTGCTCTTCTTTTAGACGGAAGTTTAACAGATCCGCATAAACTTGTTACAAGATTAAATAAAATGTTAGAGCAGTCAAGCGATTGGTACACAGAGATTAAAAAAATATAAATGAAAGTTGATTATACTTTTACCAAATAATGGTAAAAATTGAAGCGATATGAAAGGATGTGATTTTAATGGCGTTTAATTTTAGCAGATTAACTGTTAAAGCTCAAGAGATTGTTCAAAATGCTCTTGAGATTACCCAAAGTTATAACAATCAAATATTAGAACCGGAACATATATTAGCTGCGTTAATTCAGGAAAGCGGAAACATTGCCGACACTATTCTTCAAAAAACCGGCGGTAATGTTAACAGATTAAAGCTTAAAACAAATGAGCTGCTTGAACATTTGCCTAAAGTGAGCGGCGCTGGAATCAGCAACCAGCAAATGTCTAATTCAACAGCAAAATTATTCGATATTGCTGCTGAAGAAGCAAAGAACTTAAAAGATGAATTTGTATCAACCGAACATCTTTTATTAGCACTAGCAGCATTAGACGGCAAAGCAGGCCAGTTGCTGAGAGATAACGGCATCTCACACGATTCTATTTTAACAGCTTTAAAAGATGTGCGCGGTAATCAAAGAGTTACTTCACAAAATCCCGAAGATACTTACCAGGCATTAAAAAAATATGGACGGGATTTAAATGAGCTTGCAAAATCAGGTAAGCTTGATCCGGTAATTGGGAGAGATGAAGAAATAAGAAGAGTTCTTCAAGTGCTGTCTAGAAGAACTAAAAATAATCCTGTACTAATTGGTGAACCTGGTGTTGGCAAAACAGCAATAGCAGAAGGAATTGCACATCGGATAATTTCCGGCGACGTTCCCGAAAATCTAAAAACGAAAAAAATCGTGGCTTTAGATATGGGCGCATTAATTGCCGGCACTCAGTTTAGAGGGCAGTTTGAAGAAAGAATGAAAGCAGTATTAAAAGAAGTTCAGGATGCCAACGGAGAAATAATTCTCTTTATTGATGAGCTTCATACACTTGTTGGCGCCGGCTCTGTCCAGGGATCAATGGATGCAGCAAATATTCTTAAACCGGCACTTTCCCGGGGCGAGCTTCATGCAATAGGTGCAACAACTTTAAATGAATATAAAAAATATATCGAAAAAGATGCAGCATTAGAAAGAAGATTTCAGCCGGTTCTTGTTACCGAACCTTCGGAAGAAGATACTATATCAATTCTTAGAGGTTTAAAAGAACGTTACGAAGTTCATCACGGAGTTAGAATAACCGACGGTGCAATTATAGCTGCGGCACAACTTTCAAACAGATACATAACAGATAGATTCTTACCCGATAAGGCTATCGATTTGATTGATGAAGCCGCATCGAAAATAAGAATAGAAATTGATTCAATGCCCGAAGAGCTTGATGTGGTTGAAAGAAAAATTAAGCAGCTTGAAATTGAAAGAGAAGCATTGAAGCGGGAAAAAGACGAAACTTCAATGAATAGACTTGAAGAATTAAAAAAAGAATTGGGCAGCCTGGAAGAGGAAAGAAATCAATTTAAAATGCATTGGGGGTTGGAGAAAGAAAAAATTCAAAAAATACGTAAGATGAAAAGTGAAATTGAAAATGCCAAATCCGAAGCAGATAAATTTGAACGGGAAGGTGATCTCGGGAAAGTTGCAGAATTGCGTTACGGCAAAATTGTAACTCTTGAAAAACAACTTAAGGAAGAATCTAAGGAACTGGCTTCAATTCAAAAAGATAAAAAGATGCTGAAAGAAGAAGTTCATGCTGAAGATATTGCTGAAGTGGTAGCCAAATGGACCGGAATTCCTGTAAGCAAGATGATGGAAAGCGAAAGGTCTAAATTATTACGTCTTGAAGATGAACTTCATCAAAGAGTAGTTGGACAAGATGAAGCAGTATATGCCATTGCAAATGCTATTAGGAGATCACGCACTGGTTTACAGGATATTAACCGTCCTCTCGGCTCATTTATTTTTCTTGGAACAACAGGTGTCGGTAAAACAGAATTAGCACTTGCTCTTGCGGAATTTCTTTTTGATGATGAACATGCAATGGTCCGGATCGATATGTCGGAATACATGGAAAAATTTTCTGTTTCGAGATTAATTGGTGCACCGCCAGGATATGTCGGTTATGAAGAAGGCGGACAACTAACTGAAGCAGTTAGAAGAAGGCCGTATTCTGTTGTTTTACTAGATGAAATTGAGAAAGCCCACCCTGATGTATTTAATATATTGCTGCAGGTTTTGGATGACGGCAGATTAACAGATAATCAGGGCAGAACGGTAAACTTTAAGAATACGATAATTATAATGACATCAAATCTTGGTTCTCATTTGATTCAGGAAAAGCTTGAAAAAACCGACGAAGATAATATTGAAAATGCACTTGGTGAACTTAGACTTCAGCTTACTGAACTTTTAAGAAAAACTATTCGCCCTGAATTTTTAAACCGAATTGATGAGGTTGTTCTTTTCAAAACTTTAACCAGAAAAGAGTTGAGACAAATTGTTGATATTCAAATCGGCAATGTACAGAAAATGTTAAAACAAAAAGATATTACTCTTGAAGTTGACGACGAATCAAAAGACTGGCTGGCTAAACTTGGATACGATGTTGCATACGGTGCAAGGCCATTAAAGCGGACAATACAAAGACATCTTGTAAATCCTTTATCTCAGGAATTGCTTGCAGGTAATTTTGTTGACGGAGATAAAATTTCTGTTACACTTGGTAATAAAGGTCAATTGGAATTCAAACGTTTGGAAATGAAAGAAGAAAAGGTATAAAAAACAATTCGTTAGTGTATTATAAAATCCTATTTTTATAATGTTCCGGATTTCTATGAAGATTCGCTATTGCGGTAATAATGATTTCTTTCTGCTCTTTTACAAAATATATTGCATAAGGAAATCCTTTTAAAAGACAACGCCTTGTGTATTCACCAATTTTCATCCATGCATCAGGCATAAGTATTATTCGCTCGATTGAAGAAGAAACTTCTTGGAACATACGAAACCCCAAGCCAGGTAGTTGGTGATCATAATAATCAATTACTTCAGCTAACTCCTTATTTGCCGGAGATAAAAACCGTACTTTCAATGTTTATATTTTTTTTTAATTTCTTCCCAATCTACGGCTTCGACTTCTCCACGCTTATAGGCTTGATATCGAGATTCGGCTTCGGCAACCCATGCTTTTTCAATTTTTTCATCCGGGTTATCGAGACTGTACAATATAGCTTCAACTAATTTTAATCTTTCAACAGGCTGAAGCTCTACTGCTTTTTTTGCTAATTGTTCTACTGATTCCATTTTAGGTTTATATGAAATTATTATTTGAATAAAAACATAATTATCAGAATTTTAAGAATCAACACTGAAATAAATTTACTATCCTTAAAACTTATTTCACATTAAAAATACTGAGGTAAAAATGATTGAAATAGATTTTTTATTAAATAGAACCGATATCAAGGCGGAACATGATATTTACGAAAATCAAAATTTTGACGATAACATTTTAGACGCATATTCTTTAGCTGTTACAAATGCCGCTGAGATTGTTAGCCCGGCTGTTGCAAACATTAATACATTTATAGAAAGAAAAAGCGGTGAGCTAACAAAAGGCGGAAGCGGATCCGGATTTTTATTTACACCTGACGGATTTATACTTACTAACAGCCACGTAATTCAAAAAGCGAAAAGGATTGAAGTAGTTTTATCCGACGGAAGGAAATTTATTGCCGACTTGATAGGTGACGATCCCGATACAGACCTGGCGGTTATTAGAATTGATTCGCCGGGTATTTCTCCCGTTAAGTTTGGTGATTCGGCAAAAATTAAGCCCGGACAGCTTGTAATTGCAATAGGCAATCCTTACGGATTTCAAACAACAGTTACCGCCGGAGTTGTAAGCGCGCTCGGCAGATCTTTAAGAACAGCGACAGGAAGATTAATTGATAATGTTATTCAAACAGATGCAGCACTCAATCCAGGAAATTCAGGAGGTCCGCTTGTTAATTCGCGCAGTGAAGTTATCGGTGTAAACACAGCGGCAATTTTGCCTGCTCAAAATATCTGTTTTGCCACAGCAATAAACACAGCAAAATTTATAGCTGCTAAGTTAATTAAGGATGGAAAAATTAAAAGAAGCTATATCGGCATTGCAGGACAGGATGTACAAATACACAGAAGAATAGTTCATTACTATAAATTGTCTGCCGATAAAAGCATAATGGTAGCATCTGTTGAGAAGAACTGTCCGGCAGATAAAGCGGGTATAAAAGAAGGCGACAGAATAATCGAGTTTAGCGGAAAACCGGTATCGGGTATTGATGACCTTCATAAAATGCTTACAGAAACTCAGGTTAATGTTAAGACAAACTTGAAAGTATTAAGAGGAACCGATATTTTAGAAGTGAAAATTATTCCTTCGGAAAGAAGAAGTTAGAACTTATAATGAAAAAACTTTCATTCATATTTTTAATTTTTATTTCGATATTAAAAGTTGAAGGCGTGAGCTATACTTCTAATTATTATTATGAACACACAAATAAAGCTGATATTGAATGTGTTCAAACTCCCCCCAAGTATACTAAAATCATTTTTAACCACAATAATTCAAAGACCGCTCACTTAAATAAACATAGCGGATTAAATAAAAATATTCTTATAAGCCATAAATTTTCTCTTCTGTATTTTAACATATTTATAACAAATCAATTTATCGTTCAAAAACACAAGAACAATTCTGTTCAACAATTCATAAAATCCTTACGGAAAAAAATCTACCCTTTGCCGGCGGATAAAGATCCCTTTCAATTAAGTTAGTTCAATTAGAACGTGATACACTACTCCATCTCATAAACAAAATCTGTTTGTAGTGCGTATCATTTATTAAAACTAACAAATAAATATTGAAAGGGATTCAAGATGTTTTACGAACAAATTATAACGAATCTAAAAAAATATCATCGACGTTTAAACGGGAGTACCATAGAATATAATCTAAGTTTCTATCAAACTATTTTAAATGAAATAAAAAAATGCGAGTTATCCTTTTCCAATAAAAACGATAATCAGTTAAAAATAATTTCTCAAGAATTAATAAAAAAAGCACAAAGCGAAAAGAATATAGATGATTTGCTGGTTGATGCTTTTGCTCTTGTTCGAGAAGTAATTAAAAGGGTGCTAAAATTAAATCCTTTTGATGTCCAAATAATAGGCGGCATAGCCATGCACTTTGGTAAAATAACAGAAATGCAAACCGGCGAAGGAAAAACATTGACGGCAGTCTTCCCGGCTTACTTAAATGCTCTTTCAAGAAAAGGAGTTCATGTGCTTACCTTCAACGATTATTTGGCAAGTAGAGATGCACATTGGATGGAGCCGGTTTATAATTTCCTCGGATTAAATGCGGGTTATATTCAAGAAGGAATGAGTATTGAAAATCGCCGTAAGGCATATGATTCCGACATTACTTATGCAACTGCCAAAGAAGCGGGCTTTGATTATTTACGTGATAGTCTTTGCTATAATACATCCGATCTGGTTCACAAGCATTTTAATTTTGCAATTATAGATGAAGCCGATTCAATAATGATAGATGAAGCAAGAATACCTTTGATTATAGCCGATACAACGAATGATCAAATTGCCGATGCAAATAAAATGGCGCAAGCGGCAAAGCTGCTAAAAGTAAATCTTGATTTTGAATTTGATGAAAATGCGCGCAATATATATTTAACCGATAAAGGCATAAGGTTAATTGAGGATTTACTAAAACTTCAAAACCTTTTTGATAAAGACAACATTGAAATTTTATCCCGGTTAAATTGTGCATTGCATGCAAAACATCTTCTTCATCAAGATATCGATTATATTATAAAAAACGAGAAAGTTGAATTGGTAGATGAATTTACAGGGCGGGTTGCTGATAAAAGACGCTGGCCTGATGGTCTGCAAGCAGCAATTGAAGCAAAAGAAAATATTGAAATTCAATCAGGCGGAAAAATATTGAACTCAATTACCAAACAAAACTTTTTACTTCTCTATCGAAAAATTTGCGGAATGACGGCAACGGCATGCGCTGCAGAAAAAGAATTTAAACAATTTTACAATCTCGATATTGTTGTTATTCCGCCAAATAAAAATTGTATTCGTAAGGATTATCCGGATATTATTTTTATATCGAAAGCGGCAAAGCATCATGCATTGATAAAGGAAATAACCAAAGCGCATAATGCAAAAAGACCTATACTTGTCGGTACACGAAGTGTAGAAGAATCAGGTGAGCTTGCGAATGCTTTAATTGAATCCGGGCTTAATTGCAAGGTGTTAAATGCAAAGAATGATAAACTTGAAGCTGCAATTGTTGCAGAGGCGGGAAGACCCGGAGCAATCACAATTTCCACAAATATGGCGGGGCGAGGAACCGATATAAAGCTTGGCGGTAAAGACGAAAGCGAAAAAAAGGAAGTTACTTTGTCCGGCGGCTTATATGTAATAGGGACAAACAGGCATGAAAGCAGGCGAATCGACAACCAATTAAGAGGCCGTGCAGGAAGGCAGGGTGATCCGGGTTCTTCACGTTTTTTTATATGCCTGGAAGATGATTTGTTCATTAAATATAATTTGAAAAAGCTCTTTCCTCACGGCTATGTTTTTAATAATAATTGCGAAAGCATTAATGACACTATTATTATAAAAGAAATTGAACGCGTTCAAAGAATAATTGAAGGACAAAATCTTGAAATTAAAAAGACTCTTTATAAGTATACAGTTACACTTGAACAACAAAGGAAAATAATTTTTGAAAGAAGAAGTCAAGTACTGCATAAAAACTCATTTGTCGAACAATTTAGATTAAAATCTCCGGTTCAATTCAAGTCAATCTCAGAAGCTGTTGGAGAATCGAAATTAATGCAGCTTTGCAGGCAATTGTCTTTGCTGCAAATGGATAATGCATGGTCGAAATATTTATCAGAAACGGCGGATATAAAAGAAGGCATACACCTGTTAAGGCTTGGCGGTCAAAACCCGATTATTAAATTCCGTCAGCAATCAATTGAGTTATTTGATAAGATGTTAAATGAACTCGATGGAGAAATGATTCAATCCTTTAATAAACTGAAAATTACAAATGGTAATATTGATTTAAGCGATGCCGGCTTAAAAGCGCCGTCATCAACATGGACATATTTAATTAATGATAATCCTTTTGAAAATGTGCTTGGTATAGAGCTTATAGGCAATATTGGTTTGCAAGCCGGCGCAGGAGTGTATGGATTATTATACGTGATTTTATCGTTATATAAGAAATTTAGAAAGAGAACACATCAAAAAGTTAACATCTCGTGATATTTCCGTGACAATCAAAGAGCAACTTTAGACCACACATTTTTAATTATAATCAATGGAGGACACATATGAAGTATTTAAAATTTCCAGGCATCATTCTTTTTCTGCTGGTAATATTTTTAGCCGGCTGCGAAAAGAATTCCGACATTCCTACTAATGCAGACCCTCAGACAAATACAACTGCTTTAAATAAGTTGAACGGATATCATTCCGGGAATATTTCCGCAGTTGTTACGGAATCAAATTCCGCTTCCGGTAATGAAGTAGCTGTATACTCGCGAGCGAATAACGGAAGTTTATCTTTCCAGGGTTCTTATCCGACAGGGGGAACAGGCAAGGATGGTTCTTTGGGCTCACAAGGCGCAGTTACAATTTCCGGCAGGTATATATTCGCTGTTAATGCCGGAAGCAACGAAATCTCAGTTTTAGAATTTCAGAATAACGGAGTAAAACTTGTCGATAAAAAATCTTCCGGTGGAACTTTGCCGGTAAGCTTAACTGTTCTTGATGATTATCTTTATGTTTTGAATGCCGGTGGAGACGGTAATATAACCGGCTTTAAAATTAATGATGAGAAAGATGGAACAATAACTCAAATTCCTAATTCCACAAGATCATTAAGCGGGTCGGGAACGGCGCCGGCGCAAATTGAATTTTCACCAAATGGAAGAGTCTTAGTCGTAACAGAAAAGGCAACAAATATTATCGATACATATATTGTTAATCGTCAGGGTATTGCCAGCGGCCCAAACTCACAACCTTCAACCGGACAGACACCATACGGATTTGATTTTGATATAAGAGGAAGATTAATTGTTTCAGATGCTGTGGGAGGTTCCTCAGGCGCAGGTGCAATGACTTCTTACAATGTTGGTTACGGCGGAATAAATCTTATTTCAGGCCCGGCTGCCGACAATCAAACTGCACCATGCTGGGTTGTAGTTACAAATAACGGCAGATATACTTACACAACAAATACAGGAACAGCAAATATATCAGGATACAAAATTCACCATGACGGTAAAATAACGTTATTTAATGACGGCGGAAATACTGCAAGCACAGGTGCTGGTTCAACGCCGATTGATATGGCTCTTGATCATAGCTCAAGATATTTGTACGCGTTAGGTTCAGGTACACATACAATAAGTGTTTTCAAAATTAATAATCATGACGGCAGTCTTATTTCCCTTCAAACAGTTTCAGGCTTACCAGAACATGCGGCAGGTCTTGCGGCTAATTAATAAATTATGGCGAGTAAATAACTCGCCTAATTCTAAAAAGCAAATGGTTTTTAAATGAAAATGCTTCGGTGACAAATCATTTAAAAACTAAAATTGAGACATATTATTTATCATTGATAAATTCTGCACTTTCAACTTTATTTTAACATTTCATAATAAAATTATTGCATG
>Ga0102950_1000605_pt1 | contig 10455 bp, 5 predicted proteins | sample SalPon2A_B_D2_MG_FD_78505 | JGI IMG/M metagenome (GOLD analysis project Ga0102950, IMG submission 78505) | Soil microbial communities from South San Francisco under conditions of wetland restoration - Salt Pond MetaG R2A_B_D2_MG | ecosystem: Environmental > Terrestrial > Soil > Wetlands | place...
CATCAGGTTTCCGAAGTTACCTGAGGGTACACTGAAAATAACCTGTTCCTGCGAGTTTAGTGCCAGCCTCGACCATGAGTAAAAATAGTATACTGATTGGGGCAGAAGACGACCTATATTGATCGAATTAGCCGATGAAAGATTAAGATTTTCCAGTGTTTTGTCTGTGAATGCCTTCTTAACAAGTCGCTGGCAATCATCAAATTTCCCGTTGATTGCTATTACACTTATGTTTCCTCTCAGTGTCGTCATTTGTTTCCTTTGCATCGGGCTGACTTCCCCGGAAGGGAATAATATAATGACCTTTATGTTCTTAAGTCCGTGAAAAGCGCTGGCTACGGCACTCCCTGTATCCCCCGATGTGGCCGTAAGTATTGTAAGATGCTTATTGTCACGTGAAAGGAAATATTGCATCAACCTGCTCATGATACGGGCGGCAAAATCCTTGAAAGAGGCTGTAGGCCCCATGTCAAGTCTCATGATGTATCTCCTGAGTATGACTTTTTCAAGCGGGATATCAATATCATAAGCCTCGCGGCAAATGGAAGCCAGGTCGTTATATGGAATTTCTTCTGAAGTATATTTATTAAGGATTAATGTCGCCAGTTCATGGTATCTCATGCCCGGGAAATTTTCTATCTCATAATCTTCAAGTAAAGGAATGAGGTCGGGGAAATATAAACCTCCGTCGGGTGCCAGTCCTTTCAGCAAAGCCTCACTGAAAGATACTCCGGGAGCTTTAAGATTAGTGGAATGGTATGTTATTGTTTTGTTTTTCAATAATTTGAGTATTGTGCTGTTATGTTATTTTGTCGTTATCTTGTTTATACGGCCATCAGCCCTGCGCCCTGCGCCCTTTGCCTTCCTCTATACATTCACCACACGCATCAGATCTGAAAAGACTCCTGCTGCCGTAACTTCAGCGCCGGCACCGTAACCCTTGATTACCATAGGGAGTTCATTATACCTGTTTGTTGTCAGAAGTATGATGTTATTGCTTCCTTCAAGGTTAAAGGATGGATGTTCCGGACCTATGGTTAATAACTCAACCTGTGCCTTGCCATTGTCCAGTGTGGCAAAAAACCTCCATTTCCTGTTAAGACGAACAAGTTCCTTTCGTTTTTCTTCGAACTCCCTGTCATATTTCTTTACTCTTTCAAAGAAAGAACTTATGTCACCGGCGAAACATTCGTCGGGCAGAAATGTCCTTACTATTACATCTTCTTTTTCAATATTGTAACCGGCTTCCCGTGCGAGTATCATGATCTTCCTCACAACATCTGTCCCGCTTAGGTCGACTCTTGGATCAGGCTCGGAATAGCCTTTTTCCCTGGCTTTTTTAATTGCTGCGCTTAGCGGCATTTCCGGCCCCATTTCATTAAAGATGAAATTCATTGTTCCCGACAGTACTGCCTCTATCTTCAGTATTTTATCACCGCTTAATATAAGATCGCTTATTGTTTTAATTACTGGTAATCCTGCCCCAACCGTGGTTTCATACATGAACCTGACACCTTTTTCGCTTGCTAGCGATTTTAGTTGCTGATAGTAGCTGAACCCGGATGAACATGCTATTTTATTGGCAGTTACAACAGATACATATTCTGAAAGTATATCTGGATATCTCAGAGCAACATTTTCATCAGCGGTACAATCGATAAAAACTGAATTCCGTAGGTTAAGTCGTGTCATTTGCTTAATAAAACTCCGGATATCACCCTTTTCCTCCGATGTCTTCAGCGATTCCCTGTAACCGGCAAAGGAGATACCGTTTTTATCGATTAGCATTTTCCTTGTATTGGTGACACCGATAAGGTTGATGCTCAGCTTATGTTCCTCCAGGAGAGTTGCCTTCTGTTTCTGAACCTGTTTCAAAAGGCTTGATCCGACAAGTCCGGTACCTGCTATAAATATGTGCATCTCTTTGTACCTTGAAAGGAAGAATCCGTCGTGTATTACATTGAGTGCCTTTTTGAGGCTTTCATTTTTTATAACAACGGAAATATTCAGTTCAGATGATCCCTGGGCTGTTGCTATTACATTTATCCCGTTTCTTCCGAGTGCGCGGAACAGTGTGGCTGAGATCCCGGGAGTATTCTTCATTTTTTCACCAACGATAGCAATTATCGAAAGTTTCTTTTCAACAAGAAGCTTTATTTCCCTGTTCAATTCAATTTCAATCCTGAATTCTTCATGAATAGCCCTGACTGCCTGTTCCGAATCGCCGGGACCGACGGCAAAAGTTATGGAATATTCTGAAGATGCCTGTGTGATGAGTACTACATTAATACTCTTCCTGGCAAGAACACTGAATAATCTCATTGATATTCCTGTAACTCCTACCATACCGGTCCCCTGAAGTGTTATAAGATCAATCTGATCTATCGAAGAAATACCTTTTATTGGACTATTATTGCCGTTTGACGGATCATTACTTATCCTTGTTCCCCCGGACCCGGGGTTGAAACTGTTTAATACAAGGATTGGGATGTTCTTCCTGTAAACAGGGCGAAGGGTAGGGGTATATATTACCTTAGCCCCGAAATGAGATAATTCAATTGCTTCGGAATAAGACAGGTTATCTATAGCATAAGCCTTTTCCACATTTCTCGGATCTGCTGTCATAAAACCGTCAACATCGGTCCATATCTCAAGGACCTCTGCCTTTATTGCAGCAGCTACAATAGAGGCAGTGTAATCCGACCCGCCCCGGCCAAGTGTAGTTGTTTCTCCTTCAGCATTACTTGCTATGAAACCCGGCATCACTGTAAACCTGTCTTTGCCTGTTATGTTCTTCAGAATTAGCTCATTGGTAACAGTAAAATCAACATTTGCCGATCCGAAATTGCTGTCTGTCTTTATAAGCAGACGCGAATCGGACAATACGCTGCCTTCAATAATGCTGCTTATTATATAGGAGGAAAGCACTTCTCCTGTCGAAACTGCCTTGTCGAGCGAATGGAGAGTGAGTTCCTTTAAAAGATAAATCCCCTTTAGTGTCTCTCTTAGCTTGCCGAATATATTACGGATACCTGATATTATCTTATCTGTATCACCATTATTAACCAGCTGTTTTGTAAAATGAATATGCTTTTCTTCAAGCTTGTCGAGACTGGAATTATAATCATCCTTCCTTGATGCAGCCAGTTCGCAAATGTGTTTTAACTCATCTGTCACTCCCTGGAAGGCAGAAATGATAATCACGCAAGCCATAGGCTGCGATTCAATTATCTTCTTCACCTCAATAATACGTTCGGGCGATCCTACCGATGTTCCACCAAATTTCAGGACTTTCATCTTTTTCTAATTTAATGCCTGTTTATCCTGTAATTAAAAACACTTAACTTTACCGGACTCTCCGGATAGCTGTACTCAGCAGCAACCTATAACTCCACAGCTGGTCTGTCCTTCCATTTTCGGTTGTCTGCCGAAACCCGGTCAGAGCTCTCCAGTTAATTAAATCAGCAGGATAATTTAACCGATGCAAAAATAGCAAAATTGTCTTAATTGCTATTTTTAGTTAGCAATTATTAAATTAAACCGGTATTGCAATAAAAACAATTTACTAAAAGGCTGTATTTGTTTAATATTTCAATTAGTCGTTTCCGACTTTTTCAAGTCTTTTCAATACTGAAAAAATAAATGCTGCTGACACGAGGCAACAAATAATAAACACCATCCATAATGTTGTAAGTGAGAATTTTGTCCATAGAATTGATCCCACAACAAGAAGTTTGTTCCCAACAGCTGTTGCAAGCAGCCAACCTCCCTGCATAAGTCCCTGGAAACGGGAAGGAGCAACTTTTGATACAAAGGACAAGCCCATAGGACTAAGGAAAAGCTCAGCGATAGTAAGAATAAGATAGCTGTTTATAAGCCAGTAAGGAGAAACCCTCTCTGCTTCAGCTACAGGAGCTCCCGCCAGTGAAAGCTGTGACGGCAGGCCAATAGAACCAAAGAATATCACTAGGAAGCCTACAGCTGCTATTATCATTCCGAGTCCGATCTTTTTCGGTGTACTGGGCTCGATTCCTTTCCTTGCCATCCATGCAAAAATGCCCATCACCGGAAATGTAAGAGCTACAATAAAAAGTGGATTGAAAGACTGGAATATCTCGGGCGATATGGCATTCTGCTTGCCAAACGGGGTGATTATTTTAACTATAACGCCGGTTGGATCTACTCCTGTGAGCAGGAATGTGGCAAATAGTATTGCAATGACAAGCAGGACTCCGCCTATCAGTCGTGATTTGGCATCTGAATTCCTGCGGATCAGCAATACGAGTCCGGCTATTGATCCCACAACAGCAAGCATTGACGGAAGAGTAAAGAACATATTTGTAATTGGCCCTACCTGTTTGACTGTATAGTCGCGTGCGAACATTGTAAGTGTAAGACCGTTCTGGTGAAAGGACATCCAGAAGAACACAACAACTATAAAGACAAAAGCAAGGGCAGTGATCCGCTCCTTTTCCTCTTTCCTTGAGCTCATTATTATCCAGGTCAGGAAGGCGGCAAAGAGTCCGAAGGCAAAGCCGTCAGCCAGTCCGACAACAAATGTGAGTGCAACAGCTGTTATGCCCATAGCTGCAAGGGATGCTATTATGGTGCCCGGTTTGAAATCGACTTTGGCCGTAGATTCTTTTACACTCTTTTCCTTATTTGGTAAAAGCCTGTTGAAGAATACATATACCAGCAGCGATATCACCATTGCACCGGCTGCCACACCGAAAGCATAGTTATATCCTCTTGAGAATACTTCAAGGTATTTTGTTGCAAAAGAACTCAGATCGGTTACAGGTCCGGCCACATTGACATGATCGGCAAGCTTTTGCAATGTTGACGGATCGGCCAGGGTACCGTTGAGGTACTGGTGGCAGAGCGAAGGGAGGCTTGCATCATGAAGGTAACCATTAACCTTCAGCCACCAGTTGCGCATACCTGTAGCGGCAAAGGGAGCAAAGAAAGCACCAACATTAATTCCCATATAAAATATCATGTATGCTGAATCACGCAGCTTTGAATATTTCGGATCATCATACATCTGTCCTACAACAGCCTGAAGATTTCCCTTAAACAGCCCGTTCCCAAAAGCTATTGTAAAGAGTCCGGCTATGGTTATTGTCAGAGACATCCCCGGAATGGCCATAATAACATACCCGGCAAACATGATGAAGATACCGGTCATTATTATCAGTTTGTATTTCTTTGTGGCATCAGCAACAATACCCCCGACAAGGGCAAGGGCATATATGCTGAAATAAAACCAGCTGTAAATTGTTCCGGCATTTTCTGCTGAAAGATCATACCTGGCCTGCAAAAACAATACAAGGATGGCCATCATTGTATAAAATCCAAATCTTTCGCCCATATTAGAGAAAAAGGCTACAAGTAGTCCCTTCGGGTGATTCTTAAGCATATTTTTCAGTTATTGGTTAGTATTTATTTTTAGTCAGGTTAACTGGCTTTATGGTGAGTTCTGCTACTGTTACCCGTAATCAGTATCACCTGGTTTGAATTTTAACAAATATATCATTTTGAACGTAAAATAACTCTGCTCTTTAACCTTTTTCATTCATTATTTGTTACATGGTTTTAATTAACAATGGAAGAGTGTAACTTTGTGTAATGTTAATCAAACTTACAGGGTTTTATCAAATGAGGAGTAATCGCAAAGATCAACCTGGCCGGCTTTGTGATAAATAACTCTTTTCTTTTGAGAAAGCCTGATAATAAGTTGCCTATGAAAATATTCAGGAGTGAACAAATTAGAGAAATTGATGAATTTACAATCAAAAATGAACCGGTATCTTCTGTAAATCTGATGGAGCGTGCAGCATTGCAGCTTTTTACATGGCTTTCCGGGAGGTTTGGCAGGTCCGATCATTTTATTGTCTTTGCGGGACCAGGTAATAATGGTGGCGACGGACTGGCACTGGCAAGGATGCTCTCGCTTAATGAGTTTGATGTTGATGTTTATTCCCTGAATTTCACGGAAAAGCGTTCGCCTGACTGGATAGCTAATTATAAAAGGCTTGAAAGTGAGACAGGTGTAAGTGTCAGAAATATTGATTCTGCTGAAGAGTTTCCCATGATAACTTCGGGTGATCTTGTTATTGATGCTATATTCGGTTCGGGATTAACCCGCAATGCAAAGGGATTACCTGGTGAAGTGATAAAATATATTAACGGTTCAGATAATAAAAAAGTTATTTCGGTTGATATACCATCCGGGTTGTTCGGTGAGGACAATGGCACAAATGACACGAATTGTATCATCAGGGCAGACTATACCCTCAGCTTCCAGTTTCCGAAACTGTCATTTATGTTTTCTGATAATGCGGAATTTACAGGCGAATGGTTTGTACTTCCGATCGGATTGCACAAGGCGGCAATATCCGGAACAACAACAGATTTTAGTTTTACTGAACTAACCGATATAGTACCCCTGTTACGAAAACGCAAAAAGTTTGACCATAAGGGATCATACGGACACGGCTTGATGATATCTGGCTCATTCGGAAAAATGGGAGCGGCTGTGCTTGGCGCCGGAGGTGCTGTAAGATCCGGGGCAGGACTAATAACATGCCATATACCGGCTTGCGGTAATCTTATAATGCAAAGTGCCTTGCCTGAGGCTATGGTAAATATCGATAATAATGAAAATCATATTTCGGGTATGCCTGATCTATCATCTTACAGTGCCATTGGGACCGGACCGGGTATAGGAAGGAATGCAGAAACTGCAAGTGCAATCCATGCACTACTGCAGTCGGCCGATAAACCACTTGTGATAGATGCTGATGCTATTAATATCCTTGCTGAGAACAGGGAGTGGCTGACATTATTGCCCGGGAGAACAATATTAACCCCTCATGTTAAGGAGTTTGAGAGACTTACAGGAACTGCTGCAAACTGTTATGACAGGTTGGTCCGGCAGGTCGGTTTCTCAGCTAAGTACAATTGCATTGTGGTTCTTAAAGGAGCTCATACGTCAATAAGTTCACCTGACGGAAATGTGAGGTTTAACAGTACCGGAAATCCGGGAATGGCTACAGGCGGGAGTGGTGATGTGCTTACAGGAATAATATTATCTTTGCTTACACAGGGGTATGACCCTGTGGATGCAGCTGTGGCTGGGGTTTTCCTGCACGGCCTGGCAGGTGATATTGCCGCTGAAAAGCTGTCTCCTGAATCAATGATTGCTTCAGACATAATAAACAATATAGGTGAAGCGTATTTAAGAATAAGAGAAAGAGTATTTTAAGTATTTTTTGATAATCACTTTGAACTAATGAATAAATTTATGAAAACTATTGCGCGACTTACATTATTGCTGGTAGCTGTTTATCTTGTAAGCTCCTGTTCATCAACAAGAAATATAGCCGGCCAGGCAGTTATTACCCCTTTATCAGGAACCAGTGTTGTAAAGGATGGCAGCATCGTTTACGCACTCCCAAGGACTGTCTTCACTGTTGTTGTGGAGATGGACAGGACAATTGAAATACCTGGCCCGTATGCCCGGTATGCAAGCGATATGCTGGGCCTTGATAACGTGATAAAAAACGAAAACGAGTCGTGGTCAATCGACAATGTGAATGTCAAAACCTCTGAAGAACTGGATCCATCGGAGTTTTATGTGATCAAAAGTGAAGGGTTATTTCAGTCTGATGTCCTTAAACTAAAGAAAGAAGGTCTGATACTCGATCTTAATCCTGATATTTATGCTTCAGCAGGCAACCGGTCAGAGGCACTGGGATCGGCTGCGGGTCAGTACAGGTCCTATGACCTGGGGTCTGATGAATATTTCAGACTTCAGCGTGATACGGCTTATAAAAGGGTCAGTCTAGATTCTTCGTTTATTCGCATTCCTTATATTGTTGAGAAAATGCGGAAGCTTTCAGTAGATCAGCTTGCCGAGAAAGCCGCCAAAAGACTTATGGAACTTCGTGACGGCAAACATATGATACTAACCGGTGAAGCTAATGTTTTCCCTCAGAGTGAAGCATCGATTAATGAGATTAACAGGCTTGAAAAACAATATACAGAATTATTTACGGGACGTACAATAACTGAAAAAAGACTGTTTACTTACCATGTAATCCCTTCGAAGGACATGCTTGGCAAGCCGGTTACAATTTTCAGGTTTTCTGATCTCACCGGCCCTGTAGCAGGAACTGACAAGGGTGGTAAACCTGTTACTGTTGTCTTTACACCTGAACAGAAAACCAAAGCACTTACTGTTCTGAACAATACCACGGACAGCCGCGACAGCCAGGAATATGATAAACTGTATTACAGGGTACCAGATGTAGCTGATATGAAAATTATTCTTGAAGGTGATGTCCTTTTCAATTCACGACGACTTGTGTACCAATTCGGACAGGTAATACAGCTGCCGGCCAATTATATACTGGGGCAGTAAAAAGGTCTTGCGGTCCCTAAGTCTCTTAGTCTTTCCTCCTGCCGCCAACTATTGTACCTTTCCCTTGAAGCTGCTCTGGAAAGCATCCCACGACTGAGTTAAATATGCTTTGTCGCCAAAAAAGCTCAGGAGTACTTCCATATCTTTTGGCTCCCTGAAACCGGGAACAGGCTGAACTTTTGGTTTGTCTTTATCAGGAATGATGAACACAACAGTAGGATAGGAGAGCTGTCCGTTTAATAGTGCAACTGCAAGCTGGTGAGCATTACCTGCTTTCCCGTCGTTAATAAAAGTATGTCCCAGAAAAGTCACGGGTTCCTTGCTTTCAGCATTGAATTTAACCGGATAGAATTTGGTGTTAAGAATATTGGCAATAACCGGATTTGTGAATGTCTCACGATCCATCTTCTTACACCATCCGCACCAGTCGGTATAAGTATCGACAAAAATAGGACGGGGATCTTTTTGATTTAGTTTTTCAGCTTCCTGTATAGTGTACCATTTAACCGGTGATTTAACTGTTTCTGTGGTGCTTTGCGATTTAGACTGTATCGTAACAAGGGCCAGCAAAGCAAAGAATAATACCTTTTTCATTTCTTTTAAAATTAAATTTCTTAATTCTTACAGAACCCGCATTCTGAAAATCATACAAATTTATACTGTTTTGGAGAATTTGCGGGTTTTACATATCTAGATAATTAAATATCTTTCCCGGCAAAGTAAATGAAAATCTTTCAAAAAAAAGATCTTCCTGTTTCTTCTTTAGATTTTTTAACAATCAGGTATTAATTAAGTTCATATATAGACTGTATTTAATAAATTCATCCAATTTATTTTTTACATTTACCGACATTAAAAATCAAAACTAAAAATAAAAGCTAATATGGAACAACAGATCCGCACTTTACGTGATTCCAAAAAGGCCAGGTGGACAGCTCTGGTAATAGTATCACTGTCAATGTTCGGTGCTTACTATTTCAACTATGCACTTTCACCTGTGAAACCAATGCTGGAGAGTATCCTTGGCTGGAACAGCTCTGACTTTGGAATTTATACATCATCTTATACATGGTTCAATGTATTTCTTTTCATGCTGATCTTCAGCGGCATCATTCTCGACAAAATGGGAGTGAGGTTTACAGGCCTTGCAGCCACAATGATGATGACAATTGGAACCGGGATTAACTACTGGGCCCTGATGCATGTGTTTCCAGACGGAGCCATGATCTTCGGTATAAAAACACAGGTTATTATATCAGCTATAGGGTTTGGAATTTTTGGTGTTGGTACTGAGGCAGGAGGAATCACCGTGTCTAAAGCTGTGGTGAAATGGTTCAAGGGGAAAGAGATGGCCCTTGCAATGGGACTACAGATGTCAATTGCACGTCTCGGAACTGCTGTTGCCCTTGGAATAGCTCTTCCTGTTGCAAAGGCATATTCCTATTCATCACCTGTTTTAATTGCTTTTGTTTTCATGCTCATAGCTCTTTCAGCCTTCATTATCTATACATTCATGGATAAAAAGCTTGATGCTTCAATAGCACAAAGTAATGACGGAGGAGAGGAGGACGCCTTTGAGCTAAAAGACATACTGTTCATTATAAAGAACAGGGGTTTCTGGTACATAGCTATTCTTTGTGTATTGTTCTATTCAGCTGTGTTTCCGTTTCTTTTCTATGCAACGGATCTAATGATTAATAAATATAATGTAAATCCCAATCTTGCGGGTACGATACCGGCACTTCTGCCATTCGGGACTATCTTCCTGACGCCATTGTTCGGAACCGTATATGATCAGAAGGGTAAGGGAGCAACGATTATGATTATAGGATCATTTATACTTATTGCAGTTCACGGCGTGCTCTCCATACCTTTCCTTAATGCATGGTGGCTTGCTGCCGGAATGGTAATCATACTTGGAATCGGATTCTCCCTTGTACCTGCTGCCATGTGGCCGTCTGTTCCCAAGATCATACCTGAAAAACAGCTTGGTACTGCATATGCATTGATCTTCTGGATACAGAATATCG
>Ga0102950_1000607_pt1 | contig 10451 bp, 7 predicted proteins | sample SalPon2A_B_D2_MG_FD_78505 | JGI IMG/M metagenome (GOLD analysis project Ga0102950, IMG submission 78505) | Soil microbial communities from South San Francisco under conditions of wetland restoration - Salt Pond MetaG R2A_B_D2_MG | ecosystem: Environmental > Terrestrial > Soil > Wetlands | place...
GTACATCTTGACTGGAAGGTATGTTTTTTTCATACTATAAATTTTGTGTAAATATTTTCATTTTTCAAGACTTTTTTATCTAAATTATATTTTAGTCGGATGATAGTGTAAATGTATATATTTAATACATTTCAGAAGCTAATACTCGCTCAAAGCTTGTTTTGAAAATGCTCCAAATTTCCTTAATTTTGCCCCGCACCCTTAGCTCAGTTGGTAGAGCATCTGACTCTTAATCAGCAGGTCGCGGGTTCGAGTCCCGCAGGGTGCACTAAAAGAGCGAAAAAATAGTCGTTTTAGCTCCAATTCTAAATAGTTAATACTTCATTATCCTTTTACCAGCTCCTTAAACTCCTGCAACTTATGCCCTATTGACTCAAGAAATTTTCTTAAAAAAGACTTTCCTGAATAATATGTTTCGGCCTAAAATCTCCAATAATTACAAATGGATTTGGTGCAACGTAGTGATGTAATTTAGTTGTTCCTAGAAAGAAGTAATAGTCTTTAGTTTTCGCAAGGTCATTACTGTTTCATTATACTTTTTGGAAAGTGCCGGGTAGGCCTTAACGGTAATCAAAAGTTTAATTCGCATGATGATCCCCTAAATATGTTGGTACTTAGTCTCCTTTTTATTTATTTCCGCTAATGCGTTGCAAGTCCGGCTTCTATGACAGTAGTTATGATCGGCTTCAAAACACATTAAAGCTATTCTATTGTTCAATAGAAAAATCTTATAAAGCTCTTCTAAAGCTTCCTTATTTTCCGGCAGGATGTTTTCTTCGTAATCCTTAAAAAGTTTTTCATAATCTTCTTTTGAATTTAGCTGTTTCCTTTTATCAGAGACTATCCCAAGCTTAGGTAAATGAACATACTTAATTCCGACATTTTCAACGATAAACTTCAATTGCTTTTTTGAAAATCCGTATTTCATGCTGAAAGCATTTTTACGAATATCGCATAAAACCTTCACGTCTTCCTTTATCAGCTCATTAGTAAAATGTTCAACGGATTTACCTTCATAGCCGATACTAAAAATAGCATAATCATTATTATGCGGTTTGTTTTCAAGGACGGTCCTATATTTTTCCTTATCTAATATTTCTTCGGCAACATTACTGTGAATAGCATAATAAGGATAGTTTTCATACACATATCTAATTAACGCTTTACCTTTTAAATTATTATACTTTTGATAAAGATTATAAAGTAAAATCTTATCGCCGGTTTTTAAGCTGTTGATAAAATATGTTTTGTCCTTCAGTTTCCAGTACTTGCCGGATTCCTCAACCATATTATACCTGGTTAAAGTGGACATATCCTGATCGGCCTGAAAAGAAAAACATCCGTATTTATATGGAATAAATTCAAAGAAAGGAGCGGGTTTACCGGTGTTTAATAAAAACAAATATTTCTGGAAATCAATCTTGGGTAAAGAGCCGCCAAAAACCTGCAGCAAAGCTAATAATATTTTTCGTCTGTAAAACATATTATTCTTTTATATAAAGATAATAAATCAATTTACGCTTTCAAATTTCTTATTATTCTCTATTCCTATTTTTAACCGCCTGAAATTTTTCTAACACAACCTTTTTCTAAATATTTTAATTAAATGTTTTACATTAATTTAATTTTTAGTAATATAAGTACATGAAAAACTATAACTGTGATAGGAAATAAATATTAGGGGTACCTTTCTTAATGCCTAAAAAAATCCTTCTATCCTTTGTTGGAATTAACGATGCCGGTAATCTTCAAAATAAAGAAGATGGGGCAATTCTAACCGCATTCAAAAATGAGCAATTCGATGAAGTTCGTCTTTTGTGGAATAAGAATGACAAAGGACAAATTAAGTTTGATACAATTGTTAAATACCTTTCAGAAGAAATTAAGAAAAGGAATTATTCAAAAAAGATAATCTCAACTCAACTTAATATCTCCGATGTTACTGATCATAATGAAATCTATCAATTACTAAAATCTTACACTGATGTTTTAGAGAAAAATGATAATATAAAATACACCGCCGCAATTTCTTCCGGTACTCCGGCTATGCAGGTATGTTGGATATTGCTTGCTGAATCAGGAGACTTCTCAGAAGAATTCCCATTAAGACTCATTAAAGTAAAAGATCCGAAATTCGGTAAGTCAGAAAATATTGAAGTTAAGCTTAGCACTTCTCTTCCTAAAATTTTAAGACTAAAAAAAGAAATTGAATCCGTTAAAAAGGATTTAATTCCAACTGCGGAAATAAATCTGTGTACGGGTATAATAACTATCGGCGAATTTAATGTTGATCTTTCTCCAATTGAGTTTTGTCATTATAGGTATTTCGCTGAACGCGTATTAAGTAATTCAGGTTTGGAAAAATTTTCCGGTATATCTGTACCTCTTAGTTTTGCAAAAATAATATATTCCTTTCATGAAGAATCTTTTCCTGACTTAGATAGAAACAGAGATGATTTGCAAAAGATGATTAAAGCCGGAATGGAAATGGCAATGCCAACTTTCAGAGGAAATATCTCCAAAATAAATAAGAAAATTCACGCTGCTTTGGAGATACCTACCCTGGTAAAAAACTTCCAAATTTCTATAAACGGAAAGCGTGGTGCTAAGTTTTATGGTATTAAAGCTCATAAATCAAAAATAAAAATAGTAAATTGATTTTACGTTGCAACAACGTTGCTAAAATTTAAGACAATATTATCCTTAATAACTTAGTAAAGAAAAAAATGGATTTTACTACGGAACAAGACGCCAGAATAATAATTGACGACCTTCTAAAAAATGCCGGGTGGGATTTAACCGGTAAGAATAGAAGTGTCCGAACTGAAGTGCCGGTTCATTCAAACAAAGGTATTGTTGGAGAAGATACCGTTGATTACCAGGGCGAAGAATCCATAAAAAATAGATTAATCGGAAGATCAGATTATGTGTTATATGCTCAGGACGGCAAACCTCTTGCTGTTATAGAGGCAAAGAAATCTGCGTTACATCCGTACCGCGCTAAACAGCAGACTCTCCCTTATGCAAAAGAAATTGGTGCTCCTTTTATTTTCTTAACTAACGGTGACCTAATTTATTTTTGGGATTACCTAAACGATGATGCAAGAGCAATAAATTCTTTTTATTCCCAACGCGATCTTGAAAGATTGCTTCATATGCGGTCTGAAAAAATTCCAATGGCAGAAATTGCAATTCCAGAAACATATATTAGACAGGGCGAGAAAAGAAGAGTCCGCGATTACCAGCAAGAAGCAATGAAAGCTTTAGATCATGCTTTTGAACTTGGTAAGCGAAGATTCTTAATTGAACTGCCTACCGGTACCGGCAAAACTGATTTAATTACTCTTTATCTCAAACGTCTAATAGATGCAAACCGGGCGGAAAGAATTTTATTTCTTGTAGATCGTGAGCAGTTAGCTAAACAAGCTCTTGAAGCTTTTCAGGATATTCTTGGTAATCAGCACGGCAGCTATTGGCTTAGGCCGGGAATGGTCAGGCAGGAGAAACAAATTACTGTTTGCTTATTGCAGACAATGATCTCTCGTTACCAGGATTTTACCAGCGGTTATTTTGATGTTGTTGTTGCAGACGAATGCCACCGCTCAATTTATGGCACATGGCAAACTGTGCTAATTCATTTTGATGCTTTTCAGATAGGATTAACAGCTACGCCATCGCCTTATATCGAAAGATCTACATTCCAATTTTATCAGTGTACGAATGAACAGCCCGATTTTTCCTTTCCAATTCAGGATGCTTTTCGTAATGGTTATTTAGCGCCCTATACTTTTGCCGAAAGAATTACTTTACTTTTATCACAAGGTGCTGATGTGAATGAAGATCATTATGACCCGGCTGAATTTGAACGTAAATGGACAAACGAAAAATCAAACCGTTTAATGATGCAGGAGTTCGATAAAATTGCCTGGGAAAGTTTTAAAGAATTAGCCCCTGGGCAAAAAGATGGTCCGGGCAAAGCAATTGTTTTTGCGATTACAAAAAATCATGCAACAAGATTAGCAGAATATCTTAACGACCTTCACAAAGACTTAAAAGGAAATTATGCCGAGGTCTTAACAAGCGATGTTTCTAATGCTGATGATCTTATTAGAAAATTCAAACGAGAAAAATATCCAATGGTTGCCGTTAGCGTTGGTATGCTCGATACCGGTTTTGATTGCCGTGAAGTACTTCACCTTGTAATGTGCAGGCGTGTCCGCTCGCCAATTCTTTATCAGCAAATGAGAGGCAGAGGTACTAGAACCTGCCCCGGCATCGATAAAAAGAAATTTATGATCTATGATTTCTTTGAAAACCATAAATATTTTAACGTTAGTGAAGTTGATATTTTCTCCGGTCTCGGTAAAGGGTATGCTATCGAAACAAAACCTCCAAAACTGCCAACACCCCGCGAGCTTGTTGAATTAGGTTTAGATGACGAATGGCTTTACAGTGTTAATTATATCGAAGTCGGTCCGCAAGGTGAAAGGATTGATAAGAAAGAATATATCACGAATTGGGAAAAAGTTATTAAAAGTAATTTGGTTGATGACCCGATTATCGAAAAGGTTAAACAACAATCCGCGGCTAAAGATGAATCCGAAAAATCTAAATTCTCTTTAACCGAGGAAGAAGAAAACTTACTAAGCGCGAAGTTGAATAAGCCTGAAATGTTCTTTAATGAAGATAATCTACGCAAAGCTTATAAAGAACCGGGCGGAAACCTCATTGATTTTATTAAATACGCTCTTGGTCTCGCAAAACAAAAAACAAAAGAAGAAGAAATAACCGAAAATTTTCATGCATGGCTTGTTACAAAATCTTTAACTACTGAACAAGCGCAGTATCTAAGCATTTTAAAGAATAGAGGCATTGTAAAAGGTAAAGTTGAAATGGATGATTTGTTTCAGCCTCCGTTATCAATACTTAATGCCGTTGGTTTAGGCATTGAATTGTTTGGCGAAGATGGATTAAAAAATGTCATTCTGGAAATGAATGACTCAATATTTAACGTAAAAGCAAGTTGATTAAATGAATCAAGATTTAAGAAGAAAATTAGATAGAATAACTAATATACTTTTTGCCGGCGGTGTAAATAACCCTATAACTTACATCGAGCAGATCTCTTATTTAATTTACCTCAAGCTTTTAGATGAACGGGAAAATGAAATTTCATTGCAGCAGCGCTTAGGAAGCAGCAGGGCTAAAACATTGTTCCCCGATCAAGCTGAGCGCTACAGGTGGTCTAAATGGAAATATAACAGCGGCGATAAGCTTGTTAAATTTATCCGCGATGATGTCTTTCCATATATGGCTAACATAAACAGCGAGAATGAATATATTGCTGTTTATTTCCGAGATGCTGTTCTGGAAATTCACGACCCTAATGTTCTAAAAGAAGTAATTGATGAAATAGACGGAATAAATTTTTCAAATCTTGGCTCCGATGTTAAAGGTGACATCTACGAATATATGCTGACCTACCTTAACACAATGGAAGGTTCGCTTCTCGGTCAGTTTAGAACCCCGCGGCAAATCAGAAAGTTAATGGTTGAAATAGTTGAGCCTGATATTGGCGATACTATTTTTGATCCCGCTTGCGGTACAGCCGGCTTCCTCATTGATGCATTGGAATATATTATGGCAAAATATTCCGATATCGTTGAAGAGGTGCCTATTTATGGTGAGAGTTGGTTAATACAACAATATTTACATAAGCTCGAAGCATCCTCTCAAATTAAATTCCCTGATCAAGAATTTTCTTTTGATAATGATCCGGCATTAAGAAAACGTATTGTGGATGAATTGAAATATTCTAACCCAAAACTTCTTACTTATAAAAAAGGTAACGGTATAAATATTAAAGACTGGCGTTTGCTGGAAGATTCTCTCTACGGCGTTGATGTCAGCCGGCAGATTATGCGTATTGCAACCATGAATATGGTGCTTCACGGAATTACAAAAGCAAACATCAAGCGCGGTAATACTCTTTCTGAAATGGGCGGACTAACAGACGAAGACTTAAATAGGCGCTACAAAGTAATTCTCTCCAATCCGCCTTTCGCCGGTGTGCTGCCTAAGGAATCCATTAGAGAAAATCTTCCGACAAATACAAAGAAAAGCGAGCTTTTATTTCTTGCTGTAATGATGGATTCTCTTGCCGAAGGCGGAAGATGTTCTGTTATTGTACCGGAAGGTTTGTTGTTCGGTTCAACTAATGCACACTTGGAATTAAGAGTAAAGTTGATTGAACAGTTCAATCTTCAAGCTGTAATTAGTCTGCCTGCCGGAGTTTTTAAACCTTATGCCGGTGTAAAGACCTCAATATTATATTTTAGAAAACCGATTAAAGATTCCTTATTCGATAAAGCTGTTGTAACTGAAAAAGTTTGGTTCTATGAAATTAAAAACGATGGATACGACCCGGATAAAATAACCGGCGGAGGCAGGCCCGAAACTCCGGACAAAAATGATATTCCTCAATTTCTTACTGAGTGGCAAAAGTATAAGAAATCAAATTTCAAAGAACCGCCAGGCGTTGAAGGATTATCTTTACTCGAACACGGCACCGAAGAATCTAAATGCTGGTGGATTACTGCCGATACTTTGGCATCTAATGATTATAACCTATCTGCCGGAAGATATAAACCGCAGATTACACAGAAAGTAAGCGATGAAAAACCGGCTGAGCTTATTAAGGAAGTTCTATCAATAGAAAAAGAAATTACAAGCAGACTTGAAAAACTTTTGAAAGAAATTGAGTAAAGCTGATGGCTGAAAAAAATACTTTCAATAATTCTAAAAGAAAAATTGACAACGATAAGGATAAAACGACAAGCGATATTATTCTTTATACCACCGAATCCGGTAATGTAAAAGTTGAAGTTCTTTTTAGCGAAGAAACTTTTTGGCTTTCCCAAAAAAGGATGGCTTTACTTTTTGGTGTTGATGTCCGCACTATAAATGAACATCTAAAAAACATCTTCAAAACACACGAACTTGATGAAAATTCAGTTATCCGGAATTTCCGGATAACTGCCGCAGATGGTAAAAACTATCCTACTAATTTATATAACCTTGATGCAATAATCGCTGTTGGTTATCGCGTTAATAGTTTACAAGCAACCCAATTTAGAATTTGGGCTACCAAAACACTTCGTGAGTTCATGATTAAAGGATTTGTTCTTGATGATGAACGTCTAAAACAAGGTAAACGTTTTGGTAAAGATTACTTTGAGGAACTCTTAGAGCGCATACGCGAGATTCGTACAAGTGAAAGAAGGTTCTATCAGAAGATTACCGATATTTACCAGCAATGCAGTATCGATTATAACCATGATGCGAAAATTACTCAAAAGTTTTACAAGACGGTTCAAAACAAGCTTCACTGGGCTGTTACCGGTAAAACTGCTGCTCAATTAATCGCAGAACGCGCCGACTCTTCCAAACCTCAAATGGGTTTACAGTCATGGAAGAATTCCCCTAAAGGTAAAATTCTAAAAAGTGATGCGAGCATCGCTAAAAATTATCTTCAAGAAAATGAAATCAAGGAGCTTGAACGTATTGTTTCTATGTACCTTGATTATGCCGAAAACCAGGCTGCGCGCCAAATACCCATGAAGATGTCCGATTGGGTAAGCAAGCTTGATGCATTTTTGAAATTCAATGAATATGATATTTTGAAAGATGCCGGTAAAGTGAGCCATGAGATAGCAATCAAGCTTGCCGAAGATGAATACGAAATATTCAGAGTAATTCAAGACCGTGATTACGAAAGCGACTTTGATAAAGAAGTAAAAAAACTCATTGATAATAAAAAATCTAAACGTAAGAAATAAAACAAACCGGGAAATTTATTGTATGAAAAAAGAGCTCATTGCCGAACTATTTGAAAAATTTGAACACGCCTGTTATCTATTAGAAGGTGTTGAATGTTGGAGTGCAAGAGAACTGCAAGAAATCTTTAATTATACTGAGTGGCGTAATTTTCTAAAAGTTATTGATAAAGCTAAAGCTTCATGTCAGCAAAGTGGTGAATCTCTACCGAACCATTTTGTTGATGTCAACAAAATGGTAGAAATAGGCAGCGAAGCTGATAGAACAATTCCTGATATTGCTCTTACAAGATACGCATGTTATCTCGTCGCTCAAAATGGTGATCCTTCAAAACCTGAAGTTGCTTTTGCACAGACATACTTTGCAGTCCAGACCCGTAGACAAGAAATAATCGAAAAGCGCCTTCTGGATGTTTCTAGGATATCGGCACGCGAAAAACTTTCTCAATCTGAAAATAAGCTCTCCGGAATTATTTTCGAACGCGGTGTTGACGAAAAAGGTTTTGCCATTATTCGCTCTAAAGGTGATCAAGCTTTATTTGGTGGACTTAATACCCAAGCAATGAAGTATAAGTTGGCTGTTCCTCCCGGTCGTCCTTTGGCTGATTTCTTACCGACTCTTACAATTAAAGCCAAAGATTTTGCAACTGAATTAACAAGCCACAATGTAACCGAAAAGAACCTGCAAGGTCACGATGAAATTTCAGATGAGCATGTTGAGAATAATTTAGCAGTTAGAAAAATATTAAAAGAGCGCGGTGTGCAGCCTGAAAATCTTCCACCCGCCGAAGATGTCAAAAAAGTCGAAAGACGGCTTAAAGGTGATGAGAAGAAATTGCTGAAACAAATGAAGAAAAAGAAATGAAAAATAAGTCTGAAAAAACTTTTGAAAGAAATTGAGTAAAGCTGATGGCTGAAAAGAATTCATCAATAATACCGGACAATTATTCATCTTTAATTAAGAATATTTCTTTTATACTTAAAACAGCAAGAAAAAAATCTGCAAGAGCTGTTGATATAATCCTTACAGCAACATACTGGGAAATAGGAAGAAGAATAGTAGAATATGAATTTAAGGGAATGGACAGATCAGAATATTATGGAGATAAGCTTTTAGAAAATCTCTCCAAAGATCTTCAAAATAAATTTGGCCGCGGTTTTTCGCGCCCCAACCTAACTTTAATGAAACTCTTTTACCAAGAGTATCCTTATGAAAAGATTTGTCAGACACCGTCTAACAAATCTTTCGATTTTGATAGTACTACAAAGACACTGTCCGGCAAATCCTTACTAATAGAGTTATCAAATAATTTTACATTGCCGTGGTCTCATTACGTCCGTTTATTATCTGTTAAAAGTTTTGACGCCAGAAGTTTCTATGAAGTAGAAGCACTCCGTGAAGGCTGGTCTGTAAGACAGCTTGACAGGCAAATCTCTTGGCAATTCTATGAACGAACTTTACTATCAAAAATTAAGGCTTCAATGCTAAAGAAAGGAGAAAGACCTAAACCGGAAGATTTCGTAACTCCGGAAGAAGAAATTAAAGACCCGTTCATTCTAGAATTCCTGGACTTAAAAGATGAAAACCCGCCGGTTGGAATTATCTTGTGTGCTGAAAAAGACAATGCTGTGGCAAAATATTCACTCGAAGGGCTGCCGAACAAAATTCTTGCATCCGAATATAAATTAGCTCTGCCCGATGAAAAACTGCTCGCTAAAGAAATCGAACGAACAAGAAGACTTTTAGAAAGAAGAAAAGTTTTAAAGCAGAAACAAAAAAACAGCGAGTAGGGAAAAACACTAAAGAAATGAAAAATAAATTTGAAAAACTTTTGAAAGAAGTAGAAGGAAATTGAATTTGAATATTTGGGGTAATTATTATTTAAAGGATACTTGTCTAATTACTATGGGGCAATCGCCACCAGGCAGTACATATAATTTAGAAGGTAACGGTCTTCCGTTTTTCCAAGGTAAAGCAGAATTTGGTGAAAAATATCCGGTAGTAAAAAAATGGTGCTCTCAACCTTCAAAAATTGCTGAAGAAGGAGATATACTATTATCAGTTAGAGCACCCGTAGGGCCAATAAATATTGCACCTTACAAATGTATCATTGGTAGAGGCTTAGCCGCATTAAAAGCTAAAGATGATACATTGATACAAAGTTTTCTTTACTATTATTTGAAATTTATCGAACCAAGCTTTTCGAAACTCGGTCAAGGTAGTACTTTCTTTGCCATAGGTCGAAATGATATTGATAAGATAGAAATCCCACTTCCCCCAATCTCCGAACAGCGCCGCATAGTAGAAATATTAGACCAGGCAGATGAACTCCGCAAAAAACGTGCAGTGGCAGATAAAAAAGCAGAAAGAATTATCCCTGCTTTGTTTTATGAGATGTTTGGCGACCCTCTTACAAATAATAGAAATTGGAAAACTGAGCGTTTATCAAAATGTATTGTAGTGAATCCAAAGAATATAAAAAAAATTGACGAAGATCTTGAAGTATCCTTTATACCGATGGCTGATGTAGATGATACTTTGGGTTGTATAAGGGGAAATCAGGTTAGGAAATATAAAGATGTTAAAAAAGGATTTACTTTTTTTGAAGAAAATGA
>Ga0102950_1000608_pt1 | contig 10450 bp, 9 predicted proteins | sample SalPon2A_B_D2_MG_FD_78505 | JGI IMG/M metagenome (GOLD analysis project Ga0102950, IMG submission 78505) | Soil microbial communities from South San Francisco under conditions of wetland restoration - Salt Pond MetaG R2A_B_D2_MG | ecosystem: Environmental > Terrestrial > Soil > Wetlands | place...
GGTACATTTGTTAATGAAATTCCTGACAATGTCTTAAATGTCAAAGAAAATGTAAGCAGGAAAAAATCCGGCAGAAAGATTAAAACAAATTTAATATCACAGTTAGGTTCACCGGAATTAATTCACAGAAATATTTCAAATGAAGAGATAATTCCGTTCCAAAATGGTGTACCTTCATTAGATGAATTTCCCATCAGAACATGGTTAAAATTAAATAATAAAACTTCACAAACATTATCGAGTTTACATTTAGGATACGGCGATGCCGCCGGATATAAACCTCTTCGTGAAGAAATTGCATCCTACCTTAGAACATACAGAGCAGTCAACTGCAACGAGGATCAAATTATTATAGTAAACGGATCGCAGCAGGGCTTAGATTTAATTATGAGAGTCATATTAAAACCCGGCGATCCTGTTTGGCATGAAGATCCGGGTTACTTTGGAGCGAGAGCTTCTATGTTATTTGCAGGCGCTAAAATTTTTCCTGCACCTCTGGATAAAGAAGGATTGAATGTCGAGTATTCTTCAAAAAAATATCCTTCTCCAAAATTAATTTATACGACTCCTTCGCATCAATTTCCGATCGGATTGACGATGAGTATTTCAAGAAGAATTCAGATTCTTCAATATGCAAGTAAAAATAACTGCTGGATAATTGAAGATGATTACGACAGCGAGTTCAGATATTCCGGGAGTCCTCTTCCATCTCTGCAGGGAATGGATAAAAATAACTGTGTGCTTTATCTCGGAACTTTCAGCAAAGTACTATTTCCTGCTCTTCGTCTTGGTTATTTGGTCTTACCCGATCCTCAAATGCTGGAAGTTTTTGTTTCTGCTAAATCAATGATGGACAGGCAAAGCCCGATGTTTGAACAAATGATAACAACACAATTTTTAAAGGAGGGATATTTTACGAGGCATATACGGAAAATGCGAACTCTGTATAAAGAAAGGCAGGAATTTTTAATCTCCGAAATGAAAAAAGAACTCGGAGATTTGATTGAAATAAATATTTCCGATGCCGGTATGCATATAATAGCATGGCTTAAAGAAAATATTGACGCAAATTTAATTTTAAAAAAGGCCAGGAAAAATAATTTAATTGCTTATCCGATTTCGGAATACGTGTTGAAGTTTAAACAAAAACCCGGTTTATTGTTAGGGTATACTGCGTTCGATAAAAAGAGATTAAAAGCAGGTGTTCAAAAATTAAAAATGGTTTTAACCGAATATTCTTCGATTAAGAAAAAATAATTAATCCGTTAAGGGAATAATAATAATGAATTTAAAAGATATTGCAGCTTTAAGACTGGCGAATCAGAAGATAATAAATACTAACTTAAATTCTCCTAAAGAAATTGTTAGTGCGATGGGTGCAATGCAGGCACAGGATTACAGCATGGTAAAATGGGCTGTTGGACTCAGGTCAAAAAATTTAACGGATAAATCAATTGAATCTGCGATTTCCAAAGGAGAAATTATTCGGACTCATTTATTAAGGCCAACATGGCATCTAGTATCTTCAGAAGACATTCACTGGATGCTTGAGCTGACTGCACCGCGGATAAAATCGGCTCTAAAATTCAGACATAAATATCTTGGGTTTAATGAAAGTATTATTAAAAAATGTAAAAAAATAATTGAAAAGACTATATCTGAAAACGGTCATTCGACAAGAGAGGAATTAATTTCCGTACTGGAGAAAGCTAAAATTTCTACTAAGGAAAATCGAGCATCGCATATATTTCTAATAGCTGAATTAGACGGCCTAATTTGCAGCGGAGAAATAAAAAATAAAAAACAGACTTATGCTTTATTAAAAGAACGAGTTCCTAAAACAAATTCACTTAACAAAGAAGAATCATTAGGGAGACTTGCACTTAAATATTTCACAAGCCATTGTCCGGCTACTCTTCAAGACTTTACCTGGTGGTCCGGGATGTCTGCTGCTGATTCAAAATCAGCTTTAGAAATGATAAAAACAAGTTTGGTTTCGGAAACTATTGGGAAGCAGACATTTTGGTATACAAATACAAATGGTGTAACAAAATTCAGCAATGATTCGGTTCATCTATTACCGGCATTTGATGAATATATTATTGCGTATGCCGATAGAACGGCAGTAATAAAGCTAGACCATCATAAGAAAGCTATAATGAGAAACGGTATGTTTATGCCTTCTATTGTAATAAATGGCCAGGCAATCGGTAAATGGAAGCGAATTATAAAGAATGATGAAGTGAAAATTGAAACCGAATTTTTTCGTTCTATAAGTAAAAGCGAAAAGAAACTTATTCAAAAGCAATTTGAAAAGCTTGCAAATTTTATAAACAAAAATCTTAGTATATTAAAAAATTAATAAAGGTGTTAAACTTTTTTAACATTTCTTTGAATTTTAATTTTTAAAGTAATAAGATAATTGTCTTATTCATCTAAAAAACTTTTTCATCTCCAGAAGGCCCGTAAATAGAAGGAACCGGAATATTATTAAGGCGCATATAAACTGTTAACTGTCCGCGATGATGGACCCAATGATTTATGGTTGAGCTGATGATCTTATTTATTGGCAAACTATAAAGTGTTTCACCTTTGTTTTTTAGATAAAACATTTCCGACATTTCTTCATCTTTTACATTTGTTAAGGCTTTTTTTGCTCCGGCTATATTATCATCAAAATAATTTACTAGTTCGGAAGTATCTTTTGGCTGGAATGGTTTGTACGTTGCAAAATCAATTACTTTATTCTCAATAGATAGGGTAATCCAATTAGGCATTGCAGCAACAAGCAGTGCAAGATATCCCATGTTCATCGATTTTTCATGAGGTTTCCATGTAAATAATTTTTCCGGAATTCTCTCAAGACATTTACGTGAAGAGGGAATTTCAGCTTTAAGTTCTTCTAAAAATATTTTGCTTAATGAAATATTTTCCATACAATTTTCCTTTTTCAAAGTAAAATAAGTTGAGATAATTAAAACTAATGTGATATTTGCCATTTGAAATTTAGATGATAAATCTTTCGAATTTAGTTTGAGATTAAATTTTTTATTTTCTAAGTTACAATCTTCAAAAGCATTAAGTGATAATACTAACTAACCCAATATCAGTAATGATTATTTTTCAGTGACTTCATACCGACAAATCTATTATTTTATAATGTGGAGGTAACATTATGGGCATCAATAAAAAATCTGCATCAAGCGAAGGCCGAAGAAAATTCTTAAAAACTAGTGTGCTTGGAGGAATTGCCGCTGCCTGGTTTCCTAAAATGACATTTGGAGAAAAAGCATCAACATTAATAACTGACAAATTTATTTTACAGCCTTCTGAGCTTGATGAAATTACAGTTAATAAATTAAGAGAAGGATTTAAATCCGGGAAATTTACAATTCGTTCTGTGGCTGAGGAATATATTTCGCGAATTAAAAAGATTGATAAAAATGGACCAGGAGTTAATAGTGTACTTGAAATAAATCCTGATGCTTTAAAAATTGCAGAAGCTCTCGATAAAGAATTAAAAGAAAAAGGTGCCCGAGGTCCGTTACACGGTATACCGGTATTGATCAAAGATAATATTGATACAGCAGATGGTATGGAAACCACTGCCGGCTCACTTGCATTGCTTGGTTCAAAACCAATCAAAGATTCTTTTGTAGCAAAACAGCTTCGTGATGCAGGTGCTCTTATTCTCGGTAAAACAAATTTAAGTGAATGGGCAAACATGCGTTCTACACATTCTACAAGCGGGTGGAGCGGACGCGGGGGTTTAACAAAAAATCCTTACGCACTGGATAGAAATTGTTCAGGCTCAAGTTCCGGTTCAGGTGCCGCAGCAGCGGCTAATCTATGTGCAATTGCAATCGGAACCGAGACAGACGGATCTGTTGTAAGTCCTTCATCAATTAATGGAATAGTTGGAATTAAACCTACAGTTGGCTTAGTAAGTCGTGCAGGAATAATTCCGATTTCACATTCTCAGGACACTGCCGGTCCAATGACTAGAACTGTTGAAGATGCGGCAATTTTACTTGGGGCTATGCAGGGTGTTGATCCCGAAGATGATGCAACCAAAGCCAGCGGACGAAAAGCTCATAAAGATTATACAAAATTTCTTGATCCAAACGGACTTAAAGGTGCAAGGATTGGCGTTGTACGTAATTATTTTGGTTTCCTGCCCCAAGTTGATGAAGTAATGAATAAGGCTTTAGATGTTTTAAAAAAGAATGGCGCTGTACTTATCGATCCTGTGGAAATAGATGCGATCGGAAAGTTGGATGGTAATGAGAATACAGTTTTATTGTACGAACTTAAAGCAGATATGAAAAAATATCTTGAGCATCGCGGCTCGCAGACTAAAATGCATACTCTCAAAGATTTAATTGAATTTAATAAAAGTCGTACAAAAGAAGAGATGCCTTATTTCGGACAGGAATTATTTCTGGAAGGCGAAGCAAAAGGACCTCTAACAGATAAAGTATATATTGATGCACTAACCACAAACCATCGTCTCAGCAGGGAAGAAGGAATTGATGCTGCTATGGATAGACATAATTTAGATGCGCTTATCTCACCGACAGACAGCCCTGGATGGATGACTGATCTCATAGACGGCGATCATTTCCTCGGAGGTAGTTCACAACTGGCAGCGGTAGCTGGATATCCGCACATAACTGTTCCGGCCGGATTTGTATTCGGTATGCCGATTGGGATTTCATTTTATGGAAGAGCCTGGAGCGAGTCGGTACTTATTAAAATTGCATATGGATTTGAACAAGCTTCCAAAGTACGCAAACAACCAAAATTTTTAACTACTGCCGATTTGAAGGCCTAAGCGATTGAAGTTTTATAGAATTTTACATGTTATTAGAAGAAGCAATTGATTTAATTAAGAATAATTCAATATCAAATACTCAACCGGAAGTCTGGACTGACTTAGGCTGCGGATCCGGTATGTTTACAAATGCTCTGGCAAATCTACTACCGGGTGAAAGTAAAATTTATGCAGTTGATAAAAATAAGTCTCAGATTAATAAAATCCAGGATTTAATTGCTCATACAAAAATCGATAAAACGATTGGAGATTTCACCCGTGTTAAACTTCCAGAAAATCTTGACGGCATTCTTATGGCTAATTCACTTCACTATGTAAAAGATAAAAGTTCTTTTATTCAAAATGTTAAAGACAATTTAAAATCAGATGGCTGCTTCTTAATTATTGAATACGATATGGATACTTCAAATCTATGGGTGCCGTATCCAATCAGCTTTAATTCACTTCAAAATTTTTTTAGTAAAATCGGATATACTGCAATTAATAAGATTAATGAGATGCCATCAAGATTTAGAAGAGCTAACATTTACTCAGCATTAGTACAAAGATAATTTTTTGTTCAATTAAATAGTTTTATAACTCAACAATATATTTATGTGATAAGAACAATATTTTAATACGAAATCGCCTTAATTATATCCCAATCAATTTGATTTAGGCAAATACTCCTTCTTCATTTTCAGATTTTTGAATTACCATTTACATGCCTGCACTTTTCCCAATGATGATTAAAACAACATCTGGAGTAAAGTTACTGTCTCATTCTCTTAATTATTCAATTAATCTTTTTAATTATTTTAAAAAATTTTATCCTAATCACAGGCTAAATAAAAAAGTACCTATGGTCACAGAGTCGAATAAAATAAAAAGTTACTTTAGAAAAAATTTCCAAAAAAAAATACCGGGTTATAATAAAGTTGTTCAACGCTGTTTCTCATTTTTTTTCGCAGTTATTTGCTTCATATTCTCCAGAAGCTTATGAAATAAACAATCTTTTTTTAGATTATCTTGTACTTGCAGGTATAATTGTAGCATTAGTTACGGGATTAGTAATTGTAGGTGCAATTCGTTTTAGATCTAAAAAACGTCCCGAAGAACCGCCGCAAATATTTGGAAACAAAAAACTGGAAATAACCTGGACTCTTATTCCTTTTTTAATTTTAGTCTTTTTCTTTGTACTTACTTTAAGAGCAATGATAGAAATAAATACTCCGGTGGGAAATGATCCGAAACCGGATATAATAATAATTGCTCATCAATGGTGGTGGGATATGAGATATCCCGGATATAAAATAATAACCGCAAACGAATTACATATTCCCGTTGGTAAAAAATTATTAATGGCTGTTAAATCTGCAGATGTAATACATGACTGGTGGGTACCGGATCTAGGTAGAAAAATTGATGCAATTCCCGGCAGAACAAATTACACATGGATAGAAGCAGACAGTGCAGGTACCTATTTAGGCACCTGTGCCGAATTCTGCGGTGCAGAACATGCCTGGATGAGAATAAAAGTTATTGCACAAACACCTTATGAATTTAATCAGTGGGTAAATAATCAGAAGCAAATACCTTCACAGCCTAATGACAGTACAGCAATTTTAGGTCAAATGCTTTTTCAAAAGGAAACCTGCGGAGATTGTCATGCAATTGCCGGTACACCAGCTAATGCACATGTAGGTCCGGATTTAACTCATATTGCATCACGGACAACAATATTAAGCGGAAGATTAACGAATACAAGAGAAAATTTAATGAGTTGGTTAGCTAACCCTCAAAAAGTAAAACCAGGTGCTCATATGCCTGACTTTAGATTTAATAAAAATCAGTTGAATGAACTGGTAACGTATCTGGAAGGATTAAAATGAGTTTTGCTTTTCAAATACCGGAAAGTATTGAACCTATTCCAAAACTTCGATCCAAAAATGGCTTATTACAGTGGATTTCAACAGTAGACCATAAGTTAATCGGGATTATGTATCTATGGACTTCACTAATTTTTTTAGTAATTGGTTTTGGTGAAGCAATGCTGATGAGAATACAATTAATGCGTCCTGAAAATACAGTGCTGTCTCCTCAGGCATATAACCAGATATTTACCATGCACGGCACCACAATGATTTTTCTGGTATTGACGCCAATCCTTATCGGCTTTGCAACTTATCTTCTTCCATTGATGATAGGCGCGAACGATATGGCTTATCCAAGACTAAACGCATTTAGCTTTTGGATGTTTTTCTTTGGCGGCCTGCTGTTGTATCTCAGTTTCTTTGCAGGCGGTGCGCCTAATGTGGGCTGGTTCAGTTATGCTCCTTTAAGCGAAAAGTTTTACAGTTCATCTCCTGGTGTAAATTACTGGGCGATTAGTATTCTTTTAATGGGAATAGGAACGATCGGATCTGCTTTGAATTTTGTCGTAACTACATTAACAATGCGTGCAGAAGGATTAAGTTTATCAAAGCTTCCTCTTTTTGTCTGGATGGTTTTTGTAAACGGCTTTTTAATACTTGCTGCATTCCCGGTTCTGAATGCTGGTTTGGTTATGATATTAATTGACCGTTTATTAAATGCTCATTTTTTTACTACTGCTACCGGAGGTTCTGCTTTAATGTGGCAGCATGTGTTCTGGACGTTCGGTCATCCTGAAGTTTATATTTTGGCTTTGCCGGCTTTTGGGATGATTTCTGAAGTCATCCCGGTATTCTCTAGAAAGCCGATATTCGGTTATGAATTTGTAGCGGCGTCAACAGTAGCAATTGCACTTTTAGCATTCGGCGTATGGGCGCATCATATGTTTGCCGTTGGCCTCGGAACAACTTTTAATGCTTTCTTTGCTGCTACAAGCATGCTGATTGCGGTTCCTACGGGAGTAAAAATATTTAATTGGTGTGCAACCATGTGGGGAGGCTCTATCATGTTTAAAACATCCATGCTCTTTGCAATGGCATTCTTAATAGATTTTACAATCGGCGGTTTAAGCGGCGTAGGTTTTGCAATGGTGCCGATTGACTGGAGGTTAACGGATACATACTTTGTCGTTGCACATATTCATTATGTCTTTGTCGGCGGCGCTTTATCAGCAGCTTTTGCCGGATTTTATTATTGGTTCCCCAAAATGTCCGGCAAGATGTTATCGGAAAAATTAGGCAAGCTTCAATTCTGGCTTTTCTTTATCGGGTTTAACTGTACATTTTTTGTCTTTCATTTATTAGGCCTTCTTGGTATGCCGCGCAGAGTTTTCACTTATCCGAATTTACCTTACTGGGGCTCGTTAAATATGTTCTCAACAATTGGTGCAATGGTTCTAGGATTATCGTTTGTAGTGTTAATCTGGAATATTTTTTATACTATAAAGCATGGTGAACCCGCAGGAAATAATCCATGGAATGCATGGACACTTGAATGGCTATCTGCATCTCCGCCCAAGCCGAAAAATTTCGAGAAAGTTCCGCTTATTAGAAGCAGAAGGCCTTTATGGGATTTAAATCATCCTGATAATCCCGATTGGAAACCAGAATTAAAACCGGAAGCATCTGATGAATAAAAATAAAATATTAATGTTCCTGTTTATAGGATCCGAAGCATTCTTTTTTATTGCTTTAATAATTTCTTATGTGTATTACAGCCGCGTTGGAGGAAGCCTTTCCGCATCAGCTAAATACCTGGATTATAAAAAGACATCTATATTTACTCTGTTCCTAATCTTAAGCAGTTTATCTATAGAACTTTCAGGAAGAAGTCTCAAAAAAGGAAATCGAAAATTAATGCTTGGATGGCTGCTGACCACAATTTTATTTGGTGCAGTTTTTCTGTTCGGACAGGGAAGCGAGTATGCCAGGTTAATAAGTTTGAATGTGACAATTAGTAAAAATGTTTTTGGTTCTGCCTTCTTTACGCTTACCGGATTTCACGGTTTACACGTATTTATCGGTTTGGTGGTATTATCATTAATGGCAGGTCTTTTTTATTCGGGTAAATTTAAAAAAATAGAAGCAGGCTTTTTTGAATCTGCTTCACTTTACTGGCATTTTGTTGATGCAGTATGGATTGTCGTGTTCAGCGTAATTTATCTTGGACCAATATTATGACAACTTTAAAATTCATAACAACATACTGGAACTTGGATATCATTGCTATAGTAATAGCAATTGCTCTTATTGTATTTCACTTCATTACAAACGGAAATACCTTTAATAAAAAAAGCCTTTTGTTTTTAAGCGGAGTGACTTTATATATTATCGCAACATGTTCGGCGTTAAATTATTTAGCAGACTATTATTTGTACAGTGCTCATATGGTGAAGGATATAATTATACTGCTTATAGTACCCCCGATGCTTTTAAGTTCAACTAACCCGGACTTCTTGAAAAAGATTGTTAATAGACCCGGCTTTGATAAAATCGGTAAAATATTATTTCATCCGCTAGTCGCATGGATTTTAGGTGTCGGTTCAATGTGGTTATGGAACTTTCCGGATATCTTTTATTTATTGGAAGATTCGCCATGGCTTAAACTGTTACAAATGATTTCGCTATTAATATTTGGATTAATTTTTATTTATCCTGTTTTCGCTCCTATTAAATATCATAAACTGCATCCGCTGCAAAGTGCAATTTATCTTTTTACTGCATGTGTGGGTTGTACTATTATGGGTATTATGATAACCTTTGCTCCCGCTTTTATTTATACTCCTTACTTTGCAGGACCTGTATTTTGGTGCTGCGGTATACAGACAGCAGGGCCTGCAGCATCAATTTATGCTGCCGGAAGTAATGCCGCAATTTCAAATTTGATTCAAAGTAATTGGGGAATAAGTGCCAAAATAGATCAACAGATGGCTGGGCTTATAATGTGGATACCGGCATGTTTTGTTTACCTAACTAATATTATGATTTCACTTACAAAATGGTATGCTAAATCCGGGTCAGAAACTTATACAAGAAAGAATGTCTTGAAAGAAAAATTGAATTTATCATGATTGTTATGGAGAACAAGTTATGGAAGAAATAAAATTAAATGAATTGCTCGAAGGATATGAATTGAATCCGGCAGTACCGGAAGAACTGCCTCACTCATCTTACTGGCCTATTATGCTTGCGTTTAGTGTCGTATTTTTTTTCTGGGGATTTATTACCTCACTAATAATTTCAGGAGTAGGTTTGGTAACAATGGGATTTTCTATTTGGGGATGGATTGGGGACCTTGTAAATGAGTGATATAAACTTTTTGAATAAAGAAGAGACACGCAGGAGTTTTATCATTAAAATACTTTCCATATTCGGCGGACTCCTTGGAGTTTTAATTGCTATTCCAATTGTCGGAGCTATGGTTGCACCAATTTACCGGAAAACTTCAAAAGACTGGAGATCAGTTGGCAAGGTAGACAGTTTTGACATCGGTTCAACCGTGCTGGTAAAATTTAAAAATACTTCACCGCTGCCCTGGTCCGGGATAACTTCTCAAACTGCATCCTGGCTGCGAAGGGATACTGCTGACAAATTTATAGCCTTTTCAGTTAATTGTGCACACCTCGGCTGTCCCGTTCGCTGGATTCCTGATGCCCAAATTTTTCTTTGCCCCTGCCATGGCGGAGTTTATAACAAAGATGGATCA
>Ga0102950_1000609_pt1 | contig 10444 bp, 11 predicted proteins | sample SalPon2A_B_D2_MG_FD_78505 | JGI IMG/M metagenome (GOLD analysis project Ga0102950, IMG submission 78505) | Soil microbial communities from South San Francisco under conditions of wetland restoration - Salt Pond MetaG R2A_B_D2_MG | ecosystem: Environmental > Terrestrial > Soil > Wetlands | place...
AGCTGTTGAAAACCTGACCAAATGGCTTGCCGTTGAAATGGCAATGAAACTGTCAAGCAATTTAAGAGTTAATGCCATTGCTCCCGGCTTTTTTATAGGCAAACAAAACAAAGCGCTTTTGTTGAAGGATGACGATTCCTTGACTGAAAGAGGCAAAGCCATAATTGCCAATACACCCATGAAACGCTTTGGAGAACCAGATGAACTGGTGAGTACTGTTTTATGGCTTTGTAGCGATGCATCGAGTTTTGTCAATGGGATTGTTGTACCCGTAGATGGCGGTTTTAATGCATTTTCAGGAGTATAATAAATAAAAAACGAGACCAATAATGGACTCGTTAAACGACTAATGTCCTGAAATCATAAATTATAGGTTATTAACTTATCACTTCGGCTTTTATCAGCTTAAATTGCATCGATTGGTTTTTCTTCATTTTCAATTTTAGGACCAATAAGATCTTGTTCTTCCAGAACAACAATAACCAATTTAACATAATCATTAACGGTTTCATCTATGGATTGTGGATCAACAATATCTATATAGCCCTTCCAAATTAATTCCCTATCCTTGGCCGGGCAAATGCAATACATTGATGTTTCGGCATGATACACTGAGTACTCATTGTAATAATCAGGGTTGTAGTAGATATCCTGATACATTAAATACTCATCTTTAAACTTCTTGTACGTTTCATCATAACCGTCATAATTCTTCTTGTACGCAATTTTATTTTCCACACCAATAATTTTTGTCAATAAAATGGTGTCAAAACCGTCCTGTAGCAAATCATTTTCCAAAGAGCTCAATTCTTCTTCTGTCATTTTTTCCGTTCCAATAGAAGAATCGGAAAAATTCAAACTCATAACAGCTTCGGAACCCCTAGATTCCATTTGATTCTTAATTTGTTTTTCGTATTTCTCCCTTGCTTCACTATTGGGTGTAATACCAATCACCAAAACCTTATTTGGACGGTAAGAGGTTATTTCAGGATTTTTCCAATTGTCTACAAGCTGGGCCGAAGTACAGCTCATTACAAACGAACCTATAAGAAATGTAAGAAACGATTTCATTTTAATTTTATTTAGACTACTGTAACAGCCGTTTTTGTCTTTGTTCCTTTATGATGCGTTTTATTAAACCGAACAACTGTGTTTTAAAGGTTCTATACTTGTGTAAAAATTGGTCGACATTGGTTATAAGCCATCGATGTTTTTCCTTGTAGCTGTCTTCTTCTTTTGGTTGGTCTATTCCATCCACCATTATCTCCAGTTTGCTTTCATGTGTTTTAACCATTTTAAGCAGGCTGTCGGTCTTTTTGTGAAACTTGCTCAACCTGTCTACAAATTTCTTGCTCTCTGCAAAGTGTTCTGAATCAATAAGCTGTAGCGTGTATGACTTTATAAGATCATCAAAAAACAAAAGTTCGTCTTTTATAAACTTCAGTTCCAAAAGCCATTTTCGGGAATCATCGTGCATAGCTTCCGCACTTAACCATTCAACATACTTGTATTGTCTTTCCGTGGTTTTCATCTGTATAAAATTTTTAATTTTTTTAATTTAATGTCTTAAAATTTTTATGACATTCAGTACTTCGCGAAAATTTTATGATATTGGTTCTAAAAGTTAAAAAGCAGGAAATCATGCCAAAGAATAGCATGGTTTCCTGCTCAAAAATCAATTATGAAACTTCAATAACTTTTTTTGAAGTGCCTTTAATGGCTCCTACTTTTTTTAACAGGTTTACACTAAGTATTCCATCCTTATAAGTAGCTTTTACTTTTTGATTCAAATCTACTGATTCAGGTAGAATGATAGATCTTCTAAAAGAGTTATAACTAAATTCTTTACGCATAAAATCTTTGTCTTTCTCCTCTTTCTTTTCACTTTTCTCTCCTGTTATGTGAAGTACATCTTCTTCAATAGAAACTTCAAAGTCTTTTTTGTTAAATCCAGGTGCTGCAAAATCAATTTCAAAATCTTTTTCATGTTCTATTATATTCATTGCAGGCAATAAACTGTCTTCATCCAAAAAGTCTCCGATAAATGGATTTTCAATATCCAGTAAGTTTCTCAATGGATCATTAAATGGGAAAAAATTATTGGTCCATGGGGTAAACATTCTTTCGTACCTTGGAGTCAATAATTTATTTCTGCCTTTTCTCTTAATAAGTGTTGTCATAATATTGTGTTTTAAAGTTAAACTATCATTTCACCTAAATTAATGCCGAAAGTAGTTTTTCACAATGATATATATCAGTTTGCAACGTTAAATTATTGATAATTTTAAAGTTATTATTAGCTTTAAATCAGATAGTTACATGTTTACATGTTTACAAATCTTCACCGGGTTGTTTCTTCTACTGAAGCTTTTTTAACACTGGGATTCCAAAAAATTTGTTTTCATTTTAACCCATCAGCGTTTCAACGTCATTGAGTTTTGGGATTGAGACATTCCAGTTATAAGTGTCCCTAATTTTCACGCGCAAGGCATCTAACGCACAAGGTTCTCCGTGGACTAGATACACTTTTTCGGGAATGTTCTTAATATTGTGCATCCAGTCAATCAAACCTTTCTGGTCCGCGTGGGCTGATAAGCTCTCTATGCTTTTTACCGTAGCCTTTACAGAGAAATATTTTCCAAAGAAACGGATCTCATGTGCGCCATCCTGAAGCTGTCTACCCCTTGTGCCTTCAGCCTGAAAGCCCACCAGCAAAACCGTGGTAGAAGGTTTATCAATAAATTGATGCAGGTAGGTCAACACTCTTCCTCCGGTAACCATGCCACTTCCGGCTATAACAATTTTTGGTCTTGGATCATCGATGGTTTTCCAGGTTTCACCATACGATTGTACAATATTCACGTGATGGCACATTGCATTGTAGTCTTTCAACGGTAGTTTATGCCATTTGGGAAAACGCTTAAATACCTCTAAAACATTGGTTCCCATAGGACTGTCTATAAAAATTGGAATGTCAGGAATTCTGTTTTCCTTGTACAATTTCCAAAGCAAATAGACCAATGTCTGTAGACGCTCCACGGCAAAACTTGGAATGATAAGGTTTCCCCTCTTATGGATGGTGTCTTTAATAATTGACGATAACAGTTTTTCCACATCTTCTTTTGGATGTAATTTATTACCGTAAGTGCTTTCAACAAATAAGAAATCGGCCCATTCTGGCATTTTAGGGTCATCCAAAAGGTAGTCATTGGTTCTGCCAACATCTCCGGAAAACACAAATCGTTTTCCACTTATGTCCAGCTCAATAAATGTTGCACCGATAATGTGGCCGTTATACTGAAACCGGAACGAGATATGCTCTGATAACGAAATCCATTTATCTTCAATCTCTACCTGAAATAGTTTTATGGCCTTTTCGGCGTCTTCCATTGTATAAAAGGGCAGGGCAGGTTGATGTTTGGTATAGTTTTCCTTATTGGCTTTTTCGGCTTCTTCTTCGTGAATTTTTGCACTGTCTTTTAGGACGATCTCTGCAATGGCCATTGTTGGCGAGGTACTAATAATTTTACCTCTAAAACCTTGTCTGACCAACCTTGGCAGATAGCCCACGTGATCCAAATGGCCATGCGTGAGCAACACTACGTCAATTGTTTTGACATTCACCGGAAGGTCATTCCAATTGAGTAACCTGAGTTCCTTAAGGCCCTGAAACAGACCGCAGTCTATCATTATATTCTGCTCTGAAGTTTCAACTAGAAATTTTGAACCCGTTACAGTTCCAGAAGCTCCCAAAAAAGTGATTTTGACAAAGTTTTCCATTTTAACGAGGTCTTACCGCGCACAATTGAGATATTTCGTTCAAGATTTTCTTTTTTCGTTCATCCGAAACACCCAAATGATCCAAATAAAAAGCTTGGTCCGCCAATTCCCTGCACAACACCACATCTCTCCCTAACAAAAATTGCTTTTCGGCCTTGGTGAGCAATGTGGATACTGTTATGGGGTATAACCCCAATCGATCAATTCTATCTTTCAACCCATTGTTTTGGGGATAGTCCCAACTTAAAAGATAAAGACCGCAACATTTCCCGTATTGCAAGGCATCTTTGGTAAACCGCGTATTGGTCACCACCCAACCCTGTGTTAGTTTTGTGCTTTTATCGGCTTTTGAATCCCAATGTGCTTTAACATCTTTATATCGTGAATTAATATACAACGGAACCTTAACATTGCAATTAAGCCCCTGTTCAGCATGAAATTTACACTCAATTACAGTAGTTTCATTGTTTTTACTGGCTATTACATCAATTTCGTGTTTAACACATTTCCCCTGCAAAATTTCATCCACCTTGGTTTTGTACCCGGAATATTTTAAAACGGCGCCTACAAAACGCTCAAAAGGAAATCCCGTTGGGCCAAACTCGTAAATAGCTTTTTTGAGTTTGTATTTACAGGCCATTCCACCGTCCATTTTTTTGAGCAAGGCCAAAGCCCTATTATGAATTTCCTTGGTTGTAATCCCTTGATACAGCTCACCCTGAACTCTATCAATTATTTGATTGATAACCGCATCTTTCGCTCCGGTTCTCTTCAATGACTTTCGCAATTTGCTTGAGGAAAACTTGACTTTTTCCCCAGAGTATTTTACAATATCAATATTGTTGTTTACCATGTTTGTTTCTCAAAAATGTTACAAAGTATAGCACAAATTTTTTGTAGTTTAATTAAAATTGAAATTCGTTAGTGTGAGTTGAAGAAGTCCCTTACCCAGGCTTTAACTTGATTCTCCGTCATGCTATCGGTCTTTTCCACACCTTTTATTTTAGAACGTAAACTTTTATAGTTTTCATGTAATTCCCTGCTGAATTTTTCACTAGTTTGGGCAGGACCGAAAATGACCAAAGTATCGGTATCTTTAATTTTTGAAACAATTTTTTTAAAATACCGTTTTAACTGATGCTTTTCGCGTTCTAAGTATTTACTGTCCTGAACTACATCTTGTGGACCACCTTTAAATCGGCCTCCATAGCCACCATGTATATGAAAATGCTCAACATTTGACAATACGGTTCTCAAAGTTTCCCTATCATTTTCCATGGTTACAATAATAGCTTTATTCTTATCCAGCCAAATTCCTGTCTTTTTCATCATTTTTATATTTAGTTTCTTAAATCGTACATGACCATAATTGGTATTTTGAAATGAAATCCTATATTCTTGAAGGAAGCACCAAAAAAGGAATTAATGGGTGTTTCCCCATTTTTTTTATCACAGGCTCCTTGACAATATTTTCTATGACACTATGTTTGTAATTTACCATAACAAGGACATCGATTTTTAAGTCTTTGATGAACTCATTGATTTCGTTAGCTTTTTTAGTGTAATCTGGCATCCAGTGAAAACTGTGATCATAATCTGCCAAATAATCCTTGAGCACGGTAAAATTGTATTCCTGTATATCGTTTAATTTTGGCTCTATGTTAATGTGTAGAATCCTTATTTTAGCATTGTTCATGTCAGCCAATTCCTTAAGGGGCTTTAGTTCCTTTTCTCTAAAATGGCGATTGAAATCAGTTGGAAAGGCAATCTGTTTTGGTAGGGCAAAGTCGTAATCTTCAGGTACGGTCAAAATTGGGCAGAGCCTCATTTTCCTTATCGTGTTAACGGTGTTACTTCCAAAGAAAAGTTCTTCGGCTCCTGTGGCTCCTTTTTTGCCCATGACAACCAGATCAATTTGATGTTTATTCACAGAAGTTTCAATGGCAGTCAATAAATCATCTGAACTCAAAATAATTTCAAACTCATGATTAGCATTGGTGTTGGCAGTTTCTGCCATTTCCTTTAACTCCAACAATTCTCCCATAGCGCTTTCGTTTATAATTTTCAGAAATTTATTGGAAATATAGGGTAGTGTTGACAGTTTCATTTTTATCGAATGCGTGAAATAAAACGTACATTCTTCTTCGGAGTAAAGTTTTAAGGCGTATACAGCAGCACTCCAAGCATTGTCCGAAAAATCCGTTGGCAACAGGATATTTTTTCTCATGGTGTTAGTGCTTTTATTCGTACTCTAAATTAATGCCGACAATTATTTTTAGCAATGATATCGATCATTCAGAAGCCTTGTTTATACCTTTGAAGGAATTACCAAAAAAGGAATGTTCAAATGAAATCCTATTTGATTTATGGTTGGCTTAAAGAACAGATTTTCAAAAAATGAGTGTTTGTTGTTTATCATCACCAATAAATTGACGCGCGTTTTCAACTGGAAATTATTGATAGCTTCTGGTATATCCTGATTACTTACACTGTGAAATACATATGCAATATCCTTAAAGTACGTCTCGAGTTTTTTTCTGTTTTTTTCCTGTTGTTCTGACAAATCATAGCCGTAGGAAACATTGAGCACATTTACCCTTCCACGATTAGATGATGCCATATCAACTATGGGTTGCACTTGTTTTTCCTGAAAATCAATTCCATAGTCAGATGGAAACAATATCTCGCGGGGAGCTTCATATGAAAAATTGCTCGGAACTGCCAGTACCGGACATTTGACATTTTTAAGCACATGTACCGTGTTTGACCCAAACAAAACTTCTTTGGCACCGGTTGCGCCTTTTGTTCCCATAACGATATAATCTATTTTTTTTTCTTTTATAATTTCCTTAATCTTTAGTATTAAGGTATTAAAGGCCGCTATGGTTTGAAAACGATGGTTTGGGTTTTTAAATTCGTTTTTAATTTTATTAACTATAGCTTTTAAATCTTTTAATATTTTGTCTTTTATGGCGTCAGACAATCCGGAATGTTTGGGAGCTACAGGAACATATTCAATATAATAAATTGTTGGCGTGTAAGTATTCAGCAAATAGAAAGTACATTTCTCATCCTTAAATAATTGAACGGCATATCTTATGGCATTCACTGAATTTTCAGAAAAATCTGTAGGTAAAAGTATTTTTTTCATTGTAATTAAATTTTAAATTAAACAGCTAATAACGTCTCATATTTTGCAATGCCAAAAATGGAATGTCCATATACAAACTCACTTTGTCTATGGTGGATTGAAACAAAATGCTTTCTAAAAACGAATGTCTGGTATTGACCATTACCAACATATCGGTATTGTGTTCTTTAATATATTTATGAATAGTCTTTGCAATATTTTTACTCTTTACGGTTTTAAAATTGACTTTGTTCTCCCCTAATATGTCTTTTATAAAGTTTTGGTTGTTTTCTTGGCGTAACGACAGCTTATTGCTTGTGGACATGTAAAGCATGTCTATTGTGGATTTATAGGGGGACATTATTTCTGACAACAATTTCAGCTCTCTCTGTTTGTAGGGAATCATATAATCATTCGGAAAGAGAATGTGTTTTGGCTGTTTGTATTTATATTTTTCGGGTATGGCCAAAACAGGACATTGTACATATTTTAAAACCTGCAAGGTATGGCTGCCAAAAGTCAATTTTCGGTCATTGGTCATACCACGGGTTCCCATAACAACAATATCAATATCCTTTTCGTCTATAATCTTGTCGGCTTCATCCATTAGCATACTGTTGGCTGTCAATATTCTGTAGGTATGTTTTTGATTTTGAGACATCTTTTTTATTTGTTTTAATGTCTTTTCCAACTGTTCCTGGGTTCTTTTACTTACAATTTGGGTAACTTCATCAAGTGTTTCCTGAGTCAATAAATTGTCGCCAGCATAAATTTCGTCCTGGTAAGCATGCATGATAAAAAATTTGCTGGTTTCATATTTAAAGAGCTCTGATGCATAGATGATGGCATTCATTGCATTTTTTGAAAAATCGGTAGGAATTAATATTCTTCTCATGGTATACCATTCTTGTAGTGATTAAAATTACGTTTAACTGCGGACTTAAAAAATGATAAAAATCAGCATGAAAATAGTTAGCATTCTTTGCTTGTGTTCAAACTGCATGTTTGAAGTACTTGATGGTTCTTACTACCGTATCTGTAAATGGTAATTCCTTTAAGTTTGTATTTCCAGGCCGTCATGTAAATTTCGGAAACTTCTTCTTTTGTGGTACTTTCTGGAAGATTGATCGTTTTGGAGACTGCATTATCGGTATAAATCTGAAATGCTCTTTGATGTAAAAGATGGTATTGCCAAGATATTTCCAAACTGGTCTGGAACATAGCCTGCACGGCTTTCGGAATCTTATCAATGTCTTTGATACTCCCTGTTTTTAGAACCCTGCGCTCAATTTCCTTGTTCCATAACCCCTGTTGTTCCATTTTTTTAATGAATTGTTTATTGGTTTCCGTTTGGGTTTGATCGCCCAAAATACCAACACGTTTGTAGGCCAGAGCAAATAAAGGCTCGATGGAATAGGAGGTGTCTGCTATTACCGAAATGGTTCCCGTAGGCGCAATGCTGTTACATGTGGCATTTCGCATTGGCGTTTTAGGCGCGTGAATACTGTTCTTCCATTCTGGAAAAGTGCCACGTTCTTTTGCCAATTTTTTCGAAGCTTTATAACTTTCGCTTTTAATAAACTTCATCAACTTCTCTCCCAAAGCTACGGCCTTTTTGGAGGCATAGGGCATCTCCAACAAAATCAACAATTCGGCCCAGCCCATGATTCCCAACCCAATTTTTCGGTTGGAGGTGGTCTTCCTTTCAATTTCCGGCAACAAATAATGATTTAGAGTAATGATATTATCCAGAAATCGAATGGCCAGATGAATGGTTTCAGAAAGTGTTTTCCAGTCAATGACGTAGCTGTTTCCTCCGAGGGCAACCATTTTAGACAGATTGAGTGATCCTAAGTTGCAGCTTTCATAATCCAATAACGGAACTTCTCCACAAGGATTGGTGGTTTCAATTTTTCCGAGATTTGGAGTGGGATTGTTACGGTTTACGGTGTCTAAAAAAATAAGTCCAGGATCTCCAGTCAACCATGCCTCGTCAACAATAAGGTTCCAAAGGAATTGCGCCGATACGGTTTTAACAACTGCTTTTGTTCGTGGATTAATCAATGGCCAATCCAAATTATTGGCAACGGCATTGATAAACGCATCTGTAACCCCAACGGATATATTAAAGTTTTCGATGGCCTTTTTTGAAGATTTTGAACGAATAAATTCCTCTATATCCGGATGATCTACATTCAAAATTCCCATATTGGCACCCCGGCGTTTTCCGCCCTGCTTTACATATTCGGTAGCGGCATCGTAAATTTTCATAAAAGCCACGGGGCCGGACGAGGTACCACTGGTAGAACTTACAAGGTCGCCTTTGGGGCGGAGTTTGGAAAAATTAAATCCGGTTCCCCCACCACTTTGGTGTATCAATGCAGCATGTTTTAAGGTGGTGAAAATGCTCTCCAAACTATCTTCTATCGGCAAAACAAAACAGGCACTCAATTGTCCGTTTTTGCATCCCGCATTCATTAAAGTTGGGGAATTGGGCAGAAATTTCAAATTGCTCAAAAGCTGAAAGAACTTATCTTCGTAAAATGCTTGTTTCTCCTTTTCACAGCTGGCTACATATTTGACAACGCGTTTAAACAATGCTTCAGGTGTTTCCTTCAAGAATCCTTTCTTGTCTTTTAAAAGATAGCGGTCTTCTAAAATCTGTATTGCATTGTGTGACAAAGTTTTCATTTTACAATAGATTACACACGAAGTAAACTATATGTAAGGTTTAATTTTCTTGGAACGTTTATTAAGCTGTTTTTCCAAATCGCTTATGGTTTCTTTAACTGCCATTTCATAGTTTTTTTCGTTTGAAGACGCAAAGATTCTGGGACCGTATAGGCTCAGTTCCATTTCGCATATTCTCCCCTTTCCTTTGGGGTCGTTTTCCTTTTTGAAAAAAACAGCAACCTTTAAAATCAAGTCATGTTTTTTTGCCAGTTTGTTCAGTTTTTTAATGGTATAAGCTTCCATGGTTTTGCTTACCGGCATTCTTACAAATTGAATATCAATTTTCATCTGTATAAAATTTTTAATCTTTTGAAATTTAATGTCTTAAAAAAAATTAAGACATTCAGTAATTCGCAAAAATTTTGTTCATTTTGGTTGGTAAATTTCCCATTGAAAAAATTTATGCTCATTTCATTACGTTTAATTTTATCCTTTAAAAATATCAACACAGTGGCAAACTGCAAATGATAATTATCAGCTATATCAAAAAAGCAAAAATGATATATATCATTTCGTAAAACCTTTATAATTGTGAAATTTAATGAAACTAAAGACGAATATCATGGCACTAAATTTTAATCAATTTGCTGCGGAAGGAAATACATTTTTAAAGGAATATGCCAAACAGCTGAATTTAGGGAACGATACCAAAAAGGCAGGACGTATATTGTCTTCTGTTTTACATGCTTTTAGAGATGTTATTTCCACGGAGGAATCGTTGCAGCTCATTTCGCAATTCCCAATGTTTTTGAAAGCAACATATGTGAACGGATGGACAAACCATAAAACAAAAAAAATAAA
>Ga0102950_1000610_pt1 | contig 10441 bp, 11 predicted proteins | sample SalPon2A_B_D2_MG_FD_78505 | JGI IMG/M metagenome (GOLD analysis project Ga0102950, IMG submission 78505) | Soil microbial communities from South San Francisco under conditions of wetland restoration - Salt Pond MetaG R2A_B_D2_MG | ecosystem: Environmental > Terrestrial > Soil > Wetlands | place...
ATATAGGCATTCTGATTACTGATCATAATGTTCATGAGACTCTGTCAATAACCGACAGGGCATACCTTCTTTTTGAAGGCCGGATACTTAAATCCGGCACTGCCGCTCAACTGGCAGACGATGAGCATGTAAGAAAAGTGTACCTCGGAAAGAACTTTGAGCTTCGCCGGTAAAAACTGCAGTTTGTTTTAAAGAGAATTTATTTTACTTTTGCGGAAAATTTTACGCGGATGTGTCGTAATTGGTAGCCGAGCAAGACTTAGGATCTTGTGTCCTCGTGACGTGGGGGTTCGAGTCCCTTCATCCGCACAAAAATATCAAGCCGCCCGTAACGATCTATGATAGCGCGTTTTGGCGGTTTTTTTAACTAGTCAATTAACAATTGCTGAAATGAACATCACCAGAGAAAACATCGACGATCTTAATGCAGTTCTGAATATAAAGATCGAAAAACCCGATTATGAGGGTAACGTTGAAAAAGTACTGAAGGATTATCGCAAAAAGGCTTCCATTAAAGGATTTCGTCCGGGAATGGTTCCAATTGGCGTGGTAAAGAAGATTTATGGCAGGGCAGTTCAGATTGACGAGATAAACAAGGTTGTAACTGATAATATCCAGAAATATATTACCGAGGAGAAGATTGAAATACTCGGTGATCCCATTCCAAAAGACAATGAACAGGAAGTTATTGACTTTGATACCCGGGAAGAATTCACATTCTCTTTTGAGATAGGCATAGCCCCGGCTGTTGAGCTCTCTCTGACAAAAAAGAACAAGGTAACAGAATATGAGATCATAATTGATGACAAGGTAAGAAATGATTACCTCGATAATTACAAACGTCGTTTCGGTGAACTCAGAAATGCCGACACTACTGAAGAAAAAGATGTCATTAAAGGTAATATTGCAGCACTGGATGCGGAAGGGAATGTTGCATCCGACGGACTTTATGCCGAAGATACTTCACTTGGAGTGGATATTGTTAAAGATGATAAGATAAAGAAGCTTTTTATAGGGAAAAAAACCGGAGATACAATTGATTTTGATATTAAGAAAGCTTTCCCCAATGACTCTGAAGTAGCCGGAATACTGCGTATTAAGAAGGAAGAAGCTGAAAACATAGATGGTAACTTCAGGTTTACGATTAATGAGATAAGCCGTTTTTACCCGGCGGAGGTCAACCAGGAACTGTTCGACAAGGTTTACGGTGAAGGAACGGTGAAATCGGAAGAAGAATTCATGGCAAAACTCGAGGAAGAGATAGCAGCAAACCTTAAAAAAGAAACCGATTATAAGCTTATGATCGATCTCAAGAACATGGCAATAGAAAAAACAGATATGAAGTTTCCGGAGGAATTCCTTAAAAAATGGCTGCTCAGGGTAAATGAAAATACTACTGCCGAACAGATCGACCAGGAATTTGACAGCTTCAGAAAAGACCTTAAATGGCAACTTATCCGTAACAAAGTTGCCAGGGACAACGAAGTAAAAATATCTGAGGATGAGCTGGTTGATGAAGCTAAAAACATCACAAGATACCAGTTCCAGCAGTACGGCCTGTTCTATGCTACTGATGAACAGATAACAAACTATGCAAAAGAAACACTTAAAAGGGAAGAAGACGCAAAAAGAATAGCTGACAAAATACTTGATGATAAAGTTTTGCTCCTGATTAAGGATATGGTAAAACAGGAACCAAGCCAAGTGACTGTTGAAGAGTTCAATAAGCTGTTTGAATAGAAACTCCCTTCAACCAGCTTTTTGTATTATTTTATTATCTTTGTCTGATAATTTTTAAACTGAACAGAAAATGGATATCCTGGACGATTTTGGGAAATATGCAAAAAGCAAAGCTAATATCAGCAGTCTTAACCTGCACAGATATACATCAATATACGGAAGTTACATCTCACCTACTATTATTGAGGAAAGACAACTTAATGTCGCTTCTATGGACGTGTTCTCACGTCTTATGATGGACAGGATCATATTCCTTGGTCTTCCCATCGATGATTATGTTGCCAATATAATACAGGCACAGCTGCTCTATCTCGACTCTTCAGACCCCGGTAAAGATATACAGATCTATTTCAATACCCCCGGAGGATCGGTAAGTGCGGGACTGGGTATTTATGATACGATGCAATACATCTCGGCCGATGTTGCTACTATCTGTACGGGTATGGCAGCATCAATGGGAGCTGTACTTCTTACGGCGGGAACAAAGGGTAAGAGATCTGCACTTAAACACTCAAGGATTATGATACATCAACCTATGGGAGGTGCAGAAGGACAGGCTTCCGATATCGAAATCACTGTAAGGGAAATAATGAAACTAAAGAAGGAATTGTATGAAATAATTGCCCTTCACTCAGGAAACCCTTTCGAGAAAGTTGAAAAAGATTCCGACCGCGACTACTGGATGACATCCCAGGAAGCCAAGGATTACGGAATGATTGATGAGATACTCCAGAGAACTTCTAAATAATATTATTCGGGAAAATGGATAAATGTTCTTTTTGCGGCAGAACCAAGAAAGAGACAAATATGCTTATTGCCGGTCTTGAAGGCCATATATGCGACCATTGCATAGAGCAGGCCTATAGCATCATGAACGAAGAACTCGGCAGCAAGAAGAATATTGACTTTACAACAATAAATCTTCTTAAGCCTGTAGAAATTAAGAACTTCCTCGATCAGTATGTCATTGGTCAGGATATGGCAAAAAAGATAATCTCAGTCGCTGTTTATAATCACTATAAAAGGCTGATGCAAAAACCTAACCCGGATGATATCGAGATTGAAAAATCCAATATCATTCTTGTAGGAGAAACGGGAACGGGGAAAACACTTCTTGCCAGGACAGTAGCAAGGATGCTGCACGTACCTTTTACCATTGTTGATGCTACGGTTCTTACAGAAGCAGGTTATGTGGGTGAAGACATTGAGAGTCTGCTTACAAGGCTCCTTCAAAATGCCGATTATGATGTTAAGGCGGCAGAAAAAGGTATAGTCTTCATAGATGAGATCGATAAGATAGCAAGAAAAAGCGATAACCCGTCAATTACCCGCGACGTATCGGGCGAGGGCGTTCAGCAGGGACTTCTGAAACTGCTCGAAGGATCTGTTGTTAATGTTCCTCCCCAGGGAGGAAGGAAGCATCCTGAACAGAAGATGATACCTGTTGATACCAAAAATATTCTATTTGTATGCGGCGGTGCTTTTGAAGGTATCGAAAAGAAGATAGCCCAGCGCCTTAATACACAGATAGTAGGTTTCGGTGCATCAAAAATAAGAGACAAAGTCGATAAGGATAACCTTTTGCAGTATATCTCGCCGCAGGACCTTAGGTCGTATGGCCTTATCCCTGAGATTATCGGAAGACTTCCCGTACTCACACATCTCGACCCGCTCGACAGGGACGCCCTGAGGGCTATCCTTACAGAACCAAAGAATGCACTTGTCAAACAGTATATTAAGTTGTTCAAGATGGATAACATTGAACTGACATTTGCAGAAGGAGTTCTTGATTATATCGTCGATAAAGCAATAGAATTCAAGCTGGGGGCAAGGGGACTGAGATCGATATGCGAAGCCATTATGCTGGATGCCATGTATGAAATGCCATCGCACGAAAGCAATGAACTGGAAATCACAATCGACTACGCCAGTCACAGGCTGGAACACATAAATCTGAAGGTTCTGAGAGCATCCTGAGACAGCCATTCTTAATAGATATTAAAGAGCCCGCCTGTACTTTCGTAACAAGGCGGGCTCGTCAGTTGATATATAGTTGTGAAAACCTGCTTCTCCTAGTTGTTTGTCATCAGCCTGTGTCTGAATCTTAACTGCAACTGTTTCGTCTCTCCGTTACATGTAGCCGTAGCAACATTATCACAGTTACCGGTCCCGTAATCAATAACAACAGGATCCGAACCATCAACATCGACACTAACACTGCCGCTTACTGCAAAACGACAGGCCCTCTCCCATTTCAGGGCTGTCATGATTGTATTTGTATATGCCTGGCCGTTTATTGTTTTTCCTGTTGCCGTTCCCGTTACAAGGAACTCATCGTCCCATATGTTCCTTGTCTGCATGCCTGCCGTCCATTCTCTCTGGTGCTGGAATGAATGTTCTATTGTCTGTCCGTCAGGAAGAGTGAGCTTACCATCCATCAGCCTTACGGCAAAGACGAGATTAAGATTGGTATTGTATCCCAGATTCTCAACCTGGTGAGTCCCTTCAACCTTAATGCCATTGAAATAATAATCCTCAAACGTAACTGTCTTCAGAGAACCTTCTTCTCTCCTCGGACCTGTTATCTCAATTATTATCTTCCCGGAACGTGTATTATCATACAAACCTGTACAACCTGTACCGAAATCGATAGTGATTGTCTTCGGCCATACTCCCGGTGTAAGAGGCGTAATAGTAATCTCAGGACATGTATCCGTTACAACTGTGTTCAATGATTTCGACAGGGAATAACTGTCAAGGATAATATCAGCATTATCCACAGTATTAAAAACATCGTCAAATACTGCTGTGCTCACTGCATCATCGTCGGCATAATCGACACTTACCTGAGTTATAGTATCCTCCTTTGTACAGGAATACAGGGAAAAGAATGCAAAAGCAGCCATGATAATAAAAAACTTCGTCTTCATAATTTCTATTTTTTAGGTTTATATTTCCGATCTACACCTTTTAGATTGAAAGATGCCGGAAAGGTTTAACCTGTGACGAAATTTTTTTCTGAGATGCTTAAATTTTAAATATCACCGTTTTTGCTTATACGTTCATATATTACATAACTATAAGGGACACTGTTTGTTTTACTTATCCCGAATTCCTCAACACTGACTTTTTCCCATATTCCAGAATCTATCTCCGGGAAGAAAACGTCGGCGGGGGATGAGCTTTGAACATGGGTTATATAAAGCCTGTCGGCCAGGGGCATAAACTGCCTGTAAACACTTCCCCCCCCTATAACAAATATCTCTTCTCCCTTTTCGCATTTACTCAGGGCATCTTCAATGGAGTAAGCCGTGACAGCCATGTTTATATATTCTCCGGGAGTATCTGTCAGGACAATATTTTTTCTTCCCGGCAAAGGCTTGCGCGGCAGAGATTCCCATGTCTTTTTACCCATTATAACTGTATTGCCCATTGTAAGGCTCTTGAATCTTTTCATGTCTTCCGGGATATTCCACAGCAGGTCATTATCCTTTCCTATACCCCAGTCATCTGAAACAGCTACAATAATTGATATCATAAATAGTGTATTATACCGAAATATCCCCTTTTATATGGGGATGTGAAATATAATCTTTAAGAGTAAAATCTTCATATTTGAAATCAGCAATATCTTTTTTACCCGGATTAATAATCATGGAAGGAAGTTTATATGGCTCCCTAGTCAGCTGAAGCTTAACCTGGTCAATATGATTAAGGTAAATATGTGCATCGCCGAGAGTATGGATAAACTCTCCCGGCTCAAGACCGGTTACATTTGCGACCATGAGTGTCAGAAGCGCATATGAAGCTATATTAAAAGGTACACCAAGGAAGATGTCGGCACTTCTCTGGTATAGCTGGCACGAAAGTTTCCCGTTAGCAACATAAAACTGGAAAAGGATATGGCACGGCGGCAGCGCCATCTTTTCAAGCTCACCTACATTCCATGCACTTACAATATGCCTGCGTGAATCAGGAGACTTTTTTATTGATTTAATAACATTTTCAAGCTGGTCGATCTTTCTTCCGTCAGTTGCCGGCCACGATCTCCACTGGTACCCGTAAACAGGACCAAGATTACCGTCACTGTCGGCCCATTCATTCCATATCCTGACCCCGTTATCCTGCAGGTAAGAAATATTTGTGCTACCGGAAATAAACCATAGGAGTTCGTGAAGTATAGACTTGAGATGGAGTTTCTTCGTTGTCAGCAGGGGAAACCCGTCGTGAAGGTTGAACCTCATCTGGTAACCAAAAACACTTATTGTACCTGTACCTGTTCTGTCTGACTTCTCAACGCCGTTGGTTAGGACATTATCGAGCAGATCAAGATATTGTTTCATCAGGTGATATTTAAATTATTACTGTAATGGTGTGATCCTTGCCACCCATCCACCGCCCGGGGCAAGGTGTATTGTCATTACATCGCCTGAAGCAGCAGTTGTTTTATAATGTTTGTAGTCGCTGGCATACCTGTCGGCATTTATCCCATCCTCGAAAATATCGAGATCATATTTCCCTGCCGGGAGGAATGAAAGGTCAAGCTTCAGGTCGCGGCTCTTCCAGTCGGTTATTGCTCCGACATACCAGTCTTTTCCGGTGCGGCGTGCCAGCAGCACATAATCTCCGACCTTGCCATCGAGACCGACAATATCATCCCAAACAACAGGTATCTTTACTATATAATCGGTCGTTTCCTGTTCCTTCATATAATTTGATGGGCTGTCGGCCAGCATCTGCAGGGGACTTTCATAGATCACATAAAGAGCTACCTGATGGGCCCTTGTTCCCTGACTTTCAGGACGGGAATAAAGAGGTCTGAAATTCACGCTGTCCATGTTAACCATTGCTCCCGGCGTATAATCCATGGCACCGGCTACCATCCTTGTATAAGGTAATGTAGCATCATGATCGGGATTTATTTCTGTACTCCACTTATCATTTTCCATTCCTTTGACACCTTCACGGGTAAGAGCGTTCGGCCAGGTCCTGTTTATGCCATCCGGTTTATAAGCACCATGGAAATCTATCAGAAGATGATGTTCTGCCGTCTTCCTGGCAGCTTCGCGGTAAAAATTCACCATTTTCTGGTCATCTCTCTGCATAAAGTCAACCTTAACACCTTTGACACCCCATTTTTCATATTGCGCCACAGCTTCGTCCATCTTGTCCTGGAATGATTTCCATACAACCCACAGTATAACACCAACATTTTTACTCTCAGCATACCTGCACAGCTCCGGAACATCAATTCCCGGAACCTGTGAAAGAACATCTCCCAGTTTATACCATCCTTCATCAAGTATTATATATTTAATTCCATTCCGGGAAGCAAAATCAATATAGTACTTATATGTTTCATTATTGATCCCTGCCCTGAAATCGACACCATAAACATTGTTGGCATTCCACCAGTCCCAGGCTACCTGTCCGGGTTCGATCCATTTCGTGTCTTCAATTTTGCTGGGAGGAGCCAGGCGATAGACAATATCATTTTCTATAAGCTTAATATCAGTAGGGTCGATGGCAAATACTCTCCATGGATATGTCCGTGAACCGGATGTCTTTGCGATATAATCCTCTGTACTGGTTACAAAAAGGTTGCGGTCGCCCTGAAGCTTCTCATTAGCCGGGTACTTTGCCCAGGTTCCAGACAGTTTTCCCGATCCTTCTCCCCTAAGCCACATACCAGGGTAGTCTTCTATATCCGATTCGGTTATAAGAACGTCTGTTCCGTTTGCCCTGAAAAGAGTGGGCAGACTTGCCAGGTGCTTGTTGTCTATTGTGTCGAGCGATGAATAAATAAATGTCCTCTCGTTATGCGACATCATACTTGTCTCCTCAGGGAAAAAGGAGTGTGATCCTTCAGGAAAAGCATATTGAGATACTTCATTTTTGACTGTTATATCACCCTTATACGCTGTCACAAACCTATAGGCAACACCATCATTATATGCCCTGAACTGCAGCGAAAACCCCGACCTGAATGTCAATTCGAGGATATTGCAGTTATTTAATACTTCCGATCTTTTATTGGGAACAACAGGCTTAATTATCTCATTAAGACTGCTTGACTTTGCTTTCCTGACTTTTTCATTATCCCCGAGGATAGTGCCATCCTCAAGAATCATTGCTATCCTGGTGGCACTTACAATTTCATTGCCGTTATAAACAGCCGACCAGCTTATTTCCGGTCCGACACTTATTGTAAGTACTATCTTATTATCCGGGGAACTGATTTTATAATCCTTTGCGGTAACTGCCGTCACTGCAAATACTGATAAAAGTAAAAGTAACAATGATTTTTTCATTATATTATAGGTTTAGGGTTTCAGTCTTTTTTAGGAAGAACTCAGTCTTTTTTCTTTTTCTTTCTTCTCTCAAGCTCATCTCTGACATTTGCAGCGCGTTCATAATCCTCGGTCTTTACTGATTCATCTATCATCTTATAAAGTTCCTCATCCGAATATGAATCATATTTGCCACTATCCGGACTGAGAATGCTGTCTGCCTCATCAGGCTCTGTTGTATCAGTATCAGCAGGGTTAAGTGTGATCCCTGCTTTCTCGAGAATGTCTTCGCTTATAAATATCGGGCAGCCAAATCTCAATGCAAGGGCTACTGCATCAGATGTGCGGCTGTCTATCGTATACTCCTTCTCGCTGTTATTACATACCAGCCTTGCATAAAACACTCCCTCTTCAAGCTTATAAATCATAACTTCGGTTACTGATATACTGAACTCATCAGCAAATCTCTTAAAAAGGTCGTGTGTTAAAGGCCTGGGGGGTTCGAGGTTTTCCAGCTTAATCACAATGGCTTGTGCCTCAAAGCCTCCTATGATAATGGGTATACGCCTTTCCCCGTTTTCCTCTACAAGAATCAATGCATAGGCACCAGACTGTGTCTGACTGTAGGAAATGCCCATTACCTTAAGCTTTACTCTCTTCATATTAAAACTTAATACCCCGTGGTAAATATCCTTTATTTATAATGTCTCTGGCAAATATAAAGATATTAGCAGAATGACTCCGGGAATGTTAACTCTTTTTTTCAACGGGAATCTCACAAAAGCTGTTTAAACAATGCAGCAGGAAGGCTTCCCGGCTAATAACAATTAAAATTCGGAACTGTATCAGTACGATCACTTGAGAAGAACAACACAGACGTATTATCCATATCTCAAAACCTGTGTCTTGCTTAAGAATTAAACATTAAAAATTTGAAAGTATCGGTTTGTAAATTACCTTATTTGATTATCTTTGCAGTCCGAATTAAAATAAATCCGAAGGGGCTCTGTAAAGTTGTACGATCGAAAGATCATTCACGCCTCACGGAGTAACGTAAAAATTAATCAAGATGTACGCAATCGTAGAAATTGCAGGCCAGCAGTTTAAAGTAGAAGCAGGCAGAAAGATTTTCGTTCATCGCCTGGAAGAAAAAGAAGGTTCCGGTGTTGAGTTTGACAATGTCCTTCTCATTGAAGATGACGGTAAAATAACAATAGGCGAACCTACTATTAAGGGTGCCGTTGTTGAGGGTAAAATACTCGAGCACATGAGAGGCGATAAAGTTATTGTCTTCAAGAAGAAGAGGAAAAAAGGTTACCGTGTTAAAAACGGTCATCGCCAGAACATGACACATGTTGAGATCATGAATATCTCGGCAAAAGGCGGAACAAAAAAGACTGCCGCTAAAAAAGAGGAAACAAAGCCTGCTGAAGCAGCAGTTTCTGAACCAGTGAAGGAAGAGAAACCTGCAGCTGTAAAGGCAGCTTCCGCAGGAGCTGAAGCTACTGAAAAGAAAGCACCGGCAAAAAAACCAGCCGAAAAGAAGCCCGCTGAAAAGAAAACGGCAGAGAAAAAGCCTGCCGCTAAAAAACCGGCCGCCAAAAAAACAGCCGTAAAAAAACCGGCAAAAGATAAAGAGGAATAGTAAGTTAAAGCATTTAAAAATATAGAATTATGGCACATAAGAAAGGAGCAGGTAGTTCACGTAACGGTCGCGAGAGCCACAGTAAAAGGCTGGGCGTGAAGCTTTTTGGCGGCCAGACCGCTAAGGCAGGCAACATAATAGTGCGCCAGAGAGGTACAAAACATAACCCGGGTCTGAATGTAGGACTTGGAAAGGACCATACTCTTTTTGCACTCACCGACGGCGAAGTTGAGTTCTCAAAAAGGAAAGATAACAAGACATACGTATCCGTTAAACCGGCTACAAAATAATCTGTTATCCCCAAAAATACTGATACCGAAATTCTTTCTTATGGCGGGAAAGTATATCGGGAGTTTTTAATACTTTTACAGCAGGCTTTAGCGGGCCTGCTTTTTTTATTAAATCAACCTGTAATATGTTAACCATAAACCTTATACGCGAACAGAGGGATTTTGTCGTTGAGCGTCTGAAAATCAAGAATTTTGATGCTTCACAGATTACTGACAGGATAATTCAGCTTGATGCTGAACGCCGGGATATACAAACCCGAAGCGACAACCTGCAGGCAGAAATGAACCGCCTCTCAAAAGAAATAGGCATTCTTATGAAGTCGGGGCAAAAAGCCGAAGCAGAAGCCGCTAAGGAAAAAACATATTCTCTTAAAGAGAACATTAAATTGCTCACAGAGAAAATGGGCCCGATAGAAAATGAGCTCAGGGATGAAATTGTTAAACTCCCCAATCTTCCCCATGAATCAGTATCTCCC
>Ga0102950_1000612_pt1 | contig 10425 bp, 10 predicted proteins | sample SalPon2A_B_D2_MG_FD_78505 | JGI IMG/M metagenome (GOLD analysis project Ga0102950, IMG submission 78505) | Soil microbial communities from South San Francisco under conditions of wetland restoration - Salt Pond MetaG R2A_B_D2_MG | ecosystem: Environmental > Terrestrial > Soil > Wetlands | place...
CCTCTTCGCGAGCCTGGCGAACAACGTATAAGTCCGCAGATGGGCAGCCCTGCACTCGCGAGCAACGCCCTACGCCTGCAACGAAGACGCTGAGGTGGTCTGAGTTGTTCGAGCACGCGGCGCAGCGGCCGCTGCAACAAAGCGATCGGGCAACTGGTGCCCTGTGCACCCTGGTTAATCCATGGCGCTGAGAGGGCCTCTCAATGGCGGAAGTGGCGCTCGTGAGTGAATACCATTGCCATCCCATGCTCATCCGCCGCCTCGATCACCTCCGGGTCGCGCCGCGAGCCGCCTGGCTGGACAATTGCGCGTATCCCCATCTTCGCGGCTTCGTCGATGTTGTCACGGAACGGGAAAAAGGCGTCGCTCGCAAGCACGGCACCCGCCGTGTCATGCCCGCCTTCCCCCGCCTTGATGCCGGCAATGCGCACCGCAAGGACCCGGCTCATCTGGCCGGCGCCAATGCCTATGGTGGCGTTTTCGGTGGCGATCACGATGGCATTGGAACGCACTGCCTGCACGGCGCGCCAGGCGAAATCCATGGCCTTCCATTCGGACTCCGCGGGCTGCCTCTGGCTCACGATCTCCGCCTCCCTGGAGAGCGCATGCACCGGATCGGCATCCTGCAGGAGCAGCCCGCCGGCCAGTTGACGCAATTCGAACGTTTCCCGTCGCTTAGCGAAATCACCGCACGAAAGGACCCGCACATTAGGCTTGGCGGCAAGCGCCTCCAGTGCCTCGTCACTGACCTTGGGCGTAACGATTACTTCGACGAACTGATTGGCGATAATCGCGCGCGCCGTGGCGCCGTCGAGCGTGCGATTGCAGGCGATGATTCCACCGAACGCGGAAGTCGGATCACAGGCGAAGGCATTGGTGTAAGCCGTATGGAGATCGCCGGCGCTGGCGATGCCGCAGGGATTGAGGTGCTTGACGATGACGCAGGTCGGCGCGGCAAATCCGCTCGCGGCATGCAGTGCCGCTTCCGTATCTGCCAGGTTATTGAACGACAAGGCCTTGCCCTGGTGCTGGCGGGCATTGACGACGGTTCCGGTACCCGCCTGCGCCTCGCGGTAAAGCGCGGCGCGCTGGTGCGGATTCTCGCCGTAGCGCAGTTCGCTGACCCGCTCGAGCCGGGGCGCATAAACCGCCGGGAAGGCCTCCCCGCCCGCGCCGAACCAGCGCTCGATCGCGGCGTCGTAAGCGGCGGTCCGGGCAAAGGCCTTGGCGGCAAGCCGCCTGCGTACCTCGAGGCTCACTCCACCATGCTCACGGATACTTCCCGCAACCGCCGGATAATCCGCGGGATCGACAACCACGGTTACGGCGGAGAAATTCTTGGCAGCGGCGCGAATCATGGCAGGCCCGCCGATATCGATCTGCTCGACTGCCTCGGCCTCGCTGACACCGCGCCGGGCGATGGTCTGCTCGAAGGGGTAGAGATTGGTTACGACGAGATCTATGGGGGTAATCCCATGGCGCTCGAGTTCCGGCTCGTCTTCGCCACGGCGGGCCAGAATGCCGCCATGTATGCGGGGATGCAGCGTCTTGACGCGCCCGCCCATCATTTCGCTGACGCCGGTCACCACGGACACGTCCGTCACGGACAGTCCGGCCGCGCGCAGTTCGCGCGCACTGCCACCGGTGGAAATCAGCTCAACACCGGCGGCGCTGAGTTCACTGGCGAAATCGGCAAGCCCGGTCTTGTCGGAAACGGACAACAGGGCGCGGCGTATGGGCCGTTCGGATGACATCTGCAAAGAACCGGTTTGATCGCGGGGCCGATAATTATACGTGCCCGACGGGAAACGTCCGGGAAATGGCCGGATTCAGATCAACCCGTAGTTGACCAGCTTGCGGCGCAGGGTGGAACGATGGATGCCGAGCATTTCCGCTGCGCGGCTCACATTGCCGCGCGTGTGCTTGAGCACGTGCTCGAAGAGCGGCGGCTCGATCTCGGCAATCACGAGCTTGTACAGCGTTCCGGGGACCTCGCCATCCAGCTCGCTGAAATAAGCATCCAGATGCTGCGCCAGACATTCCCGCAACGGCTGTTGTTCCGTCCGAGTTGTCTCGTGCTTTTCCACCTGCTGCGCTTCCTGCGTTCGTACTAATACCTCGAGCGTCAACTTTCAAACCCCATTCAGTTGCTACCCGTTGTGACTATGAGTCCTGGCACAGAATCGAGTGCCCGTGATGCTTGCACAACACAAGGCTGAATCCTACGGCGCTTGAACCCGGATCTGCAAGCTTGACGTGGAACATGGCGCGCTGGTGCGCTTGCAACAAGGGTTTTTGCCCGGCGCCATATTGGCTCGGGGACAAGATTCGCGCACCCACCGTATCTCCATAACGGTTCGTCAACGCCACCCGGATCAACGGCAAGGGTTGCGCCCGGCGCCCGTCGTTCAGGAGCGAGCCCTTCAGCACCAGGGCCCCGGGTTGCTGCGCCGCGTCCAGCGTTGCGCCCGTAATCGCGTATTGGCTCAGCATGGGTACCGAACGCGGCAAACCGAACATCCGGCCCAGTGCGTCGCGCTGCGCGTAAACGATCTGCGCAGCCAGGAGCATGACCGCCAGCCCCAGAACGGAGCCCCAGATGCGCCGTTGCCACCGCTTGCCGCGCTCTACGGCAAACCCCGGCGGTGTCTCGCTGCCTAGGGCCTCGGCTTCCGCGCCTTGCAGGGCAAATTCTTCACCGGATCCCGGCTCCGTATAGTCACCGCCCGCGGCGGCCGGCTGTTCCTGCGCCGGTGACGGCTCCTCGTTCGGGCCAGGGCTCCCGGTCTCCCCATGCCCACCGGCCGCCACCTCCCGCAGGTCTTCCTCGCCCAGCGCCGAGGCCATGTAAAGATCAAGTTCATTGAACTCTTCCCGAACCGGAACCGGCTCATCGGGTTCTTCTGCTGTATCGTGCTCCGACTCCGCCTCCATTTCAGGCGGCGGCTCGGGTTCCGGCCGGGCCTCATCGGGGGGCATGCCCAAGTAGGGTTCCATTCTCAGCGGCCCGCTGTTCCCGGGTTCCTCCAATTCGTCCGCGGCCACATCTTCCGCCGGCTCCTGCTCCCGGTTCGCCCGCCACCCACCGTTTGGCCCCGGTTCTTCCTCACCGGCGAAATCGGTCTCTTCGAATCCAGTCGAAGGCAAGGTACCGGAATCGCTTGCGATTTCTTCGCGGACAGCGGAGGTGCTGCCGCCGAGAACGGCGCCTTCCGGCATATCGTGACGTAGTGTGGCGAGCGCGTTAAATACCGTGTTGCAGGCACTGCAGCGCACCAGGCCATGCGCGGCGTGCAGTTGCTCGCGCGTAACCTTGAACCAGATCAGACAGGCCGTGCACTGGGTAACCATGCGATCAGTTTATCCGCAGAAAAGCAACCGGCGCAGTCCTGTCAGTCCCGCCGCAATTCCATGCAAACCCAGTCTCCGCTGTGACACACATCCGTGACGCGGGCGGCAGGGGCATAGGCCGCAGCCACGACATCGGCCTGGTCGCGGGTGATACCGGACAGTACCAGGTGCCCGCGCGGCCCCAGATGCTCGATTAATACGGGCGCCAGGGAAACCAACGGACGGGCGAGAATATTGGCAACGATGACGTCCACCTTCCCTGCCGCCAAGTCTCCGGGCGCAACCGCAGTGACCTTCAGGGCATTGAGTTCGGCATTGGCACGCACCGCCACGAGCGCCTGGGGCTCGTTATCCACCGCGATCACCTCCACGGCACCGAGACGGGCCGCGGCAAGCCCCAGGATGCCCGACCCCGCGCCGTAGTCGATGACGCGTTTCCCCGCGAGTTCATGGCCGGCCAGCCATTCGAGGCACAGTGCCGTGGTGAGATGGCTGCCCGTGCCGAAAGCGAGACCGGGGGCGATGCGCACGGCCGGCAGCCCGGTGACGGGCGCGTCACACCATTCGGGTACGATCCTCAGCCGACCCCCGACTTCGAATGGCTCCAGCCCGGCGCGCCCGACCTCTACCCAGTCCCGCTCGGGGCATTCGGCGAGCACGGGATCGAGACCCTCTTCCCGCAATTGCCGCACGGCATTGCCGGCCTGGTCGCCCGCCGCGAAAAGCGCGCTGAGTTCGAGCTCGGGCCATAAGGGCGCAGTGCCGGGCTCCGGCTCCAATTGCGGGGCACTGTCTTCCAGAGGCTCGAGCGCCACGCTGAGCGCACCGAGCAATTCCAGGGTTTCGCTGAGTGCCCAAGCCTGCTCCGCCGTGGCCCTGACCCGTAGCTCGATGCGGGCACCCGGAGACTCAGCGCCGTTCGAGTTTGTGCTCAAGGTAATGGATATCGGTTCCACCGGCGATAAAAGCCGCGTCGCTCACAAGGCTCTTGTGCAGCTCGATATTGGTGTGGATGCCTTCCACCACCATCTCATCCAGTGCCGTGCGCATGCGCGCCAGCGCGGTCTCGCGATTCTCTCCCCACACGACCAGTTTCCCGATCAGGGAATCGTAATAGGGCGGCACCGAGTAACCCGCGTACAGATGGGAGTCGATCCGCACCCCGGGACCGCCCGGCGCGTGCCATTCCGTGACCTTCCCGGGCGAGGGCATGAACGTCTTCGGATCCTCGGCGTTGATTCGCACCTCGATCGCGTGCCCACGGAACTCGATGTCTTCCTGGCGGCGTGACAATCCCTCGCCGGCGGCGATTCGGATCTGCTCCGCGACGAGGTCGACGCCCGTTATGAACTCGGTCACCGGGTGCTCGACCTGGATTCGCGTGTTCATCTCGATGAAATAGAACTCGCCCTTCTCGAACAGGAACTCGAAAGTGCCCGCGCCGCGGTACTTGATGCGCTGGCAGGCTTCCACGCAACGTTTGCCGATCGCGGCGCGTTGCTTGAGCGTTATGCCGGGGCCCGGCGCTTCCTCGATGACTTTCTGGTGGCGGCGCTGCATGGAACAGTCGCGTTCTCCCAGATGTATCGCGTGACCCTTGCCGTCGCCCAGCACCTGCACCTCCACGTGGCGCGGATGAGCCAGGTATTTTTCCAGGTAAATGCTGTCGTCGCCGAACGCGGCCTTGGCTTCTGCCTTGACCAGGTTGAATGCGCCGCCCAGGCCGGCCTCGCTGTGCACCACGCGCATGCCGCGGCCGCCGCCGCCGGCCGCCGCCTTCAGAAGCACGGGATACCCAACCGCGCGCGCGATCTTTTGCACCTCGGTCAAATCGTTCGACAAGGCGCCTTCGGAGCCCGGAACCGTAGGCACGCCGGCCTCGCGCATCGCCTGCTTCGCCGAGACTTTGTCGCCCATCAGGCGAATCGTCTCCGCGCGCGGCCCGATGAACACGAACCCACTTTGTTCCACGCGCTCGGCGAAATCGGCATTTTCTGCCAGAAAACCATATCCGGGATGAATGGCTTCGGCGTCGGTGACCTCGGCGACGGATATCAGCGCCGGAATGTCCAGGTAACTCTTCGCCGCGGCGGGCGGGCCGATGCAGACGGCCTCGTCGGCAAGCAGCACGTGTTTGAGATCACGATCCGCAGTCGAGTAGGCCGCAACGGTGCGAATGCCCAGCTCGCGGCATGCGCGCAGTATTCGTAAGGCGATCTCGCCCCGGTTCGCGATCAGGATCTTGTCAAACATGGGCAGCCCCTTATCCGAGCAGGATCAGGGTCTGGCCGAATTCGACCGGATCGCCGTTTTCCACCTCGATGGCCTTGACCGTGCCGGCCCGCTCGGCGGTGATCTGGTTCATCATCTTCATCGCCTCGATGATGCACAACACATCGCCTTCCTTGACGCTCTGGCCGACCTCGACGAAGGGGCTGGCATCCGGGGCCGGGGCACGGTAGAACGTGCCGACCATGGGAGCCGTGACCGGATGGCCGTTCGGGGCCTTCGGGACTTCGGCCTCGGCCGGTGCAACCGGCGCCTGCTGGCCCGGCCCCGGCGCAGCGGCCGGAAATGGCGTCGCGGGCATGGCGGGAGGCAGATAGCCGGTACCCTGCCGGGAGATGCGTACCGATTCTTCGCCCTCGGTGATCTCGATTTCGGTCATGCCCGAACTCTCGAGCAATTCGATCAGTTTCTTGATTTTGCGGATATCCATGGTGTCACTCCCGGATGGAATTCATAAATCTGTGTGGTGGGCTAGGAGACGCGCGCCAGCAATGCAGCTACCGCCAGGTCGTAGCCCCGGCTGCCGCAACCGACGATCACGCCTGACGCGCCCTCGGCCAACACGAGTTCGGCCCGGCGTCCGCCGCGTGCGAATATATTGCTGATATGCACTTCGATATAGGGCACCTCGGCAAAAGCCAGCGCATCCGCCAAGGCCAGACTGGTATGGCCCCAGGCACCCGGATTGATCACGATCCCCTGCACCTTGCCACGAGCCGCATGGATCTTTTCGATCATGGCGTGTTCGGCATTGGTCTGGAAAGCATCGAAGCGATGGCCGGCGGACTTGACCTGCGCGGCCAACCGGTCTGTAATGTGCGCGAGCGTGTCGAGCCCGTAAATGTCGGGTTCGCGCTCGCCCAACCGGTCCAGGTTGGGGCCATTAAGCAGTAAAAGGGTCGCCATTCAGATCAATCTTGCCGCGTTCTGTCGAGAACTTGCGCGAAAGACTGGCTATTTTGCAGCAAACTCGTCCTTCTGGCAAGTCATGCCCCCTAAGAGGCAGGTAAGGCCCTCTGCACGTGGCGCATGAACGGCGCGGTCCGCTCGAAGCCGACCACGGTATCGCCTTGCAGCCGGCGCCCCCGCGCGTCGTAAAAGATGTAGGCAGGCGGGCCATACAGGCCATAGTGGTTCATCAACGCCCGCCCGTCCGGAGTATCCTCGGTGACATCCACCTTGAGCAGCCGGAAATGCCCCAGGGCCGAGCGGACACCGGGATCGCGCAACGTGGTGTGCTCCATTTCCAGGCAGGAAGTGCACCAGTCGGCGTAGAAATCCACCATCACGGGTTGGCCCTGGCGGGCGGCGTCCGCCAGGGCCATCTTAAGGCCCGCCACCGATTTCACCGCCTGATAATTCAGGCCGGCGGCCTCGCTCCCTGCAGGCCTGCCCGCCGGGATACCCGTCAACGGGGCCAGCGGCCGCAACGGATCGCGTCCGCCCGCGGCGCCACCCACCAGGAGCGCCAGGGCCCAGACGCAGACCGCGATGGCCAAAGCCCGCCGAAGCCTTGACGCCGCACCCGCCTCTTCGGGCAAGCGCCCGAACAGACCGAGGAACACCGCCGCCACGAGCCCGACCAGGCCGTAGAGCACCAGCGTTAAGGGGGCGGAAATGATGCGGGACAACAGCCACACGGCATACGCGAGCATGGCCACCCCCAATAACCGCTGAATCGAGGTCATCCAGCTCCCGGCACGGGGGAGGAGCCGGCCCGCGAAAGTGCCATAGACCACCAGCGGTGCACCCATCCCGAGCGCCAAGGCAAACAGAGCGATACCGCCACGCACCGGCTCCCCGGCCTGACCGATCACGATCAGCGCCCCTGCCAGCGGGGCCGCCACGCACGGGCTGACGATCAGCGCCGAGAGGGCGCCCATGAACACGACCCCGATCCAGGTGCCACCGCGCTGGCGCCCCGAAAGGGCCGCGAGCCGATCGCTCAGCCCCGAGGGCAGGCGCAATTCATAGAATCCGAACAGCCCTCCCGCCAGCAACACGAAGATCACCGCGAAAAGCGCAATGATCCAGGGCGCCTGGAACAGGGCCTGCAAGCCCGTCCCGGCAAAGCCCGCGGCCACGCCGAGCGCCGTGTACACCAACGCCATGGACAACACGTAAACGAACGACAGCGTCATCCCGCGGCGCGTGGAAATGTTTTCGCTCTCACCGCCGATGATGCCGGCCAGGATCGGGATCATCGGCAGCACGCAGGGCGTGAACGAGAGCAGGATGCCCAGGCCGAAGAAAACCGCCACGAACCAGAGCGGGTTGGCGTTCTGCACCAGGCTCGCCAGGCGCGACTGCTCGCTGGTGGCGGCACCCCCTCCGACGCCCTGTCCAGAGGGGGCTGCCGCATTGCCCGCCCCCGGCAATGCGGCAGCGGTAGGCGGCACGTCCAGGCTCACCGCGCGTGTCATGGGCGCATAGCACAGCCCCGACTCGGCACAGCCCTGGTAGACCACCTTGAACCGCACCGGCCCACTGGCGGGCAACCGGGTCACCGGCACCCGCAGCGTAACCTGGTGGTGATAGACCACCACCTTGCCGAAATTGGGATCGTCCTTGACGTCGCCCTGCGGAAAGTCCACGTTGCCCAGCTGCCCGGCTTCCGGCATAACCTTGAACTGACGCTTGTAAAGGTAGTACCCATCAGCAATCTTCCAGTGCAGATTCACGGCGCCGGGCACCGCCTTGCTGCTGAACATGAACGCCTGATCCGGCGGCAGGAACCGCCCGTAGTTGCCGCTGGCCCGGGCCGGCAGCACTTGCAGCGCCAGCAGCCCCAGGGCAGCGAGCACGATCAGCCGCGCGGCGTATCCGCCAATTCGTCTTCTATCCATTGCAGGTATCCCTGGCTGCCGCCCGTGACGGGCAGGATGATCAATTCCGGCTCCTCATAGGGGTGCAATTCGGCAATCACTTCCCGGAGCGCCGTCTCCCGCGCTTCCGTGGTCTTGATCAGGAGCTGCACCTCGGCATCATCGCACAGCCGCCCCTTCCAGCGGTAGACTGAGCGGGCGCCCGGCAGGCGCGTCACGCAAGCTGCCAATCCCCGTTCCACGAGGGTATCGGCCAGGGTCTTTGCCGCGTTTTCATCGGGGCAGGTCGTCAGGGCAAGCCGCACCATCGAGCACACTTCCGTTTCCATGGCCTTCAGCTATGTTCGCATGCCCTGTGCAAAGTTCCTGCTCGCCCCTTGAAATCAGCTGCAGCGCCCCCACCTTGTTGGCAGACGGACGCGTCGAGTGCTAAAATGCTCGTCTTCGCGAACGTCGAAGAATTCATTCAAGTCTTTGTAAAATAGGAGGTTTTCGGATGAAAATCCGTCCCTTGCACGACCGCGTAGTAGTGAAGCGCCTGGAGGAGGAACGCACCTCCCCCGGTGGCATCGTGATTCCCGATACGGCCGCCGAGAAGCCATCACGCGGCGAAATCGTCGCCGTGGGCAACGGCAAGATCCTCGAGAACGGCGAAGTCCGCAAGCTTGACGTCAAGAAAGGCGACAAGGTGCTCTTCGGCAAGTATTCGGGCAACGAAGTGAAGATCGACGGCGAAGACTTCCTCGTGATGCGCGAGGACGACATCATGGCCGTCATCGAAGGCTGACACACGCTTAAAGGAGAAATTTTCCATGGCAGCTAAAGAAGTACGTTTTGCAGAGGATGCGCGCCAGCGGATGTTCCATGGCGTGAACGTCCTCGCCAACGCAGTCAAAGTGACGCTGGGTCCCAAGGGACGCAACGTCGTACTCGAGAAGAGCTTCGGGGCCCCGACCGTCACCAAGGACGGCGTGTCCGTGGCCAAGGAAATCGAGCTCAAGGACAAGTTCGAGAACATGGGTGCCCAGATGGTGAAGGAAGTCTCTTCGCAGACCTCCGACGTCGCCGGTGACGGCACCACCACCGCCACGGTGCTCGCCCAGGCCATTCTGCGCGAGGGCCTGAAGTCGGTCACCGCCGGCATGAACCCGATGGACCTGAAGCGGGGTATCGACATGGGCGTGCATGCGGCAACGGACGAGCTCGCGAAGCTCTCCAAGCCCTGCGACACCGACAAGTGGATCGCCCAGGTCGGCGCCATCTCGGCCAACTCCGATACCTCCATCGGCGACATCATCGCCGACGCGATGAAGAAAGTCGGCAAGGAAGGCGTGATTACGGTCGAGGACGGCTCGGGCCTGGAGAACGAGCTCGAGGTCGTCGAGGGCATGCAGTTCGACCGCGGCTACCTCTCGCCCTACTTCATCAACAACCAGCAGACGATGTCGGTGGAGCTCGAGAACCCCTACATCCTGATCTGCGACAAGAAGATCTCCAACATCCGCGAGCTGCTGCCGGTCCTCGAGGCTGTCGCCAAGGCCGGACGCCCGCTGCTGATCGTGGCGGAAGACGTCGAGGGCGAGGCGCTCGCAACGCTGGTGGTCAACACCTTGCGCGGCATCGTCAAGGTCGCCGCCGTGAAGGCGCCGGGCTTTGGTGACCGACGCAAGGCCATGCTCCAGGATCTCGCCGTGCTGACCGACGGCCAGGTGATTTCCGAGGAAGTGGGCCTGCAGCTGGAGAAGACCACGCTGGACGACCTGGGCCAGGCCAAGAAGGTGCAGATCAAGAAGGACGACACCACGATCATCGACGGCGCCGGCAAGAAGGCCGACATCGAGGCGCGCGTGGAGCAGATCCGCAAGCAGATCGAGGAAACCTCCTCGGACTACGACAAGGAAAAGCTCCAGGAACGCGTCGCGAAGCTCGCCGGCGGTGTGGCCGTGATCAAGGTAGGTGC
>Ga0102950_1000614_pt1 | contig 10417 bp, 7 predicted proteins | sample SalPon2A_B_D2_MG_FD_78505 | JGI IMG/M metagenome (GOLD analysis project Ga0102950, IMG submission 78505) | Soil microbial communities from South San Francisco under conditions of wetland restoration - Salt Pond MetaG R2A_B_D2_MG | ecosystem: Environmental > Terrestrial > Soil > Wetlands | place...
AAAACCCTTCATTAACCGAACGACTAAGAAGAGTTTGATCCATTTCGACTAATTTCATTTTCTTTTTTAACAAAGTAAGAAATTCCATTGCATCAAGTTCTTCCTGTCCTCGATATTTTCTTATTTCATTAAGAGCTGTTTTTAATAAATTTGTATTGCTGACACCCGGAATCTCAACCGGGTATTGAAATGCTAAAAATATTCCTTCACGAGCCCGGTCTTCAGGTGAAAGTGATAATAAATCTTTTCCCAGGAAAGTAACTTCTCCTTTTGTGACTTCATATTCCTGACGTCCTGCCAATACTTGTGCTAAAGTACTTTTGCCGCCTCCGTTTGGCCCCATTATTGCGTGAACTTCACCGGCTTTAACATTTAAATTGATTCCTTTTAATATTTCTTTACTTTCAATATTTGCATGCAGATTTTTTATTTCTAACATTAATTAACCTCTTTAATTTTCACCATTTTTATTTAATATAATTCCAAATTAAACTTAATAAATAAAGACCCCCCTTCTGTCGAAACCCACCTTGTATTTTCGATCAGAAGGGTTTGAAAAGGCCTTTAACCCACACTCCCTTCAAGGCTTATACTTAAAAGCTTCTGTGCCTCAACAGCAAATTCCATCGGAAGCTCTTTAAATACTTCCTTGCAATAACCGTTAACAATTAAACCAATTGCATCTTCGGTTGATATTCCTCTCTGATTCAGATAGAAAATTTGATCTTCGCCGATTTTAGAAGTTGTAGCTTCATGCTCTATTTGAGCAGACGGATTATTAATATCCAAATAGGGGAAAGTATGTGCGCCGCATTTATCGCCGATTAAAAGCGAATCGCATTGAGAAAAATTTCTAGCATTGTTTGCGCGCTTAATAATTTTAACCTGTCCTCTATAACTGTTATTGCTTTTTCCCGCTGAAATACCTTTTGAAATAATTGTACTTCTTGTATTCTTTCCCATATGAATCATTTTTGTCCCGGTATCTGCTTGCTGATAATTATTTGTAACGGCAACGGAATAAAATTCTCCGGTTGAATTATCACCTATTAAGAGACAGCTTGGATATTTCCATGTAATAGCCGAACCGGTTTCTACTTGTGTCCAGGAAATTTTTGAATTAACTCCACGGCAGGCGCCTCTTTTAGTAACAAAATTATATATACCGCCTTTACCATTTTTATCTCCGGGATACCAATTTTGTACCGTAGAATATTTAATTGTGGCATTATCGAGTGCAACTAATTCAACAACTGCTGCGTGAAGCTGATTTTCATCTCTCATTGGTGCCGTGCAGCCTTCAAGATAACTTACATAAGCACCTTCATCCGCTATTATCAAAGTTCTTTCAAACTGACCGGTATTTGCAGCATTTATTCTAAAATAAGTTGAAAGTTCCATCGGGCAGCGGACGCCTTTCGGAACATAAACGAAAGAGCCATCGCTGAATACTGCTGAATTTAATGATGCAAAAAAATTGTCGGTAAGAGGAACAACGCTTCCTAAATATTTCTGAACTAGGTCGGGATGATTCTGAATAGCTTCGGACATCGAACAAAAAATAATTCCCAATTCACCTAATTTTTCTTTGAATGTTGTTGCAACAGAAACACTGTCAAAAACTGCATCAACCGCTACACCGGATAACATTTTTTGTTCATTCAGGGAGATACCAAGTTTTTCATAAGTATTCAATAATTCAGGATCTACTTCATCTAGACTTTTTTTAAGAGGTTTCTTTTTAGGTGCTGAATAGTATGAAATATCCTGATAATCAATTTTTGCGTAATGAATATTAGCCCAGTTTGGCTCTTTCATTGTAAGCCAGTGTCTATAGGATTTCAACCTCCATTCAAGCATAAATTCAGGTTCTTTTTTAATTGCAGATAATTGTCTTATAATATCTTCATTTAATCCTTTAGGAAGGCTTTCTGCTTCAATATCGCTTACAAAGCCATATTTATATTCCTTATTTGTAAGTTCTTCAATTGTATTTAATTCGGTGGTACTCATTTATTCTCCTAAACAGGGCTCATTTTCTTTATTTTATAAAAATTCTTATTTCACTGACTGCTCAAACCTAAATAATCTGTACAAAAAAGTCAAGATTGAATATGGGCAAATCTTATCATTTAATTTAATATTCAATCATTTTGAAGATTTGGTGCTTTAAAGCATCTATATAAAAGACTAAGTTGGGAACAAAAACTTAAAAAATGATGAATTATCTAAATTGTTTTTATGTAATTATTGAGTTAATTTTATAAAAGCAAATAAAAATTATGGAAATTTAGTTGGAAGAAAAGAGCAGAACAGAGAATAATCAGTCAGGAAATGCACCAAGTGGACAGGGCAGAGACAAAGATCAAAATTTAAGCAACAAACCTTCATCACGTAAACCATTTTATTATAATAGAAGAAGAAAGTATTACAGACAAAATCGTTATTCCGCCTCTCAAGAAAAAACATCATTTAAAAAACTTTCAATAGTTATTCCCTTGTTTAATGAAGATGAATCAATAACTCCTTTATCTAATGAAATAAAAAAAGCACTTAAACAGATTGAGATTAGTTATGAAGTAATTTTTGTTGATGACGGAAGTACTGATAAATCTTTAAATGCCTTGAAAGATATTTGTAAACAGGATAGAAGATTTAAATTCGTCAGCTTTAGAAAGAATTATGGGAAATCGGCAGCACTTCAAATTGGATTTAAAGAAGTCACTGGCGATGTTGTTGTAACCATGGATGCTGATCTTCAGGATGATCCCAACGAAATTCCTAGTTTATTAAAAAAATTAGATGAAGGTTTTGACTTAGTTTCCGGCTGGAAAAAAAAGAGATACGATCCGTTCATTAAAAAATATTCTTCAAGATTTTTTAATTATATTACCAGACTTTTAAGCGGGATTAAAATTCATGATTTTAATTGCGGTTTAAAAGCATATAAACGGGAGGTAGTTGATCATATTAAAGTATACGGCGAATTACATAGATATATCCCGGTTTTAGCGGATTGGGAAGGTTACTCAATTTCGGAGATTCCTGTTAAGCATCAGCCAAGAAGATATGGTAAAACAAAATTTGGCATTTCGAGATTTTTTAAAGGCTTCATAGATTTAATTACCGTATTATTTTCTACAAGATATATTAAACGCCCATTGCACTTTTTCGGCTTCTTTGGTGCACTTTCTTTTTTTATAGGATTTATTGTTAATGCATATCTTACTATTGATTGGATTAATGGTAAAGCGCTAAGCAACCGTCCGATGTTATTTTTAGGAATGCTTTTAATAATCGTAGGCGTTCAATTTTTTAGTGTAGGATTGCTTGGCGAGATGCTTGTAAGAAATACATCTAATGAGCAAGAATACATTGTAAAGGAAAAAGGATAAACTTAAAAAGCAACCTGCCTTAAAAGTAATTGATAATTTTTACTAACAAATTTATAAGAATTATTAAAATCACGGTTTAATGAAGATTATAATTCTATCTACTGCATATCCGTTAAGAGGGGGCATTGCACATTTTAACGGATTACTCTTTAAGGAATTGAATAAAAATCATGAAGTAAAAGTAATTACTTTTAAGAGACAATATCCTTCGATTTTATTTCCGGGAAAATCTCAATTGGAAGAAGGTAATTCTGTTGAAAAAATACCGACTGAAGAATTAGTCGATTCTATAAATCCAATTAATTGGATAAAGATTGGACTTAAAATAAAAAAAGAAAATCCTGATCTTTTAATTTATAAATATTGGATGCCTTTTTTTGCCCCATGTTTTGGTACAATTGCCAGGTTTGCAAAGAAAAATAAAAAAACTAAAGTCTTAACAATTTGCGATAATGTAATTCCGCACGAAAGAAAACCGGGAGACATAACTTTAACAAAATATTACTTTAAAGCCGTAGATTTTTTTGTTCTGCTTTCAGAAAAAGTAAAGAATGATTTATTAAAATTATACCCTAATGCTAAAAATAAAGTACTGCCTCATCCGATCTATTCCAACTTTGGTGACCCGGTTGAAAAAGCAGAAGCCAAATCTTTTTTAAAAATTACCGATGAAAAAATAATTTTGTTTTTCGGTTTCATTCGGGATTATAAAGGGTTGGACATCTTAATAGAAGCAATGTCTATTCTAAAAGATAAATTAAATGTTAAGCTTCTTGTTGCTGGAGAGTTTTATTCAAATAAAGAGAAATATTTAAATCTAATTGAAAAGTTGGGAATTCAAAATAATCTTTTAATGTTCACAGATTTTATACCAACTTCAGAAGTTAAATATTACTTTTCTGCATCGGATTGTGTAATTTTACCGTATAGAAATGCGACTCAAAGCGGAATTGTACAGATTGCTATTAACTTTAGAAAACCTGTTATAGCAGCAAATGTCGGCGGATTAAGTGAAGTTATTAAAGATGACGAAACAGGTTATATTGTTGAAAAGGAAAATCCGAAAAAGTTAGCTGATGCAATACAAAAATTTTATAGTGGGAAAAAAGAGAATTTATTTATTTCCAACATTGAAAATGAAGTAAAAAAATATTCCTGGAAAAATTTTGTTGAAGGAATTTTTGAATTAATTAGCTAAAGATGGATGATGGAATATGGAATATGTAACATGGGAAAAAATTCATATATAAAAAAAGGAGAGAATAATGAATCCTAAAACAGAAGAATTACTGGATAGAACTTTTTTATTTGGAATTGATACATTAAAATTTTTAGTGAAGCTGCCGAATAATAAAATATATTCAATAATAATTTTTCAACTGGCTAAAGCTTCAACTTCTTCAGGAGCAAATTATGAGGAAGCGCAAGGAGCTGAATCAAAAAAAGATTTTGTGCATAAAATTGGTATAGTTTTAAAAGAAATAAGAGAAAGTAATTATTGGTATAGGGTTATAAATGAGGTTTTACCTGGAAGTAATTCTAATACTGAATTAAAAAGATTGTTAAATGAGAGCTTAGAACTAAAAAAAATTTTTACAACCATAAAATTAAACTCGGATAAAAAATGATTCCTAACCCATATTCCATCAACCATCATCCATATTCCATATTTTAGCCATGTATTACGATCCTATAAAAGATATTTTTGCTAAATTAATCAAAAAAAACCCGTTCCTTCGAATTTTATTCTACAAAATTTTAGATATAATGTTTCTGCGATCCTGGTATGTGCGCAGGGAGTTGAAGAACTTAAGGAGAATTTTGGGCGATAATGAGATTTCCATATTTGATGCTGGTACTGGTTACGGTCAGTACTCATATTTTATGGCAAAGAAACTACGGCCAAATCAAATATTTGCTATCGACGTAAAAGAACAGTGGATTAAAGACTGCAGGGAATTTTTTGAAAGCAGGAAAATTTCTAATGTCAGTTTTGGAATAGAAGACTTAACGGAAATAAATCATGAAAATAAATTTGATCTGATAGTATCTGTTGATGTAATGGAACATATTGTAGATGATGTAAAAGTTTTTCAGAATTTTTACAAAGCTTTGAAGCCTGGCGGATTTTTATTAATTAATACACCATCAATTTACGGCGGCAGCGATGTACATGATGAAGAGGGTGAAAGTTTTATTAGTGAACATGCAAGGGACGGCTATTCATTTGAAGACCTTGAAACTAAACTTGTTCCATTAGGTTTCACAGTTTATCGTTCCCGTTACACTTATGGCTTTTGGGGAGACAAAGCATGGAGGCTTGGTATAAAATATCCAATGCAGTTATTAAATATTTCAAAGTTATTTTTTATAATATTACCTTTCTATTATATACTGACTATTTTGTTTACTTTTGGAATGATGTTTTTAGATTTTCATTCCAATAATAAAGTAGGTGCAGGAATTAACTTCATTGTAAGAAAATAATATTTCATTAAAATGTAAATTACCATCAAATTTTAATGGTGTTTAAATGGCTAAGACAAAAAAAAGCAGTAGGACACAGAAAAAGGAATCAAATAGTTTTTTCTCTAAGTTCAACTTAGAAGAAATACTTCCGCAAAAGTATCATGTACTAGCCGTAATTCTGGTTATCATAATTCTTTTTTTAATCTTTCTTAATCCTCTTTTCTTTGGAGATAAAACTTTCCAGTCGGGAGATATAATTTCAAGTCATAGTTTTGCTAATTATATTAAAGATCATAAAGGCGGTTATACATTATGGAATCCTTTAATATTTTGCGGAATGCCTGCATATGCAATTGGTACCGGTTATAAGTGGTTTAATCTTATTTGGGTTGGTATTACTACAATAAAGCAGATTTTTATCAGTCCATTCGCAGTGCCTTATACGGTTTGGACATTTTACCTAATATTGTTGGGGATAAATACTTTTTTCCTGATGAAATATCTTACTAAAAATTTTTTGGTAAGTATTTTTAGTTCTGTTGCAACTTCTTTCAGCACCGGAATTATAGTCTTTTTATTTATCGGGCATGTTACGAAGCTGGTAGCATTAAGTATGTATCCTTTAATATTTCTTTTAATGCTTAGGTTTGAAAAGAAAATAAAAGTGATTGACTTTCTGTTGCTAATTATTGCATTCCAAATAATGCTGCAGGGTTTTCACGTTCAAATAATTTTTTATACATTTTTTGCTATTGCAATATATTACATTTACTTCATTCTAAGGGGATTGCTAAAGAAAGATAACATACTCATTAAAAACATAGTCAAGTCTGCAGGTGTTTTGGTTCTAGCTGGTTTAATAGCGGGAGCAATTCAGCTTGATAACTTTTCTCAAATTTATCAATATATGCCTTATTCAACTCGAGGCGGTAAAAGTATAGTTGAAAATACATCATCTTCAAAAATTGAAAACGAATCTTCTTCAGGTTACTATAAATATCATACTGATTGGTCGTTTTCTCCGCAAGAAGTTTTAACATTTATAGTACCTTCATTTTATGGTTTTGGTGATGTAACATATCAAGGGCCTTTATCGCAGGATCAAGCAGTGCACGTAAATACTTATTTCGGCCAAATGCCTTTTGTCGATGTTGCTATGTACATGGGAGTTTTGATATTCTTTTTAGCGTTATTCGCGGTATTTACTTGCTGGAAGGATCCATTTGTCCAGTTTCTTACCATACTTGCAGGGATAGCTCTATTAATTTCATTCGGGCGAAATTTACCAATTTTATTTAATCCGATGTTCAATTATTTCCCGTACTTTAATAAATTTAGAGTTCCATCCATGATATTGGTTCTTGATCAAGTAACCTTCCCGATTCTCGCTGGTCTGGGAATTATGAGAATAATTAATGTGAGAAATGATAAAGATGCAAAACTTATTAAGTTTATTAGAAATACTGCATTTGTTTTTGCGGGCTTATTTGTAGTTTCTTTATTACTTAATAGCCCAATATCCCAGTGGTTTATAAGTCGGGTAAAGGATTATTCTGAGGGAATTCGTGATCAACGTTTAGCTCAACAATTTACTGCTCTTTCAGATTTTATGGCAGGGATGTTTACAGGCGATCTTTATTTTGCTTTAGGCTTTACGGCATTAACTTTTATAACCGCTTTTTATTATGTTAATAAAAGAATTAGTAAAGATTCATTTGTTGCAATTGTTATAATTTTAACAGTAATTGATTTGTGGAGAATAGATGTACGGAGTGAAAAGTACACGGATCAGCCGGATATTAATAACATGTTTAAAGCTCCCAAATATATCCAGGTAATAAAAGATCAAAAAGATAAAAATCCCTTTAGAATGATTAATATTAAGCAGGACGGATCATTAGGGACAGCTAGTGGAAATAATGGTAATTACAATGCTTACTTTATGGTTGAAGATTTCTACGGTTATTCAGCGATTAAACCTCTTTCATATCAAGATATGATGGACGTAATAGGACCTGTAAATCCGACTTTATGGAGAATGCTTAATGTTAAATATGTAGTGTCTTCAAAACCGCTCCCATGGCCTGGGTTCACTGAACTTTATAAAGATAAAGATGAAATAGTATATAGAAATAATAATGCATTAGCTAGGGCATACTTCGTTAATAGCGTTGAGCAAAAACCCGACTTACAAGTATTGGAAATGGTAAAACAAAATTCATTCGATCCTAAAAACATTGCATTTGTGAACGGTGAAAAATTAAATGTAGATGTTCCGGATTCTTCTGCCTATTCAAATATAGTTGAGTACAGAGATGAGCTGGTTAAATTGAATGTAAATGCATCCGGAAATAACTTCCTTTTCTTTGGCGATACTTATATCCCGACAGGATGGAAGGCATATATAGACGGACAAAAAACTAAAATATATAAAACCGACCATGGTTTTATGGGAATTGTTGTACCTAAAGATAAACATCAAATTGAATTTAAATATGCACCTACGAGTTTTTATGTAAGTGAGTATACGGCGCTAATATTAAGTGCATTAGTATTGTTGGGTTTAATAATTAGCGTTTATGTTGAGATTAAAAAGAATAGAAAAGAAATGGTAGAAGTAAAAAGTTAATTTTTTAAACCTTCAAGTAAAATTTTAGGCTCAAATTTATATGAATTTAATATTGCTTCTTCTTTTAATTTTTTAATTTTTCGAGGATTCTGAATCAAATTTTTTAATATAAATGCTAAGTCTTCATAATCTTTAAAGATAATAGTAGAAGTTTTTAATTCACCAATAAGTGCATAATCCTTTGGTAATAATCCAGGTTTACCGCATCTTATCATTGTAAATATAATTCCTGATTCTTTAGTTTTCCCATATTTAGAATACTTATTTTGTACTACATGCATATTTCCTAAAATAATATCTGATTTTGTTAACTGCTGGTCAAATTCAAATAAAGGCACAAGAGTTTTTTTGTAATAAATAATCCTAATGCCTTTTGATATCAACTTTTCGGCTAATTCAATAATTTTTTCTCCCTGTTGAGGATAAGAAATACCTCCAAGTAAATCCAATTCGATTTTATCTTTAAAAAAGTCAATATCTTTTTCAATAATATTAAATAAAGAAATATAATCACGTCTTGTAATTGAAATTAAGCCCGGTACACAAACCCTCAGAAAATTATTATTTACAGAATTATCTTTTAAATTATGATTATAAACGGAGAACGGTATAACTTCTATTAATTCATCCTTTACAAATTTATTTAGCTCTTTTTTTATAATACTGTTCAATACAACAAATTTCCCACCAGATTTATATACTTTCAATATTACCTTTTGTCTTTGAATTGGATAAATAAAACTAGTTTTAAAATAATAAACTAATTTTGGGGAAAGCGAAAAGTTTTTAAAAAAATTATATAACTTGTAATTAAATTTTGCCTGGAACCATGAATCAATATTATGAATAAATAAATAAATGGGACAGTTAAAATCAAATGAATAAATTTCCCGGAAATATTTTTCGAGTGTTATTATATAAAGTCGATCAAGTTTTATTTCAGATATTTTTTCAAAAAAGTCAGTAAATGATTGATTTACTTTTAAACTAGTGTTACTTACATTTTTTAATTCTCCCATTAGGGGAGAAAGAACTTCCCCTCCCTTCTTTTGGGTAAAAAGGTAAATTTTGTTTTCCTCATTTGACGCAAAAATTCTAGCAACAGAATCTATTAAGGTATAATGTCCTTCAGGCATTATTTCGAGAACCCCAATTTTCATTTTATATAGTTCCTATTCATATAAATACTGTCCCATTCTTTTAATTGGTCGTTATCTTTAATTGAGGGAAACATGTCAAATAGAACGAAATTTTTATCTCTCAGAAAATTATCAATTTCAAAATATTTTGGTGCTCCTTTGTAACCGTCATGGTTATTCATTTCTAGAACAATTAACACAGTTCTTTCAAGAGCATGCATACTTCCTTTTAATACTTCTAATTCATATCCTTGAACATCAAGTTTTAATATACTTATATTCTTATCCGGGAGCGTATCATCGAGAGTCGTTATTTCAATTTCTTCTCTGCCTTCAGGCTGTAAGATTTTTGAAAAAATTTCACTTTTCTCATCTACATTCAATTCATATAATGAGGATGATGTAATCCTATTGGCTTTATTAATAAAAGTTTTCTCTTTTTTATTCCCAGCAGCTTTGGGTATAATTACCAGATTTGAGTTTTCCTTTGCCATAGAATTAAGTAAGTCATAGTTTGATTTTATTGGTTCGAAAACCCAAATTTTTGTTTGATTAAAGTTTTGTGAAAATAATCTAGCGGTCACTCCGGAAGCACCGCCGACATCAACAATAATATGCTCCTTTATATCTATTTTTTTTATTAATCTAATTGCTTTTTCGATGTGATAATACCCGCCAAAAAATTCATTTACACAGTAATTTTCAGTTTCATTTTTTAATGCCACAGTAAAGACATATTTTCTTAGATCTTTATTCTTTTTTAGCGGCAGGCAAAACAAATTTAT
>Ga0102950_1000615_pt1 | contig 10410 bp, 11 predicted proteins | sample SalPon2A_B_D2_MG_FD_78505 | JGI IMG/M metagenome (GOLD analysis project Ga0102950, IMG submission 78505) | Soil microbial communities from South San Francisco under conditions of wetland restoration - Salt Pond MetaG R2A_B_D2_MG | ecosystem: Environmental > Terrestrial > Soil > Wetlands | place...
CCGTTTTAATTTACTTTAGTCTGATTTTTATTTGTTTTTTGATTTAGCCTAAATCAATAACTATTTTTGTATATAGTATTAATATCTTTTATTTTCTTATATATAATTATTGGAGTAAAGAATAATGAGTTTTAAGTTAGTATTGCTTAGACATGGTGAAAGTACCTGGAATAAAGAAAATCGCTTTACAGGATGGACTGATGTTGATCTTTCAGAACAAGGTTTAAAAGAAGCTAAAGATGCAGGAAAGGTATTAAAAAAAGAAGGATTTGTATTTGATATAGCATTTACATCAGTTTTAAAAAGAGCAATTAGAACATTGTGGATGACACTGGATGAATTAGATTTAATGTGGATTCCGGTTGAACGATCTTGGCGCTTAAACGAAAGACATTATGGTGCCTTACAAGGCTTGAATAAAGCTGAAACAGCTCAAAAATTTGGAGAAGAGCAAGTCCATATTTGGAGAAGAAGCTACGATATTCAACCGCCGGCATTAGAAAAATCCGACCCGAGATTTCCTGGTATTGATCCTCGATACAGCAGCTTAAAAGAAGATGAATTGCCTTACACAGAATGTTTAAAGGATACCGTAAGCAGATTTGTGCCTTATTGGGAAAAACGAATTGCACCGGTAGTAAAAACTGGCCAAAAAGTAATTATTGCTGCACATGGAAATAGTTTAAGAGCCTTAGTAAAATATCTTGATAATATTTCCGATGAAGAAATTGTAGGCTTAAATATCCCTACCGGTACTCCTTTAGTTTACGAACTGGATGATAAATTAAATCCTATTAAACATTACTATCTCGGTAATCAGGAAGAAATAGAAAAGAAAGCCAAAGCTGTTGCTAACCAAGGAAAGGCTAAATAAATTAATTAAAGCAGTATGCAAAAATTATTAAATATTTTCATACCGCTTTTAATCTCTTCAAAATTAGCCTTGATTTTCAATCTCATTTTGTCAATCTTTTCAAAGGTTTTTCTAATAAAAAATAACGGGAACCTTCATTAATGCTGAAAAAATTTTTCCTTATATCTGCTGCTGCCTTATTATTCATACCAAATTTAAATGCACAAACTGTAATTGGGAAATATGCCGGTGAATTTTTATCCCTAGGCGTTGGCGGACGGCCGCTGGGAATGGGCGGGGCTTATGTAGCAGTCGCCAATGATGTTACAGCCGGTTATTATAATCCTGCAGGTTTGGCACAAATAAATTATCCTGAAATTTCACTGATGCATGTAGAACAATTCGGAAGCCTTGTAAATTATGATTATGCAGGTGTTGCAATTCCCTATCAAAAAGATATGAGTTTCGCAATCAGTATTATGCGTCTTGGCGTTGACGGAATTCCCGATACAAGAAATGCATTAGTTGACCAGACTACAGGCCAATTAATTACAGATATTAACCTTCCATCCGCTCGACTTGATTACAGCAGAATTACCGAATTCAGCGATCAGGACTGGGCTTTTTATTTTTCATTCGCTAAACAGCATTCTGAAAATTTATATTATGGCGCAAGCGTTAAATTAATTTACAGAAGCATAGCAAATTTCTCTGCATACGGGATCGGTTTTGATGTTGGCGGTTTGTATATTCCTTTCAAAAATTTCTCCTTAGGTGCAAACCTTCAAGATATAACCACAACTCTTGTTGCATGGAGTACCGGCAGGAACGAACTGATTGTTCCGACAGCAAAAGTCGGTGCAGCATATCATTTTAATTTTTTAGGCGGTACAATTACTCCGGCATTGGATTTTAATGTTAAATTTGAAGGAAGAAAATTTGCTTCGGAAGCTTATTTAGGCCCGATAAGCGTTGATATGCTTGCAGGATTTGAATACAACTTTAGAAATATTTTTATGATACGCGGCGGTTATAACGACGTAAAACAATTTACAATTGGGGCAGGTATAAAATTACCTAAGCTAAATATTGATTATTCATTTGCAAAGTTCAGCCAATCTGCGTTAGAAAGTTTACCCGACACTCATAGGATTTCATTAATTCTTACTTTAGAAGAGCCTAAGTTTTTAAGACCTAAAAATTAAAAACAATTTTGTTCGGTAAAAAAGCTTAATATATCCTAACTACTTTAGTCTTTTTTCTTAATCAATTCAATAAGAGTATTTAACAATACTTTATTCTCAACAGGTTTTGTTAAGAATACATCCACACCGGCGTTAAAAGCATTTTCCCGGTCCTTTTTAAATGCATGTGCAGACAGGCAAACGACGGGAATATTTTCGTAACCAGGCATTTTTTTTAATTCCTCTGTAAGTTCCAGACCGTTTTTATTCCCTTTTAGTGATATATCCATCAATATTAAATCAAACTTTGAATTTTTTATATGAGTATAAAATGATTCAGCGGAATCACATATTTGCACATCAAAACTTCTTCTAAGAAACATTTCAAGAAATTTTTGATTTTCAAAGTCGTCTTCAGTAACTAATATTTTAGGTTTTTTATCATTCTTATCATCCTGCATTCAACTCTCCTGAAATTACTCCTTAAAATTTTTCAAATCTAAAAAGTTTAATTTATAATTACCATAAATCATTTAATGGGCAAAAATAATAAATTTTCCTTAGCCGTTCTGTATTTAATATGAATTATTATAACCTCATTGCTGTTTGAAACAACAATTAAAAGATTTGTAATACATTTTAACTGATTAATAAAAAAATGGGAACCATTGTAGAGGAGCTTACCCAATGGTCCCCTCATCCCCGTCCTGACCCTGCCCTAGGACTGAAAAATTTCGTTACAATATAATTATACATTTTTTAAAATGAATCAGTAGTTCTACGTAATTTTATCTAATCAATATTCCTGCAAAAATCTAATCACTTTCCGTATGTAATTGCATAAAATCATTAAATATGAGAATAATTTTAACTTTTTGTTGGGTTAGATTTATAAAGTTTTCAATCCATAAAAAAATATGTAATATTTTTATACAAACAGAAGGAAGGAATTATCGTAAGATTTTTTAACAATTTATTTTAAATTATTTTCAAATGCATATCTCGCTAATGCTGCAGTTGTTTTAATATTTAATTTTTGCATTAGGTTTGTTTTATGAGTATCCACTGTTCTAGCACTTATTTCCAATCTTGCTGCAATTTCCTGGTTAGATAAGCCGTTAGCTATAAGATAAAGTACTTCTTTCTCTCTTTTTGTTAAAAATATTTTATCGTTTGAGTTAAGAATATTATTATCATCATTTTTATCAAGCAAACTATCAATCATCATTTGCGAAACACTGTGGCTAAAATATCTTTTTCCCGCTGCTAAAGTTTTTATTGCTGTGATTAATTCTTCCTTACTTACCTTTTTATGTAGAACTCCGGATGCCCCTTGTTTGAGTGATGAAAAAATATATTCTTCATTTTCATATATTGTAAGTATTAGAATTTGTATTGATGGATTTGATTCTTTTATTTGTAAAGTTGCTTCTATCCCTGAAACTCCAGGCATAGAAATATCCATTAGAACAACGTCCGGCTTTAACTTTTTTGCTTTTTCAACAGCATCTTGCCCATCCTCTGCTTCACCTACTATTTCAATATCCGGCATATCTTTAAGAAGACTAATAATTCCTGTTCTTACCAATAAATGATCATCAGCAATTACTATTTTAATTTTTTTCATTTATTCCTCCAAAGGAATTTCAACAATTATTTCGGTACCGCCACCGATTCTAGAGTCAATATTAAAATTACCGTTCAAAGCTAAAGTTCTTTCCGACATATTTATTAATCCCATACAATCCTTTTTGGTAGGATCATGTCGTATTTTTTCAATATCAAATCCCACACCGTCATCTTCAATCATGAGTCTTAAAAAACCCGGGTGTTTTACCAGCTGCAAACTAAATTCTTTTGCCGAAGAATATTTAACAATATTGTTTAGTGCCTCCTGGGCAATTCTGTATAAACTAGTTTCTAATTCTGTATTTAATCTTCCGTTTAATTTGAATGATTCGAAAGTTCCATGTATACCGCTTATTTTTGAAGTATCATTACATAATGCTTTAAGGGATGGAATTAATCCAAAATCATCAAGAATCCTAGGTTTTAATTTATGTGATATTTCTCTGATTTCTGTAGTTGCATTATCAATCAAGGAATAAATATCATTAATCTTAGATAACTTTTCTTTGTTTCCATCTAAACCTTCTTTTAAAACTTCAAGATTAAGCCTAATTGACGTCAATGTCTGACCAATACTATCATGTAATTCTCTCGCAATTTTTTGTTTTTCTTCTTCTTGAAGCTTTTGCGTTTTATATGATAATTCTCTAAGTCTTTTTTGCGAAAGAGTCAGTTCATCTTCTATTTTTTTTCTTTGAGTAAAATCATTGCAATAAATTTGACCAAACTGCATATCTCTTATGCCTATAGCAATCACTTCATAATATTTATTTTTAATCTCCAAAGAAAATTTGATAGTTTTTTGACTTTCTATAAGGTCTTTAATATCAAATTCTTTTAATGAAGTGAAAATGGATAAGATATTTGTGTTCTTAATTTGCAAACCTTCAAACAATTTGTTTGATGCTTCATTAGCCAAAATGATAGTGCCATCAATATTAAATCTTAATAATGGTTCAGGATTCAATCTAGCAAACAACGCCATCATGCGAGCATTATTAAGCTCAAGGTTCTCTTTCTCTTTTGCTAATTTCTGGTTCAATGGAATGATAATATGGACATAGAAAACATAAATAACTCCCAGTAATGATAAACTTATAAGTATTGCAATAATTACCGGATTATTCAAACTAAATATTAGTTTTAGTAGAAACATTTTTAATTATTTAAAATAATTTTCGCAATTTGAATATCTCTAAAGTTTTCAGTTATTTATTGATTAAAATTCATTATATAATATCCTAAAACTGTAACTTTTTACAGTATAGAATCTTATAAAGATTAATTATACAAAAATTTTTATTTAATATATTATTTTTTAGATTAATTCTTATAATTTTCAAAATGTAATATGATAATTAAAATTTATGTTTCATGAATTCCATCAATTCGGCAGAATATTAATTTTTATTGGATTTATTATTGTATGTCTTGGTGTGTTATTTTTATTCGGTGATAAAATTCCTTTTTTAGGTAAGCTGCCGGGAGATATTTATATAAAGAAGAAAAATTTTACTTTTTACTTCCCAATAGTTACATCTATTATTCTAAGCTTAATAATTAGCTTAATTTTATATCTATTAAGAAAGTAGTAACAAAAATCTTCAACTAACCATTCTAGTTTTAGCTTATTTCTTATTTAGTTTAATAGTTTATTATTACGATCGGCCAAGAAGTTTATTAATTTCATTTATGTAAGTTTCTTTGGGTGTTAGGCCAATATGTTGATTAACAATTTTACCTTCTTTATTAATTACAAATGAGGTTGGTATAGCTTCAACATTACCATAATCTTGAACGACTTGTGAATTAGCATAAACAACCGGGTAATTAATTCCCATATTTTTCATAAAAGGAACTACATCTTTTTTTGTATCTGTATCAAGAGAAATTCCTATAACAGCTACTTTATTTTTATATTCTTTTTGAATATTTATTAGGTCAGGAATCCCTTTCCTGCAAGGCGGACACCATGTTGCCCAAAAATCAATTATAACTATTTTTCCTCTATATTCATCCAAACTGATTTTTTTACCTTGAGTATCCACCAGTGTAAAACCAGGAGCCAGCTGATTATCAAATGATGAACTTTCATCTGAAGAATTGGCACCTGAATTCATTTGTGATTGGGAATTATTATTGCTTTGAGTATCGGAAGATCTCGATGCATTTCTATCACAGCTTAATAGTGTAAGTGATGTAAAAATTACTGCAAATATTAGTTGGTAATTCTTCATCTTTAAACTTTCTCCTTATTTATTTTGGTCATGAACATGAGTATCCATTTGAAGCCTCGGGTCAATTGTTGTATCTGGTTTTCTTGCAGTTTCCGGATTATACGTTGGCGGATATGGTCCCTGCTGAGGGACAGAACGTGTATTGTTTACAATAAAAAATATTAAAAGGATAAGTAAAACAACTATTGTCCAAAAGGTATTTTTATATTTTGGATTTATTAAAGGTTTTTTTTCAGATTGTTTTTTACCAATCTGTCTTTCTCTCGGTTTAGATTTTTTCTGAGCCATTGTAAATTTTATTAATTTTTATATGTATTCTTTATAACTTATCCGTAAAAATAACAAATTCAAACCAAATTATATCCGGTATTAAAATTAATATGATTTAGGATACTAAAATATTTCATATTGTTTATTCTTATCTTTCCTAAAAAGATTAACATTTAAGTCCGTTCTTTTTTCATTCAGATGAAACTTTTTACAAGTTAAATCAAATAGATCATTAATTGTATCGGCTAATTTCCCTTCCCCTCTGAATCTTTTTCCGAATTCATTTTCATTTAATTTGCCGCCGTGAATTTCCCTTATCTTATTTAAAATTTTTGAGGATCTATCAGGGAATTCTTTTTTTACATACTCAATAAATATTTCCTTAACAGAATACGGCAGCCGAATCATTGAATGCCTTGCTAATACTCCGCCGCGTTTTGAAACTTCCTTTAAGATAACCGGTATCTCCTCATCGTTTAGTCCAGGTATAATTGGAGCTAAATTTACTCCGCATGGAATATTATGTTTTGATAATTCTTCAATCGTGTGCAGCTTTCTTTCCGGAGTTGAAGTTCTTGGCTCCATAGAACTAGTAATTTTTTTATCTAAAGTTGTTATACTCATTAAAACAGTTACTAAATTCATGCTTGCCATTTTCTCAAGTATATCAATATCTCTTTCAATTAAAGAATTTTTTGTGACTATTGAAACGGGGTTTCTATATTCTAAACAAACTTGTAAAGCTTTACGTGTTATTTTAAGTTTTCTTTCAATTGGCTGATAACAATCCGTATTACCCGAAAACATTATTATTTCCGGCTTATATGATTTTTTCTTGAATTCATGTTCAAGAATTTCTGCAGCATCTTCTTTAACGATTATTTTTGTTTCAAAATCAATTCCGGATGAAAATCCTAAATATTCATGAGTGGGACGTGCATAACAATAAACACATCCATGTTCACATCCGCGGTAAGGATTAAAAGAATAATTAAAATCCAAATCGTAACTATCATTCTTAGATATTACCGACTTAGAATAATCTTTGTAAAAATTTGTACTTATTTTTCTTGGTTCGCCGGCTTCAGAATAATCATATTCTTTATCCTCTTCCAATTCTTCGATATGAAGTTTATCAAATCTATTTGGAGGATTTAATTGAGCACCTCGGCCTTTTAATTTTTCATTGTTCATGCTTAATTAAACAAGAAATTTATTTAGGTAAAATAATATTTATTAAATCTAAGTTTATTCGAATTTGCTTGATGAATGACAGAGTAAACTTAATTTTTTAAAATATTAAGTTTTATTATGAGAAAGTAAGAAAAGAAATCAATTGATTTTATGATCCGGCTTAAATTTGATTATTATTTTTAGCCGACCAGGTTAGGAAGTCTTCTTTAACGTCAATATCAATTAATTTCGGCAAAACAAAATAGGTAAGTTTATTTTTAATTATTCGATTACATGTTTCAGCAAAAACCGAGTTCGTACTCCACTTAATATCTTCAAACAAATAATCATAAACTTTTTTCATACCTAATAAATAATAACCTCCATCCGTTGAAGGTCCTATTACAGCATCAGCATAGTTTAAAATATCAAATGAATCTTTAATTATTTTTGTGTTAATATCGGGTACATCGGAACCAATTATTACTGCTTTTTTAATTCCTTTTGAAAGGACTTCATCAAAAGCATTTTTCATTTTTTCTCCTAATGAAGTTCCGGATTGGGGATTAATTATAAAATCAAACCCGGCCCACTTTGTAATAAATGTTTTATCCTTTACATCCGAATAATAAAGATATAATAAAATGCTTTCCGATTTCAATTTTTTACATTCTTCAAAAGTGTTTTCCGCACAGGACTTATAAAATTTTAATGCTGTTTCTTCACCAATTTCTTTTGCTAATCTGGTTTTTACTTTACCTTTGTTTGGATATCGAGCAAAAACAATTACCGCACAAGTATCATCATTTGTCATAAGTAATAAGATTATAATTTGAAAAATGAATATTTAATCTTTAAATATTTGGACAAAAATTGTTTTTAGAATAATAAAACTTGCCATAAAAGTACCTTTAACTGTACCTGTTACTTTTGATTGGCCGATTCTTTTCCTATAACTTACAGGAACTTCCAAAATCTTATAATTTTTTTTTGCAGCTTTAATCTGCATTTCAACAGTCCACCCATACCATTTGTCCTTCATATTTAATTCTAAGAGTTTATCTAACTTAATAGCTCTAAAAGGACCAAGGTCCGTAAATTTTACATTCCAAAACAGCTTTATTAAAAATCCACTAACTAAACTTCCGAATCTTGATTGAATAGGCAAAGCACCTTTTTCTCTTTTCCCCAAAACTCTGCTTCCCAAAACAAAATCATAATCACTCTTAATAATAGGCTCAAGTATAAGTTTAGTTTCCTCAGGAAAGTCACTGTAATCACCATCTAAAAAAACTACAACGTCACAATTTTTCTTCTTAACATAATCTATTCCAGCCAAACATGAAGCACCATAACCTTGCACCATTTCATTTAGCACAGTTGCTCCGGCTTTTTCTGCTTCATAAACGGTATTATCGATTGAATTATTATTTACAACAACAACTTCAGAGATTAAATCTTTTGGTATATCATATATAACTTTAGCAATTGATTTTTCTTCATTATAAGCAGGAATAATTACGGTAGACTTCATAAAATTTTTTTTTATTAATAATCAAAAGGAATGAATAAATTAATTGATACATAAAAGGAGTATTCTGACAGAGGATTAAATATCTTTTACAGCAAAGATATGACTGTGATAACTTTTTAATTCAACAAACAATCCTAAACTGCGAATTTCATAAACAGATCTGAAATATTCTTCATTAGTTATCAGGTCTACCAATTTAATTTCCTGGTCTTTGGTTTTTAGCTCAAATCTTATTCTGCATTGCGACGTTATTAATGAATAATTTACAACTATAATTCGAATTTCATTACCCAGTCTCCACTGCCAAACAAACATTTTTTCAAAAGTATCATTAGTGTCTGATGATGGCAGCGGATCAATCAATAGCCAGCTGCCGATTTTAAAAATATCATGCTTTGTAATTTTTAAAATTTTATCATAATATTCTTGTAATGACTTCGATACCTTCTCTTCCGGTTCACGGCCCAACTGGACCGGAAGTTTTATTTTTTTACCTTCAAACTGTCCATCAAAATAAAGTTTCATTCCCTGAATTGTACTCATTAAAACAGCTGCCGCATAAGTATGTTTCTTTCCAAATTTTGCAACAGTTCTCGGCTCATCATGATTTTCTAAAAATCTAGTTGATTTCATTTGGTAATCATTTTCCGCACGAAGATGTGCTTTTACACTATCCACATCTCCAGCACCGAGACGATCAGTAAATCTTTTATCATATGTAAAATCAAAACCCAGTTGTTGAAGATCCCATTCCAAGTCCCAATATGCTTCTGCTAAAAAAATAAATTCCGGAGATTTTTTCTTAACCTCCCGTATTGCATGCTTCCAAAATTCTTCTTTCGGTTTTTTAAATGCTTTTTTATTTAGAACACCAAGCCAGGTATTTTGAAAAATATTATTAAGCGGAAGCATTGCCATATCACATCTTACACCATCACATAATTCAGTTAATTCTAATAAGGTGTTTAACATAAAATCACGTGCAGTTTTGCTAAAATAATTTACCTGAACTGTGTCTGTCCAGGCCGGGAAAAGAGGGTCTCTTCCATGTGCAAAAATTTCTCCGTTAATCGAAACCGGACAATAGAAAGTAAAAGGATCTTTTGATAAAAGTTCTTTATCGCCTTTAAGAAAAATATCCGGATTAGATTTTAGTAGGCTAGTGGAGGCTCCAAAATGATTCGGCACAAAATCCAAAAACAATTTAATACCCAAATTGTTTAAGGTTTCCTTTAATTTTCTAAGATCATTTAAATCTCCCAAAAGAGGATTCACTACATATTCATCAATTGAGAATGGAGATCCGATTACATCTTCTTTTTTCCAATCACTTAAACTGCGGCCATAAGAAGTAACTAGATCTACTGAAAAACAGCAGCTTTCGATTAAATCACTACATGTTTTCCAAATCCCCATCAGCCAAACAATTTCAATTCCTTTTTCAGCTAAATCTTCAAACTCACTAATAGGAATATTTGATAATGAAGTTCCCTTTTTAAATTTTTTTATCCAGACTCTTGTATTTATCTC
>Ga0102950_1000616_pt1 | contig 10400 bp, 9 predicted proteins | sample SalPon2A_B_D2_MG_FD_78505 | JGI IMG/M metagenome (GOLD analysis project Ga0102950, IMG submission 78505) | Soil microbial communities from South San Francisco under conditions of wetland restoration - Salt Pond MetaG R2A_B_D2_MG | ecosystem: Environmental > Terrestrial > Soil > Wetlands | place...
CATTAAAACAGCCGTAAAGAAAGGAAATGCCCTGGTTTGTGTTAAAGCCGGTGATACAATTATTAAAGGCAATGATACAGTTCACTCATATATAGATAGAAACCAAATTTATTATGTCCAGACCCCGCAAATTTTCACACTAGGGGTTTTACAAAATGCTGTGGAAAAAGCACAAAAAGAGCATTTTTACGGAACGGACGAGTCAATGCTTGTAAAAAGACTGAAAAAGAAGATTTACATTTCAGAAGGCTCTTTGCTTAATTTTAAGGTAACTACTAATTCTGATATTGAATTATTAAAGAAACTAATTTAATATAGCCAGCATCTAATGTAAAAATGGCATTTATTGACAAAAATCAAATTATAGCCTAAATATTATATTGAATTTAATCGATAATGTAATTAGGTTAGTAACTTATAGATTATAATGGATTAAATATGCTCGTTTTATTAGCAATAATAGTTTTATCATACCTCGTTGGTTCAATTCCTACAAGCATAATTGTAAGTAAGATGGCAAGAGGAATTGATATTCGTGATTACGGCAGCGGTAACGCGGGCGGCACAAATGTAATGCGTGTTCTCGGATGGAAGCATGGAGTTTTTGTAATGCTTTTAGACGCTATGAAAGGTGTAATAGCTGTAATTGTTGTTGCACGTTTGTTCCAGGGAACTGTACCTTTCAACAACGCCACTCCTTTTGATGATTTCACATTGGTTCAAATCATCGCCGGTATTGCTGCAGTTATCGGACACATATGGACTGTCTTTGCAGGTTTCAAAGGTGGGAAAGGTATTGCTACTGCACTTGGAATGCTACTTGTCATAGCAACCGTTGATATGCTCATTGCCGTCGGTGCATTCCTATTAGTGGTGACCTTTTCAAAGTATATTTCTCTCGGCTCTATTGTTGCAGCTATAGTTGTTCCTTTGGCGCTGGTTGTTCGTGAAAATATTTTTAACGTTGATATCCAGGGATATCATACTATACTTCCATTTATAATTGCACTTTCTTTACTTGTAATATTTACACATCGCAAAAACGTTGTACGTTTGATTAACGGCAGCGAAAACAAAATTAGTTTTTCAAAAAAGAAAAATTCTGCTCAAAGCTAAAAAATGAAAATTTCAGTTTTAGGTGCAGGCGGCTGGGGCACTACCCTCGCTGTTCTGCTTCATTATAACGGACACAATGTCACGCTCTGGGAATACAAAAAAAATTATTCCAAGATATTGCAGAAAAGCAGAATAAATGACCGTTATCTTCCCGGTTTTAAAATTCCAAAAGAAATAAATATTACGCACGATCTGGATGAATCTGTATCGGATAAGAATATGATTGTGCTCGCTGTACCAGCACAATATTTAAGAAGCGTAATTAAAAAGGTTCAGCCTTCGGAACTTAAGAACTCTATACTTGTAAGTGTCTCAAAAGGAATTGAAATCAATTCACTGCTTACGATGTCACAAATGCTTCACGATGAAATTCCATCCATCTCCCGTGAACAGATTGGTGTTCTTTCTGGCCCTAGCCATGCAGAAGAAGTAAGCAAAAGAATTCCAACTGCTGTAGTTGCTGCCTCAACAAATGAAGAAACAACTAAATCGATACAAGCAGCCTTCATTACTTCGTATTTCAGAGTCTATGGTTCAACTGATATTTTAGGAGTTGAACTCGGCGGCGCATTTAAAAATGTGATAGCAATTGGAGCCGGAATTATTGATGGAGCGAAATTCGGAGATAACACTAAAGCAGCAATTATGACAAGAGGTATTGCCGAAATTTCCCGGCTCGGAATAGCACTTGGTTCTCAGCCTGAAACCTTTGCAGGATTATCCGGAATGGGCGACCTGATTGTAACCTGTATGAGCAAACACAGCCGTAACCGCTATGTTGGCGAGCAAATCGGTGGCGGTAAGAAATTAAAGGCCGTGCTAAAATCCATGCAAATGGTTGCCGAAGGTGTGGAGACAAGCAGATCGGCTTCTCAACTTGCTATAAAGCATAAAGTTGAAGTTCCCATTACTTCAGAAGTTTATAAAATCTTATTCGAAGACAAGGATCCTGTAAAAGCCACAACAGACCTGATGACCCGCGATATGAAAATGGAATAGTATTATCTATTCGGAAGCGAAATCCCCTTAATTTTCCTGAACAAAGAAACCGCGTAAGAATCGGTCATTCCCGAGACAAAATCTGTAATCTTCAACAACCTCGTATAGATATCTTCATCCGGTTTTCCTTTATCACCTAAAAATTGTTTAGGAAGAAGTTTAATAATTGTTTTATTCTTGGGGGATACATTATTTTCGGCAAATTCATTTACCGCAGAAATAAATGTATCCAGCAGTCCACCAAGAACTTCAAAACCGGCAGCCTCCCTTTCCACTACACCTCTCATAGAGTAAATTTTTTCAATAGAAATTTTTTTAATTTCCTTCAGCGGACCGGACATAGGAATTAATGATATCAGGTCCTTATTGAGCTTGCCGAATAAAATTGATTTTTCTTCATCCGCAAAAGTATCCGAGAGACATTTAACCAGTTCGCTGATTGCTTTTGCCCGCAGGTATCCTATCTTATCGTTTTCATTTCTTTCATTATATAAATTTAGTTTTGACTTTCCTGTAAGTGGCATTAAAAGTTCTTCTGTGTCTTCGAAGGATAAAAGACCGAGCCGAAAACCATCTTCAAGATCCATTACCCTGTAACAAATATCATCCGCAGCCTCAACAAGAAATGCAAGCGGATGCCTGTTCCAGAATAATGAATTTTTATAACCTGCTTTAGGGAGCAGACCGGTTTCTTCAGCTACTTCCTTAAAGAGTTTCTTCTCCGACTGGAAAAACCCGTATTTCTTATACAGTTTTTCTTTGTGGGTTTTTACTTGATTATCTTTCTCTGTCAGGGATTCTTTCGGATACTTGGTGAATGCCGCAAGAGTAGCACACGATAGCTTCAAGCCTCCAATAATTGTCGGGTTCTGAAGTCGAGTAATTATTCTGAAACCCTGCGCATTGCCTTCAAATTTTGTGAGATCTGTCCATTGTTTTGCTGTTAATTTTTTCCGGAAAGCTTTCCCGTTCCCATTTCTGAAATATTCAGCTATTGCATCCTCACCGGAGTGTCCAAACGGAGGATTCCCGATATCGTGCGCGAGACAGGCAGAGGCAATAATCTCACCGAAATGAAACTGTGTGAATTCTTTTTCCAGTTTTTTATTTCTGTCTAATATCTTTTTGCCGACCAAATTACCAAGTGATCTTCCCACACAAGAGACTTCCAGACTGTGCGTCAGTCTCGTATGTACGTAATCAGATTCAGGCATCGGAAAGACTTGTGTCTTATCCTGCAACCTACGGAAAGCAGAACTAAAAACAATTCTGTCAAAATCCCGTTGGAACTGGCTTCTATCATCAGTAGATGTTTCAACTTTATGACCAAGTAATTTTTTAGATAAGAGTTTTTTCCATTCCAAGTCAAAACCTCCATTTAAGTTTTCAAATTGGGATTCCCGAGTTTCCAGGTAATAATACCTTCTTCTTCAAAATCTTTTTTAAATCCCAATTCAATTAATGTTCTTTGCGAGGAAATATAATCCGCCGGAGTCTGGACCCTTAATACTTTTACTTTAGCATGCATAAATGCATATCGCATAAATTCTTGCATCACTTCCGGCATATATCCTTTTTTTTGATAATTTGGTTTTAACGCATAGCCGATTTCTACCTCCCCATTCATATCAGGCATCCCATTGAACCCACACAGACCTATTATTTTATTTTCTTCTTTAGATATTATTTGCCACATTGTGAACCACGTATAATTAAAAGGATTCTGTCCCATTTTCTTTATTACCGTCCCAAAGACTTCTCCTATTTCTTTCTCCATTACATCATCGTATTTTTCTTTGTGACTTTCATTAAGGAAGAGGTTTTCTTCAAGCTGTGCAGGATTATCTTTCAGTAACTTTACCTGGTCTATATTCAAAGGAAGAATTCTGAGTCTTTCTGTTTTTAATTCAAACATATAATCAATTACCTTTATTTCTGTACAAATTTAACAAAGAAATATTGAAATACCGCAAATTATTGTAATTGCCCAATCCTTACACTATTTTTCACTCTGATGAAAAACAGGAATGAAAAAATATTAAGCCAATCTATACAGTATATTAAATCCGTTGGGCCAAAACGTGCCGAATCTTTCAGGAAAATTGGCATCAAAACAATCCGGGACATTCTGTTTTATTTTCCTTCCCGACACCTGGACAGAACCACCACACTGACGGCTGCAAAAGCATATGGGCATATTTTAAATGGCTACGATGGAGAACTGACAATTCTTGCAAAAGTTGAGGATGTTGAAAAACGCAGGTTCGGTAAAAGAGAGGTTCTGAAAGTTCAGTTCAGAGATCAAACCGGATTTTTTGAATGTATATGGTTCCAGGGAGTAAAATATTTCGCGAGTGTTTTTCACGAAGATGATACTTTCGCGATTTCTGGCAAGCCGGTAAAATCGAAATATGGCAATCTTCAATTCACTCACCCGGATTTTGATCGAATGTCGGAAGACGAATCCAGGAATTTTCTGAATACTGGAAAGATAATCCCATTTTACAGGATTCCTAAAGAACTACGAAATAAAAACATTGGTGATTTTTCCTTAAGAAGAATAATAAACAATGCAGTTGAAAATTATGCCGATTATCTAGAAGAAAATCTTCCGGAAAAGATAACAAAAGAACATAATCTTGTTTCAATCATTGATGCAGTTAAAAATTTCCATTATCCGAACAATAACGAGAAACTGAACGCTGCGAGAAAGCGTTTTAAATTTGAAGAAATATTTTACCTGGAACTGCTTGTAGCCCTCAGGAAATATAATTATAAAACAAAACTCAGCGGACCGTCCATGGAGATAAAAACAAACCTGGTCCCTGATTTTCTGAAAACCCTTCCTTTTGATTTAACAAAAGCCCAGCTAAAAGTGTTGAGTGAAATAAAAAAGGACATGCTTTCATCATCACCAATGAACAGACTTCTACAGGGAGATGTTGGATCGGGAAAAACGATTGTAGCATTAATTTCAATGCTTATTGCTATCGATAATGATTACCAGGCTGTTCTAATGGCTCCAACGGAAATTTTAGCCGACCAGCATGCTAAAAACATATCAAAGATGATGAAAATATTTACAGACGGATCTAAGGGAAGAGAAATAAGAATAAGTCTTCTACTGGGGGGACAAAGGAATTCAGCAAAAAAGAAAAAAAGTCAGAACCATGAACTTCAGGAAGCCGATATTATAATTGGGACTCACGCATTGTTTGAAGAAGATGTCAATTTCAAAAACGTCGGTCTTGTAATTGTTGATGAACAACACAGGTTCGGAGTAGCACAAAGAGCAAAACTACAGACAAAAGGTAAAGTTCCTGATGTGCTGGTTATGAGCGCTACCCCAATTCCCAGAACTCTTTCTATGACAATTTACGCGGACCTTGATCTTTCAATTATTGATGAAATGCCTAAAAACCGTAAACCTATCAAAACATTGCTGCGTGAGGAAAATAAACTCCCTGCTATATATAAGTATATATCCGACAAAGCCCGGGAAGGTTATCAATCATTTATTGTTTATCCTCTTGTTGAAGAATCTGAAAAAATTGAGCTGAAGGCTGCGGAGACCTACTATACAGAATTACAAAACACATATTTAAAAGACGTGAAACTAGGGCTGATTCACGGTAGAATGAGGTGGCAGGAAAAAGAAGAAGTTATGATGCTGTTTTTGGCAAAAAAGTACGATGTTTTAATCAGTACAACAGTTATTGAAGTTGGAATTGACATACCTGACGCCAACATTATACTTATTAATGATGCTCACAGATTCGGCCTTTCACAATTACACCAGCTACGTGGGCGTGTAGGAAGAGGAAAAAAACAAGCCTATTGCATATTAGTAACCAAAGATGAGTATGCTGCCGCAAATCATCATATGAATTTTGAGATTGAGTACCTATCATCATCACAAATTGAGAAAAATAAAGCAGCTTTGCGCTTACAAACCATGGAAAAGTTTACTGATGGGTTTAAAGTTGCAGAAATTGATCTAAAATTAAGAGGGCCGGGAGATATTTTCGGAACTAGACAGAGTGGATTCCCCGATTTAAAATTTATAGATATAATAAACGACTCCGACATCATTAAAACTGCCAAAGCTTCTGCATTCAAAATAATAAACGATGATCCTCACCTTCAGTCAGAAAAACATTCTCTACTAAGAGAAAATCTTTTAAAATATTACTCAAATAATCTTGAGTACGCGAAGATTGCATGATAATGTTTTAAAAAATTTGATAATTCCATTTCCCGGCTACTTCCGTTCTGAAAAAAAATAATTGCATTCTATTTGTTAATTATTATTTTAGTTATAACTTTGTTCTTAAATTTCTGATCAATTCATGTTTTTCATGAATTTTTAAAGAAAAAGATTTAAAATCGATCAAGAAAAAATATTTTGAATGATTAATAAAATTGTTGACTTAAAGATATTATTAGTTATATTTGTTAAAAAAAATACATCAAGGAGAAATTATTTTATCTTCTCTCTTTAATGATCGATTGAAAGTTGCGTTAGCCTTCAATGTGAAACCAGAAAGTGAAACTTTCCTCCAAGAACTACCCCCTAATTCAAAAAACACTCAAGTTCAACCGGAAAAAAGTATAGACACTTATGCTGAATGGGACACATGGGAAACGATCAACTCAATTAAAACTGCATTGGAAATTTATCACGATGTAATTTTAGTTGAAGCTAATGAACTTGCATTCGAAAAACTAAAAGAGACCTCTCCTGATATAGTTTTTAACTTTGCTGAAGGCCTTAAAGGCATTAGCAGAGAAGCTCAGATACCTGCAATGCTTGATATGCTTGGTATTCCATACACTGGTTCAGATCCATTAACCCTTGCCACCTGTCTTGATAAAGCAAGAACTAAAGAAATTCTAACATATCACGGTATCCCAAACGCAAAATTTTTGCTAATCGATTCTGTTGAAAAAATTAATAACCATGGATTAAAATTTCCACTGATAGTAAAACCATATTCAGAAGGATCCGGTAAGGGAATATTTTCAACATCATTCGTGCAAAATGAAGCAGAACTAAAAAAAGAAATTGAAAGAGTAGTTTCAGAATATGATCAGCCGGCATTAGTTGAAGAATTTTTGCCAGGTAGAGAATTTACTGTGGCAGTACTCGGGAACGATGACGAGGCAGAAGTCTTACCCGTAATAGAAATCAACTATAACGATTTTCCGGAAAATTTTATCCCGATTTATTCTTATGAGGCTAAATGGATTCTGGACACCAGGGAAAATCCGCTGGATGTTTTTACCTGCCCTGCAAACACTAGCAAAGAACTTGAGACACAAATTAAGGACACTGTTCTTAAAGCTTATAAAACTCTGCGCTGCAAAGACTGGAGCAGAATTGATGTTAGACTGGATGCTAATGATATTCCGAATATTATAGAAATAAACCCAATACCCGGAATCCTACCAAACATCGAGGATAATTCCTGTTTCCCTAAAGCGGCAAGAACAATTGGATTAAGCTACAATGATACTGTAAATAAAGTCCTTTATGTGGCGGCAAAAAGGCATAAGCTATTATGAAGAAAAATGCAAAAATATTGATCTGCTACAATTCGCCTGTGAGCATCTTCCCGATTTACAACGGTAAACCGGAAGAAGAAATAAGTCCTATGGATGACCTTTCAGAAGGCGCATTTACCAGGGATCTGGAAACGATAAAAACGGCTCTTGGTAGCTATTTTTCTCAAGTTGAGACTTTTGCTGTAAATGGAAAAGTTGAAAGAACGATCAATTTTCTAAACAAAAGCAATCCCGATGTGATTTACAATTTTGTTGAATCAATTGAAGGAATAGCTTCTTATGAATATTGTATAGCCGGAATTTTCGCACTTCTTGGATACCAATTTACCGGCAATGCACCTATGACTCTCGGTAATTGTTTAAATAAAGAAAGAGCCAAAAACATTTTACGCTCTTTTAATGTGCCCACACCAAACTCACAAATTATAAAAAGAGGAGAAAAAGTATCAAATAAAAGTTTTAATCTGAAATTTCCGGTAATTCTTAAATTATTAAACGAAGATGCCAGTATAGGAATATCTGAGTTATCTGTTGTAAATAGTTTGAAGGACTTGAAAAAGCAGCTAGAGTTTTTATTTGGAACTTATAAACAGGATGTTATTGCCGAAGAATTCATTAAGGGTCGCGAACTTAATGTTGCAATACTAGGCGATAAGATTCTTCCCATTTCCGAAATTCTTTTTAAGGGACTCCCTGAGGGATTACCTAAAATTATTACCTATGATAGTAAATGGATAGAAGAAAGTGTTTACTATCAGCATACTCAGCCAAGCTGTCCTGCAAAGTTGAGTAAAAGAATTCTAAAAAATGTTGAAACCGTTGCGGCCTCTGCATATCAGGCCCTTAATTGCAGAGATTATGCAAGAGTGGATATAAGACTGGATAAGGAAGGTACGCCTTATGTAATTGAGGTAAACCCGAATCCGGATATATCTACTGATTCAGGTTTTGTAAGAGCAGCAGCAAAAGCAGGCATTAGCTTTCCGGAGTTGCTGGTCTCAATTGCTAATTTTGCGTTATCTAGAAAAAGAAATGATACGAAAAATAAAGCAAGCTGATAAGATGCATATTGAGAATATTCTGAAGAGGATATCGATTTTTAATAATGAAGAAATCGATATTGCGATGGAACTGGTAAATATTTCGCTTACGGTTCCGACTCAGACGGATTATAACATTTTTGTCTATGAAAAAGACGGTAAAATTTTAGGTTATCATTGTACAGGTAGACGTCCACTTACTGATGCTGTTTTTGATTTATACTGGATCGTCACTGACCCGGATTCAGGGCAAAAAGGCATTGGCAAAAGTTTACTGGACCATGCAGAAAAGTTTGTAAAGAAACAGAAGGGAAGATGGCTACTTGCAGAAACATCTTCCAAAGAAAGTTATACCAGAACAAGGAATTTCTACTTGAGGAATAACTTTTCTATCGTGGCAGAGATTAAAGATTTTTATTCTATGAACGATAGTCTAATGGTTTTCGGAAAATATTTTTATAATTAAACAATAACAGACAGAGGGTCAGTCATGGAACTATGGCAACAAATGATTCGCGACAGCATTCATACTGTCGATCAGCTTGTTGAGAAATTTAATATAGACCGCAAAGTTGCGGAAAATCTGGATGAATTTTTCCAGGCCAGAATTAATCCATACTACTTCAGCTTGATAAAACATCCAGGGGACCCAATCTGGCGCCAATGCGTACCGGATAAAGCAGAGCTCGATGATTTTGATTCAGAGGAAGACCCTCTAATGGAAGATTCTATGAGCCCTGTTCCAAATATTACTCACCGATATCCCGATCGCGCTCTGTTTCTTGTAACAAGTCAATGCGGTTTGTACTGCAGGTTCTGTACAAGAAAAAGAAAAGTTGGCGATTATGAAAAAATCTCAATGAAAGGGCTCGAGAGTGCATTTCAGTATCTTAAAGAACATACTGAAATTCGTGATGTTATTCTTTCCGGTGGCGATCCGCTAATGCTGACTGATGCCATGCTGGAAAAGATACTACAAAGATTAAGGGCTATTCCCCATATTGAAATAATCAGGCTTGGTTCAAAAATGCCATGTGTTCTTCCTCAAAGGATTACACCCAAGTTATGTGATATGTTAAAAAAATATCACCCGATATATCTTAATACCCATTTTAATCATCCATGGGAAATTACCCCTGAAAGCACAAAAGCCTGTGAAATGCTTGCGAATTCGGGAGTTCCCGTAGGCAACCAAATGGTGTTGATGAAAGGTGTAAATGATGATCCTGCAGTAGTTAAAGAACTTATGCAGAAATTATTAAAAATAAGAGTAAGGCCATACTATATGTATATGGCCGATGAAACAAAGGGTGCAAATCATTTCCGCACATCTATAGAAACCGGGCTGGAGATTATTGAGAATTTAAGAGGCCACACAAGCGGACTTGCAATACCACACTTTGTAATTGATGCACCGGGCGGCGGCGGTAAAATACCAATACTACCGGAATACACTCTTCATAAAGACCAGGATAAGATTATACTTCGTAATTATAAAAACAAAGTTTTTGTTTATCAAAATTACAAAGACAAAAATAATCCGGAGACAGAAAAAGAAGGCACCTATGGAAAATCTGCATCCGGTAAGAACGGGAAATCAAAAGGCAAAAAGGTTGATGTCTCAAAAATCGAAATCCCGATTTTAGAAGAAGTAGAAAATTAATAGCAAAATAAACTAAA
>Ga0102950_1000620_pt1 | contig 10332 bp, 6 predicted proteins | sample SalPon2A_B_D2_MG_FD_78505 | JGI IMG/M metagenome (GOLD analysis project Ga0102950, IMG submission 78505) | Soil microbial communities from South San Francisco under conditions of wetland restoration - Salt Pond MetaG R2A_B_D2_MG | ecosystem: Environmental > Terrestrial > Soil > Wetlands | place...
CAGTCCCGGGTGTCCTGTCCTGTCGGGCCAAACCAGTCCGTTAATGCAAAAATTACCGTCGCTTGGAATACCCATATCACCGAAGTCACCTCCATAGGCCCAGTATTTCTCACCCGATGCACTTTTAGTCAGCAGCCCCTGGTCCACCCAATCCCAAATAAAACCACCCTGTAGTTTAGGATATTTTTCTATCACATCCCAGTAATCCTGCAGGTTTCCGGTTGAGTTACCCATTGCATGTGCGTATTCAACCATTATCATAGGCCGGTCATTTGCCGGATTCCTGGCATATGATTCAATTGCCTGGATAGGTGCGTACATGTCGCACCATATGTCTGTATGACGCTCGGGTGCATTTGTGCTCTTCTCAGCTCTCTCATACTGGACAGGACGTGTTACATCTCTGTGTTTCATCCATTTATATCCATTAAGAAAGTTATGACCATCGCCAGCCTCATTACCCATAGACCATATGATCACGGAAGGGTGATTCTTGTCTCTTTCCAGCATACGCTGCATCCTGTCTAGATGTGCTGCTGCCCATTCCGGTTTGTCTGCCAGTGTCACATCCTTGTCATAACCCATGCCGTGCGATTCAATATCAGCTTCATCCACAAGGTAAATACCATATTTATCGCACATCTCATACCAAAACTCCTGCTGAGGATAGTGTGAAGTTCTGACGGCATTGATATTATGGCTTTTCATCATCCTGATATCCTTCATCACAGTAGCCCTGTCAATTACATGTCCTGTAACATCGTTATGTTCATGGAGGTTAACTCCTTTAATATAGACGGGCACACCATTAACAAGAAGCTGCGAATTGACTATCTCTACTTTCCGGAATCCTGTTTTGGAACTCACACTTTCCAGGGTATTACCATCTTTATCCCTGAGCGTCAGTACAAGTGAATAGAGATTGGGTTTTTCAGCAGACCATTTTTTTATTCCTGGCAGACTACCTGTAAATGTTGTTTCTCCCTGCCCTTTATCGAGAGCAATATTTTTTGTTTCACCAAAAACCTTTTTATCGCCGTCAAAAAGTGAGGCATCCACAGCATAAACACCAGTAATTCCGTCGGCATTTCTCAGCTCTGCATCCACTTTCAGCAGTCCGTCGGCATAATTGTTAACAAGATCGCCAACCGCAAAAAAATCCCTGATATATGTCTTGGGCCTGGCCTGAAGAAAAACACTTCTCTGTATCCCGCTGAGACGCCAGAAATCCTGATCTTCGAGGTAGCTTCCGTCGCTCCACCTGTATACTTCAACAGATAATGAATTCTTGCCGTTTTTTAAATATTTCGTGATATCAAACTCAGCCGGCATTTTACTATCCTGGCTGTAGCCGACAAGTTCACTGTTTATCCAAACATAAAAAGCTGAGCTGACAGCACCGAACTGTAGGAATATCTCTTTCCCTTTCCAGTCTGAAGGAACTTTAAAATACCTCTTATACGATCCCACGGGATTCCAGTCGTGAGGGACGAAAGGCGGATTTTTCTCAAAAGAATATTCTGAATCTTCAGTCACGGGTGCCTTCAGATTCTTTATCTGTGGATTGGAAGTCACCTCAACATTTTTTGCATTACCCGAATTATAGATATCCTCGTAAGCCCAGAAGGGATATACAATATTGGTATAGATTGGAACATCATAACCTTCCATTTGCCAGTTGGAGGGCACAGGGGTGTCTTTCCAGTCGCGAGTATCATAATCATCCTTGAAGAACCAGAAAGGTCGCTGGTCGGGTGTCCTGGACCAGTAGAACTTCCAGGTGCCATCGAGTGAAAGGTAATCAGGTGAATTGTTGTCGGTTCCGTTAAGTGCACTCTTTTCATCAGGGAAACTGATAAAGGTGGAGTGCGGAGCTTCACGATTCTGATTGAACATTTCAGGATTTTCCCAGTCGCGCGGACTTTTCTCGGTGAAAGGGACACCCTCGTATTTGCTGTATTTCTTACATGCCGTAAATGACAATGCTGCCATAAGGATACAAATAGATATTCGCTTCATAATATTTGGGTTTTTGCAATTATAAAGTTAAGAAAAATTGAAATTCGGACCCTCGTCCCATACTTTTTATAAAAATTTGTTATTCAAATAATTAAAGTCGTTCATTCATTAAATTATCCCTGGTTTAGTCCTTCTGCATCGCCCGGGTAATTGATGTTTGTAAATGGTTTTCCTGCAACATCAGAGGGCAACAGGTCAAAATAGCCCACATTAACTTTATCGAGGAAATTCCTTACAGCATAACTCTTTTGGGTTTCAATAAATTCCTCAAGCTCTTCAAGAATGCTTTTGTTATATATAGCATGAAGAGGTTCAATATTACTGCCGTAATGTGGAATAAGTACATCGCAGGAGTTTTTTTTGAAATAATCCGTTTGCCTTAGTATCAGTTTAGGGTCGAGGAACGGCATATCTCCTGCAAAAACAAAACATGCATTACATCCTGATGCCTTCAATGCAGCATGAATACCTCCAAGGGGGCCTATATTCCTGTAATGATCTCCAACCACAAAATAATTATCAAGTTCCTCAAAGGCTTCCGGGGTATTTGTAACTACTATTATATTTGTAAAAATCTCATCGAGTGTAGCTGTTATCCTGGAAATAATTGTTTTACCACCGATAACCACGTTAGACTTAATAAGACCGTTAAAACGCCTGTTAGCACCTCCGGCCAGCACCACACCTGATATATCTTTTATCATCAGAACAGTCCGCTTATTACTCCATTATCATCAACATCAATATTTTCTGCAGAAGGCCTGGCCGGCAAACCCGGCATCCTCATAATTGTTCCTGCAATGGGTACAATAAAGCCTGCACCCGACGACAGTTCCACCTCCCTGATCTTTACTGTGAAGCCATGCGGACGTCCTTTTCTGGATTGGTCGTCAGATAAGGATTTCTGTGTCTTGGCAATACATACTGCAAGATTTCCCAGTCCCAGGCTCTCAATCCTTTCCAGGTGTTTTTTTGCCTGCACAGTGTATTCCACGTGATCGGCTCCATACATCCTTTTACAGATTGTTTCAATCTTATCTTCAAATGACCAGTCGAGATCATAAAGAGGTCTGAAACAATCGTCACATGCCTCAGATGCATCCAGTACTTTCTCAGCAAGACCGATGGCGCCTTTACCTCCTTGAGCCCATGATTCATTAACAGCCACGGCGACACCTTTTTCCTCACAGTATTTAACAAGAAGATCAAGTTCCTCATCTGTATCCGAATCAAAACGGTTAACAGCCACCACAGGGCTGAATCCGTACATATTCATATTTTCAATATGTTTATCCAGATTTCCAAAACCTTTTTTAAGAGCTTCGGTATCTTTGTCATATAATGAGGATAGTTTTGCCCCGCCGTGATATTTCAACGCTCTTACTGTTGCCACTATTACGACAGCGCTTGTTTTCAGGTTTCCGAAACGTGCTTTTATATTAAAAAATTTCTCAGCTCCCAACTCGCTTGCAAAGCCAGCTTCTGTAACAACGATGTCGCTAAGTGACATTCCTGTTTTTGTAGCAATTATGGAATTTGTCCCCTGGGCAATATTTGCAAAAGGGCCACCATGAATAATAGCAGGGGTCCCCTCAAGAGTCTGAACAAGATTAGGCTTTATTGCATCGCGCAGTAGAGCTGCCATTGCACCCTGAGCCTTAAGGTGGCGTGCAAACACTGGCTTATTGTCATAAGTATACCCCACAAAGATATTACCGAGTCTTTCTTTAAGATCGGCTATATTACCGGCCAGGCACAGAATTGCCATAACCTCCGATGCGGCTGTAATATTAAAACCCGATTGTCTTGGAACTCCTTCTTTTCTACCTCCCAGTCCTATCACTATATCGCGTAACGACCTTTCGTTCATGTCCATAACGCGCTTCAGCTCGATTGTTCTCGGGTCTATTCCCAGATTGCCATCACCCAGCTGAATATTATTATCAATGAGTGCTGAAAGAAGGTTGTGGGCCTTTTCCACTGCCGACAGGTCGCCGGTAAAATGAAGGTTAATATCCTCCATCGGGATTACCTGGGAATAACCTCCTCCTGCCGCTCCTCCCTTTATTCCGAAAACAGGACCCAGTGAAGGCTCACGTAAAACAACAGTTGTCTTTTTCCCAAGGAGGTTTAGTCCCTGTGCCAGTCCGATCGAAGTAGTTGTTTTACCCTCTCCTGCCGGTGTGGGAGTAATAGCTGTGACAAGTACAAGCTTTGATCTTTTTACACGTTCCTCATCGATGAAATGAAGAGGTATCTTCGCTTTATACCTGCCATACATTTCAAGTTCATCTTCCGGAATCCCAAGAATTCCTGCAATTTCAGAAATATGTCTTATGCCTGCTTCCTGAGCTATCTCGATATCCTTTTTCATACATTTAATAAGTTATCACCGGCAATTATTGACCGTTTGTATATGTTTGTTTTTTTTATAGAAGCATTGTATCCGATTAAACAACCTTATTATTATAAGCCTCTTAAAATCTCAATTACATAATTTTTCGTATATTGAAACATTAACAATTCAGGCAGTAACAAAAATAAAAAATTAATGCCGGGTTCATTTCTCATTTGAAAAAAACATAAAACTATAATCATGGACAAAAAGATCACCACCCTTTATGAGGAGTACAAAAAGGGCCAATATTCGCGCCGCGATTTTATCTCAAAACTGGCTTTGGTGGCAGGCAGTACAGCTGCAGCTATGGCTTTGCTCCCTGTTCTTGAGGATAACAGTCTGAGTGCCGCTCCTGCAAACCAGGAGTATTCCGGCCTCATGACTGAATTTATAAATTATCCGGGTGCTACAGGCCAGGTAAGAGCATATCTTGCTCATCCGGCTGAAGAGAAGAAATTCCCCGCTGTTCTTGTGATACATGAGATTTGGGGACTGAATGATCATATCCTTGATGTAACAAGGCGATTTGCCAGGGAAGGATTTCTTGCTATGGCTCCTGATGCCTTATCGCCTGAAGGAGGCACACCGCAAAATGACCAGCAGAAAGCGGTCTCCCTGATGAGGAGTCTCAACCAGGGTCAGACAGTAAAGAATTTTGTTGCAGCTGTTGAGTTTTTAAAGACCAATCCGCTTTCAACCGGTAAAGTAGGATGTACCGGATTTTGCTGGGGAGGGGGAATGACAAACCAGGTGGCAGTTAACTGTCCTGATCTTGATGCTGCAGTTCCTTATTACGGGATGCAGCCTTCCGCAGAGGATGTTGAGAAGATAAAAGCACCCATAATGGCTCATTACGGAGCTACCGATGAGAGAATAGATGCGGGCATCCCTGCTTTTGAAGAAGCCCTTAAGAAATATCACAAGGAATATAAGATATATATCTACGAAGGTGCCGGCCATGCCTTTAACAACGACACAAGCAAGGAAAGGTATAACGAAAAAGCTGCTAAGCTGGCCTGGAAGAGGACAATAGATTTCTTCAAAGAAAAACTGGAATGACAATAAGTCAGACCTGGTTACTTTTCCAGAGCTGTGCTACAGCATTCACGAAGGGCCTGCTATGATTAAAAAATTGCCTGTAACCGGCACATAGGTAGTTCAACCCCGGCTCACCGTCAGGTGTTCTGATAAAACGGTTTCGCGGACATTCCCCATTGCACATGGTGAGGACTTCGCATTTCCTGCAATAAGCAGGGATAGAAGAATACTTAGCAACGCCAAAGTCTTCCTGCTCTTTACTGTCGAGGAGAGAGGTCAGTGTATTCTCTGCTATATTGCCGAGTAAATGATCTTTGTCGACATAATGGTCGCATGAATAGAGGTCACCTGAATGTTCAAGGGCAGGAACTCCTCCGCATTCCTTTTTAAAGATACACAGGGTATGTTCCTGGTTAAAAGCCGTTCTTGCTGCTTCCTCAAAGATCTGAACCTTAATTTTGCCAATATCACCGGTAACCCACTCATCAAATATGGTAGTCAGGAAAATACCAAAATCCCCCGGATTAACAGATGAGTCGGTAACTCCTTCAGGCTTACCAGCGTCGCGGATTACAAGAGGGAGGAAAGTCATATATCCGGCACCCAGCAACTTAAAATAGCGATACACTTCAAGGGGATGGCTGGCATTATGTGAACTCACAACACACAATATCTCCGGATGCAAACCATATTTAACAAGGAGCTTATATCCCCTGATAACTTTTTCATGCGACGGCTGTCCGCCGGCTGTAAGACGATAATGGTTATGCATTGACGCGGGGCCGTCAATACTGATACCAATATAAAAATTGTTATCAGCCAGGAATTTGCACCATATATCATCAAGCAAGATTCCGTTAGTCTGAAGTCCGTTGAAATATGATATATGATCAGGCTTGTGTTTTTCCTGGAAATAAATCACTTTTCTGAAGAAACCGAGCCCTGCTATAAGAGGTTCGCCGCCATGCCATGAAAAATACACATCACTTTTTCCGGCCGCCTCAAAGTGTTGTACTATATATCTTTCGAGCAATTCATCTGATAAAAGAAAATCTTTCTGCCCGGTAAATAGATCCTTTTTGCCAAGGTAGTAACAATAGCTGCAAGCCATATTACAAACCGGTCCGACAGGCTTGACAAATATCTGAAAATCCCTCTCTTTTCCCTTCATACCCTCTTTTTTATACGGCAGGTTCTTCCCACTGAATAAGGCTGGCTTCCGATGAACCCTCATGATTCATCCTTATCCTCCAGTCAACCGGATAGTAATTATTCAACCTGTTGCCGATGTTCTTGACGAAACCAAGGTTAATATCCCTGTAAGTAAGCAAATTCCATCCCTTTTCCGGTACAGTGACAGTAAAATTATCTCTTCCAAGATATGCAAGAGCTGTATTGTAACCGGTCTCTGCGGAAGGAAAAACATTTTTCCTCAGAGCCTGCGACAGGGCAAGCTCATGAGCCGGAATATAATCATCCTTTCTTAAAGCAGCTAACCTGGTACCCGGTCTAATAACCTTAAGGTTACTGAAAAGCAATGCATACTCATTGGTGCTGCATGGAAGCCCGTAGAGTTCATCTCCCTTTTTCAATATATTACTACCGCTATAGTTGGTCCATTTTTCCATTGTATCAATATCTTTTTTCCCCGGCCTGTATTCGGGCCTCAGCCTCGGAAATCGCTCTGTATTACTTTCCTTTTCATGTTTACGTACTACAGAAATAAAAAAACCTTCTCCTTTTATTTTTCCAGGATGGAAACCATAACCGTATATACCCTTGTAAGTGATTTCGGCGATACCTTCAAATCTATTGATATTTAGTCTGAGGCTTTCAATATTATGGTTACCTGCAAGCCATTTAATGTTTTCTTCATTTTCCGCGGGGTTAAAAGTACAGGTACTGTAAATAAGTATTCCATTTTCCTTAAGTGCAGGCCACACATCCATTAATATACGCTTCTGTCTTTCGGAACAAAGTGCTGCATTTTCCTGCGACCATTCCTTTATTGCAACCGGGTTCCTGAACATACCTTCTCCTGAGCAGGGAGCATCAGCAACAACAATATCAAAATATCCTGGCATCCTGGCAAATACCGATGGATCATTCTGGGTAACGATTGTATTAATGGCACCCCATCTTGTAATAGTTTCTGATAAAATTGCCGCACGCGCCCTTATTACCTCATTTGCCACAAGAAGACTGCCTCTGCCCGCCATCTCAGATATAAGGGTGCTCTTACCTCCCGGAGCCCCGCAAAGATCAAGTATACGTAATCCTACACGGCCTTCCGTTGCCTTTATGTATGCCTGCTTTAAAAACATACCGGAAGCTTCCTGCGGATAATAGCATCCTGAATGAAATAGAGGATCCAGGGTATAAACAGGCCTGTAAGGCAGGTAATAACCAGTTTCACACCACGATACAGGAGATGAAACAGCAGGCTTTGCGGACCATTTCCCCGGATTAATCCTTATACTGACAGGAGAGGATTGTTCCAGGGAACTTAACAGCTCACCACTGTCGATGTAACTCTGCAATCTCAGTCTTTTTCTGAATGACTCCGGAAACATAATAACCCTGTTGACACTGTTTAATTTTATCTGTCCCGCAATTCAGGCTGCGGGATTATATCTGATTCAATACAGATTCAGCCTTTACTATTCATCATCCTCTTCTTTCCTTAAGGTATTACCATTGCGCTTTCTCCAAAGGAAGAATACAGGGATACCAAGGATCACTATGCCCAGCCCCGGGAAGGTATAATCGGGTTTATAGATCAGAAGGATCACCATAATCGTCACAATAAGCAAAATATAGATAGCGGGAATAACAGGATAACCGAAAGCTTTATAGGGTCGGGGCATATCAGGTCTTTTAACCCTCAGGACAAATATTGCCAGTATTGTAAGGGTGAAGAAGATCAGAACGGCAAATATCACATAATCAAGCAGGTTTCCGTAAGTACCCGAAAGACACAGCAGTGTTGCCCAGATACCCTGTATCACAATGGCAAAGCCGGGTACGCCCTTACTGTTTAGCTCACCGATCTTTCTAAAGAAGAGCCCGTCCTTAGCCATTGCATAGTAAACCCTGGGAGCAGCCATTATAAGACCGTGGTTACATCCGAATGTACTTATCATTATGAAGACTGCCATAATAATAGCAGCATAATCACCAAATACCACACTCATGGCTGATGTAGCAACCCTGTCGCCTGTGGCATATTGAATGCCCCTGCTCAGGACATCAGCTCCGCCCGGCGTACCTGAAAGCGGAAGTATCCTGATATAGACATAATTGGTTAGCAGGTAAATAACAGACACTATAAGAGTACCAAAGAAAAGGCTCAGAGGGACATTCCGTTTAGGATTGACAACCTCTCCCGACAGGTAAGTGACACTGTACCATGCATCCGACGAAAACAAAGATCCGACGAGTGCAGTACCGATTGCAGCTACAAGGGCAAAACCGGAAAGCGGTATTATAGTGTTTCCCGGTCCCGCCCTGCCGGCATTCCAGAATACCTCTTTGTTTATCTCCCACGAATGAAGGTTCTTTGTGGCAAAAATGCCTATAAGTACAAAGCCCACAAGCGCTATTACTTTTGTGGAGGAGAAAAAATTCTGTACCGTCTTGCCAGTTACAATACCACGGGTATTGAGCCAGGTCAGAAAAGCTATCATGGCAATAGCCACAATCATAGTGCTTTTAACCTTTAAGGGTCCGGCTTCAAAAAGAATATTATTTTCTGATATCCATGGAAAAATGACACCGGAAAACTTGGCAAAAGCCACGGCAACGGCGGCAATAGTACCACATTCTATTACCAGGAAGGTAGTCCATCCGAACAGGAATCCTATCAGGGGGTGATATGCTTCTTTAAGGTAAACATACTGTCCGCCCACATGAGGCATCATAGCAGCCAGTTCACCATAACTTAAAGCTCCTATGATAGTGAGTATCCCTGTAATAAGCCACACGACAAGCAGCCATCCGGGAGCACCGACATTCCTTGCGATATCGGCACTTACTATAAAAATTCCGGATCCAATCATTGCCCCTGATACTATTGATATTCCATCGAAGAGATTTACACGTTTCTGTAAGTTATGGGTTTCAGTATGCATCTTAATATTATGTTTTTCCGGTTATTACAATAATCAGGTCCGGGTATCACCAGAGCCAGGTCATATCTGAATAACAGGTATACCGGCTTCTGTTGTTTTTCAATTTAAATATATTAACAAAAATTCACAGGAGCGAGGATTAACACTTTTTAATACCATTAATCAGTATTTTTCAGTTCCCTTTCATGAAAGATGATGCTTGTGAGACACAACAAATAAGGTCAGGGCAAATGGACTTAAAAAATATACTGACAAATTTTCTATGATGAGTTCCCGGAAAAAGTTAAATTTGTTTATCTCCCCCGCAGAGAAATTTAAAACAAAATTTATATAAATTTTCTAAGCTTATAACAAATGAAAAAATCACTTCTATTAATTACAGGCATATTCCTGTTTGCAGGGATATCAGCCCAAAAATTCGATCACGTAGCACCTACACCTCCCATGGGGTGGAACAGCTGGAATAAGTACGCATGTGATGTAAGCGAGACCCTGATAATGGGTATGGCAGATGCTATGGTTAATTCCGGCATGAAAGATGCAGGTTACCAGTACATTGTAATTGACGATTGCTGGCAGGTTGCACGCGATGAGAATGGTGAGATTGTGGTAGATAAGGACAGGTTTCCTCATGGTATGAAATTCGTTGCAGACTATGTACATTCAAAAGGGCTTAAATTCGGTATTTATTCCTGTGCAGGAAAATTCACATGCCAGGGCAGACCCGGCGGACTGGGACATGAGTAC
>Ga0102950_1000623_pt1 | contig 10313 bp, 7 predicted proteins | sample SalPon2A_B_D2_MG_FD_78505 | JGI IMG/M metagenome (GOLD analysis project Ga0102950, IMG submission 78505) | Soil microbial communities from South San Francisco under conditions of wetland restoration - Salt Pond MetaG R2A_B_D2_MG | ecosystem: Environmental > Terrestrial > Soil > Wetlands | place...
AAGTCGTAGGCGGTGCGGTAGAAATCCACGCGCTCCTTGTCAAGATCGAGAATAGCGAAAGCTGCGCGGTAGTCGCCGTCGCGGGGCTGCCCGATTGAACCGGGATTGAGGAGAAAGCGGGCGTCGTCCTGCAAGGTGACTGCGGCAGGCTGGCCATCCTCGATGGCGGGCAGGCTAACGGGCTGGAGCCGTTTGTCCGAGGTGAGCTTAAAACCACCCTGCTGGTGGCTGTGGCCGAAAAAGACCAGCGGGGCTTCCGCCGACTGGAACGCCTGAACGGCCCCCATGGTGTCAAAGATGTATTCATCCTCATCGAAGGGCGAACCGTGAACCAGCTCGATGCCCTCAATCCGGATGGGACCATTGGGAAGATTGCGCAGAAACTCAAAGTGCTCGGGAGTCAGTTGGCTGCGGGTCCACTCCGTCGCGGCGCGCGCCAGGAAGTTGAAGTCCTCGGCGTCCGTCAGCCCGCAGCAGGCCTTGTCATGATTGCCGCGCACAATCACCTTGGCAAGCGGTTGGATGAGACTGATCACCGCGTTGGGGTCGGGACCGTAACCCACCAGGTCACCAAGACACAAAACCTCGTCGTATTTGCCTTCGGCCAGCGCTAGAGATTTTTCCAGCGCCTCAAGGTTCGAGTGGATGTCACTCAATATCAGATAACGCAAACCAGCCTCCAAAGTGCTGATTATAACCTCTTGGTCCTTCTGCTACGAAGGCGCTCCATTTTCATCGTCCATTTTACGACCTGTACGGTCCGCGTGGAGATTTCACCGCGCCTTTGCTTCCGGAGCTTTCAGGTACCGGCCGGCAAACTTGAGGAAGTACGGCCAGTCCGGCGCAGGCGTGTGGCCGCCGTAGTGCACACAGCGCAATCAGTTCGTGCGAATCGACGGGGAGATCGTTGGGTGTGAGAGGGCCGGCATACTTGAGGAAATTTCCAGCCATCCAGTGGAACTCGCCGGTTCCGGAAAGGTTTTCGAGACGCTCGCCGAAATTGCGCCGGGAAAGCGCCGCACCGCCCATGCCGGAAGAACTGATGTAGCCGATGGCAAAGCGCGGGTCGTAGGCCATGGCCACCAGGGCAGCCTTCCCGTAACGGGAATGTCCCATGATGTCCACCTGCCTGGCATCCACCGCGGGATCAGTTTGAAAGTAGTCCAAAAGCCGGCCGGCTCCCCAGGCCCAGGCCCGCAAGGCGCCCCAGCCTTCCGGCTGGCACGGCCGGCCCCGGTTGCACAGCCCGATAATGCCTTCCGCCAGCCCGGCGCCATTGTCGGCCTGCACGCTGGTTGGGAAGTAAGTGGCGTAACCCCATCCAAGGGCCAGCACCTGCTGCTGCCAGGTGGGACCGGACCGCGGCGGGAACTTGATGCCGCGCCTGGCCATCATCGCCATGATGCGCCGCATAACTTCCGGAGATAATGCCAGCTCGATGATCACGGGCACAGGGCCCACGGCGTTGGCCGGCGTGGTGAGCGTGGCCTGGATGTTGACGCTCACAGACGGATAGGAGGAATTGTCCACACGCCCCACCAGGTGTTTTGTGATCATCGGCACGTCGCCGTTCTTCTCATGCTCGGTGCCGGCAACTTGCCATTTCACCGTAGGAACATCTTTAGGGACACGGCCGTAAACATCATGGGTAAAGTCCTGCAGAATCTGCGGGCGCCGCTTATTCCACCACATGGAGGCTGAAGTCACCTTCCGGCCGTCGTTCATCCGGAGCGGGTCAGGCAGGTGCGGATAGGGGTTGGCTTTCGACTCGTCGTAGTTAACGGCATTCGGCGCATTCGGATCGCTGGGGTCCGCTCCGGAGCGGAGAGATTTGATATGCAGCAACTTCATCATCCGTTGATGGGCCTGCTCCGCCGTAAGGTGCACGGGCGCCGCAGGCGCAACATGGGGCGGGCGCTGACTGCACGCTCCTGCAAAGAGCGGCAGCGGAGCGGCTGGCAGCCCCACCCATGATGTCGACAGATTAGTTGCCCTAAGCACGGCAGCCGAATGCCCCTTGGTGGAATTTCCGTAAGGATACAGCAAATAGGCCCTTTCTTCATCCCTTTTTCAAATGAGTCATCCCCTGCAGGCACAATGCACCCGCCGGGCCCCCACATTCCGTTTTCGAACCGATGCCCGGACACATTTTGATATACTCTTAAAACATCTTTCGCTGAAGCAGAGAAATCAGCCCCATGTCATTACACAAGATCATTTCAGCCCCGCGACCAGCCCGGAACAGCGGCAGGTTGCAGGGGGTGACGGAAAATGGAATGCCAACTCATTTCGGGAGGTGAGACGAATGAACTTCAGCCGCAAAGCAACCTTTCTATGCGCCCTGATGGTAGGTGTTACTGCCAGCGCTGCGGCCCAGTTTGGGCATCGTGGACCGCAGGCGCCTCAAATCCCGACGCCTTTCAAGCCGGTGGTGGGCTCAGGCGCCGAGTACCAATTCACAAGTAAAAAAGAGAACGCGGATTTTACTTACGCCGTGGTGGGCCAGGAACAGGTGGATGGAGCCAACGGCTACTGGCTCGAAATTCGAATTGCCAACGCGAAGAAGATGAAGGGCGAAACGGTGATGAAGGAACTTGTGGTGATGAACGGAAGTCAGCCCGACATCAAGCGCCTGATCATGCAACCTCCGGGTCGTCCGGCGATGGAAATGCCTGCCAGCGTGATGGCCATGATGAAACAGCATGCGCCCTCAAACAAAGACGCCACAAAGAACCTGGGTCACAAAATCGGGACGGAGAGCATCACCGTACCGGCCGGAACTTTCGAATGCGACCACTATCGCACACAGGAAGAAGGATCGCCGGTGGACCTGTGGCTTTCCACCAAAGTTTCTCCATACGGGGTGGTCAAGATGGTCCGTAACGATTCCACCATGGTCCTGCAGAAAGTGCTGACCAATGCAACCTCCCACATCAAGGGGCAACCCCAAAAACTTCAGATGCCGCACTACTGATGGCGCGTCGCGCACCAGCAACCGGCGCTCCACTGCGGGGCGCCGCGCTGTGGTCCGCCACTCCATGCTTCCCCACGCCCTGCACTGGAAAACCGTTCTGCGGCCACGACAATTAAAATTGCTTTAAAGAAGACTCCAAGGTATTTTACTGACTGGGGTATCAAATTTTAATCATTCCGGATGCAGACAGGTGCATCCGTGCGCGGCGGGGAAGCAACAACCCGGCCGGGGAGGAATTTTATGTCAACATCACCGCACCCGCCAACGGGAGCGCCGAATCCCGGTGTCGTTTTTGAAACCTTGATGGCCTATCAGCGCACCGCTGCGCTTCGCGCCGCCATCGAGCTTGACCTGTTCCGTGCCATCGGAGAAGGGCCGGGCGACGTTCAGTCGCTGGCCAAAAAGTGTTCTGCGTCGGAACGTGGCATTCGTATTCTGTGCGATTATCTCACCATCATCGGCATCATCCGCAAGGACGACGGGCACTACAAGCATACGCCCAGCAGCGAGCTTTTCCTTGATCCGCGTTCTCCGGCGTGCCTGGCGGCAACGGCGCGTTTCCTGGGCAATCCGGCGCTTCACGAACCCTACGACCATCTTGCCGAAATTGTCCGGGAAGGCACCACGGTGCTGCCCGGGCAGGGCACGGTTGAGCCGGAAAATCCCGTCTGGGTGGAATTCGCGCACAGCATGGCTCCCATGATGGCGCCGCTGGCCGAACCTCTCGGTTCCCTTGCGCTCGATGGCCACAACGGTTCCGCAAAGGTGCTCGACATCGCCGCAGGGCACGGCCTTTTCGGCATTGAGGTGGCCAAACAGAACCCCCAGGCACAAATTGTGGCGGTTGACTGGGCGCCCGTGCTGGAAGTAGCGCATGCCAACGCCCAGAGGGCCGGAGTGGCCGACCGGTGGACCAAACTGCCCGGCAGCGCCTTTGACGTGGAATACGGCGGGCCCTATGACGCCGTGCTGCTCACCAACTTCCTGCACCACTTTGACCCGCCCACCAACGTGGGATTGCTAAAGAAGGTTCAGGCGGCGCTCAAGCCCGGCGGGCGCGCCGCGGCGCTGGAGTTTGTACCGAACGATGACCGCGTATCGCCGCCCATGTCCGCTTCATTCAGCATGACCATGCTGGCCAGCACCGCTTCGGGTGACGCCTACACCTTCCGGGAACTGGAAGCGATGTTCCGCGATGCCGGCTTCGCAAATGTTACCGAGCATCCCATTGCTCCGTCCCCCCACACCGCTGTGGTGGGGCAAAAGCAAGCAAGCTGAATGCTGTCATCCAAATGCATGGATTAAAGGGCCCGGTGTGGCAACTGCGCATCGGGCCCTTCGTGTTGTTGACGGATGGAATTGCCTGAAAAGAGTAGCGGCGAGTTTATCTCGCCACGTACCATCCGATGTGGGATCGCCATGTGGCGGCGTAAAATCTCCGCAACACGGCCTGCCAGCAGTCCCCGCCTTGCGGCTTTTTGAGCGGATATGTTAAGTTCAATAAGTTCAAGACATGGTGGGATTTCGGGCTGGGCAGGCGGGTGCATGATAACAAGCTACAAAGGCGTTTCCCCCCGCATCGCGGAATCGGCATATATCGCCGCAAGCGCCGACCTGATCGGTGATGTCGAAATTCACCAGAACGTCAGCATCTGGTACCAGGTGGTGCTGCGCGGCGATATCGGCCCCATTCGCGTGGGAAGGCACAGCAACATCCAGGACGGCTCCGTGCTCCATAGCGTGACCGGCGTGCCAGTGAATGTGGGCGACTGGGTGACGGTGGGCCACCGCGCCATCCTGCACGGCTGCACCGTTGAAGACCATTGCCTGATCGGCATGGGAGCCATTGTGCTGAACGGCGCCCGCGTGAGTGAAGGTTCCATTGTGGCCGCCGGCGCCCTGGTGCTGGAAAACACGGTGATCCCGCCGGGGAGCCTTTATGTCGGTGTGCCCGCAAAACTGCGGCGAAAGCTGAATGATGAAGACCGCGCTTTCATCGACGCCCACGCCGGACATTATCTTGAATACAAGGAAATCTACCTGGCTGAAACCGGATCACAAACCACTCCCTGACCCGGTGGCGCATGCCGTGAAGAAAGCAGCCCAAAACACTTCGGGAATCAAATCAGCGTGTCCAGAAAAAACGAACTCATCCAATCCGTAAAAGGTACGCGTGACCTGCTGCCCGCCGAAACTCCGCTGTGGCAGCGCGTGGAAGACGAAGCGCGAAAGGTTTTTGCGGCTTACAACTTCCGCGAAATCCGCACGCCCGTGCTGGAGCAGACGCCCCTGTTCGCCCGCAGCGTGGGCTCGGATACGGACATCGTATCAAAAGAAATGTTCACCTTCGATGACCGCGACAGCGGATCGCTGACGCTGCGCCCGGAAGCCACAGCATCCGTTGTGCGCGCCTACATCGAGCACAGCCTTTACAACGAGCCGGGCATCCAGAAGCTTTATTACTTAGGCCCCATGTTCCGGCGCGAGCGGCCGCAGAAAGGGCGCTACCGGCAGTTCTACCAGATTGGCGCAGAAGTGCTGGGCTCGGAGCACCCCTCCATCGACGCCGAAGTGCTGGAGATGCTGGTGCTGCTGCTGGAGCGGCTGGAGCTGACGGAATTCAAGCTGTTGGTCAACTCCGTCGGCTGCCCAAAATGCCGGCCCGAATATCTGAAGATTCTTCGGAAAGCGCTCGACGAAGTGAAGGCCCGCCTGTGTGAAGATTGCCAGCGGCGCGCCAGGTCCAATCCCTTGCGCGTCCTCGACTGCAAGGTGGAGGCCGACCAGCCCATCATCGAAGAGCTGCCGAAAATCATCGACCACTTGTGTCCGGAATGCCGCCAGCACTTTGATGCGGTCACCATGGAGCTGAAGCAGCGCGAGGTTGCGTTTGAAATTGTTCCGCGCCTCGTTCGCGGGCTCGACTATTACACGCGGACGACCTTTGAAATCACCAGCGGATTGCTGGGCGCGCAGAACGCTTTGCTCGGCGGGGGCCGATACGACGGCCTCAGCGAAATGCTGGGCGGGCCGCCGGCGCCGGGATTTGGATTTGCCATCGGCCAGGACCGCCTGGTGCTGACCGTGGAAGCCACCGCGGCGTTGAAGCCTGACCAGCCGCTTGCCGTTTATGTCGCCTGGATGGGCGAACCCACGCGCGAAGCGGCCACAACGCTGGCGCGCGAGTTGCGCCGGGCAGGGATTGGAACGGAAATCAGCTATCACCCCATCAAGCTGAAGAAGGCGATGGGAACGGCCAGCAGACTCCAGGCGCAATATACCATCATTATCGGCGAGGAAGAAGTTGCAAGCGGAAGCTACCAGCTGAAAGACATGCGCACCGGTGAACAGCAGAGCGTGAGCGCGGCGGAAATTACCGGCTTCTTGAAAGAGAAGCTGCGCGAAGGTTCACAGGCAGAAGGTCAACTGCTGGGACAAAAATGACGGAAAGGTAAGGATCCACTTTGGCACTCGATTTACTTGGCGATCGGCGAAGAACGCACCGCTGCGGCGAATTGCGAAAAGAGCATAGCGGGCAGAAAGTTTTTCTGGCGGGATGGGTGGCGCGGCGGCGCGACCTGGGCAATCTGATTTTTCTCGACCTGCGCGACCACACCGGCGTGGTGCAGGTGGTGGTGAACGCGGAATCGAGCCCCGAAGCGCACGCCAAGGCCGAGCAGATTCGAAGTGAATTCGTGGTGGGCGTGGAAGGCGAGGTGGTGCTGCGCGCGCCTGAAACCGCGAACAAACAGATTGCAACCGGCGAAGTGGAAGTGAAAGCCGAAACACTGCTGCTGCTGAATGAAGCCAAAACGCCTCCCTTCCCCATCGAAGATGATACGCGCACTTCCGAAGACACGCGGCTGCGCTTTCGCTATCTCGACCTGCGCCGCGCGCGCATGCAGCGCAACATCCGGCTGCGCCACCAGGCCTGCCTGGAAACGCGCGAGCACATGGGCGGGCACGGCTTTATCGAAATCGAAACTCCCTTCATGACGCGGTCAACGCCCGAGGGCGCCCGCGATTACCTGGTGCCCAGCCGCGTCCGCCAGGGCCACTTTTACGCCCTGCCGCAGTCGCCGCAACTCTTCAAGCAGCTGCTGATGATTGGCGGCTTCGACCGCTATTTCCAGATTGTCCGCTGCTTCCGCGATGAGGACCTGCGCGCTGACCGCCAGCCGGAATTTACCCAGATCGACGTGGAGATGGCCTTCCCCACGCGTGAGGAACTGTTTGGAATCATCGAAGGCCTGATGCAGAAGCTGCTGGCGCTGGTGGACGTCAAGGTCGAGCTTCCCTTCGCGCGCCTCGCCTACGACACGGCAATGGAGAAGTACGGCTCCGACAAGCCGGACCTGCGCTTCGGCCTGGAATGGCAACGCCTGGACCTGCCCGGCGGCAAGCTGAGCACGGTGAAAGGTTTCCAGGTGGCGAAAGCACTGCGCGTTCCCGGGGCCGCAGCAAAAATCTCCCGCAGCCAGTTTGACCGCTACCAGGAAACGCTGAAACAGATGGGCGCCGCAAATGCTGCCTATCTCACCGTGACGGACGCGGGTGTGCAGTCGCGAATGAGCAAGGCGCTGGGTGACGACGGTCTCCAGGCCATTGCAGCGGCGATGGAAGCGCAGCCGGGCGACCTGGTGGTTCTGCTAGGTGCCGAATCGGACGCGGCTGAAAACCTGCGCGGGCTGGGCGCTGCATCGGGCTGGCTGCGGCTGGAACTGGCCAACAAGTTTGAGCTCATCAAGCCGGGGCTCTGGAAGTTTGCCTGGATTGTCGACTTCCCCATGTTCCAATACGACAAGAATGAAAAGCGCTTTGCGGCCATGCATCACCCGTTCACCTCGCCTCGGGAAAAAGACCTGGACAGGCTGGAATCGGACCCAGGCAGTGTGAAGGCGCTGGCTTATGACCTGGTGCTGAACGGCAGCGAGATCGGCGGCGGCTCGATTCGTATGCACCGGCCCGACATCCAGAAGCGGGTTTTCCGCGTGCTGGGCCTGAGCGATGAAAAAGCGCGGGAGCGGTTCGGCTTTTTTATGGACGCGCTGGAATACGGAGCGCCGCCCCACGGTGGCATCGCGCTGGGCGTCGATCGCATCACCGCCCTGCTGGCCGGCGAATCGAGCATCCGCGAGGTGATCGCGTTCCCCAAAACCGCCAGCGCCACCGACCTGATGTGTGACGCCCCCGCCACCGTCGATCCCGAACAGCTCACCGAACTGGGGCTAAAGATTGTGAAGCTTTAAACTTCAGGGGCTAAAGCCCCAGAACCTCGGCGCCGGTGTTTTGTCGGAGCTAAAGCTCCGACCTCCTGAAGGGAAAAAGACAACGGTGGTCAGGAATTTCAGGTTCTCGAACCTTCGGGTCTGTTTGCGGAGTGACGGTGCGGGCCTTGAAAAGTAGTTCAGGAGGTCAGACCTTGGATACGGCCTGTTTAGGAATAAATCCTGGCCCTGGTTGAGGTTTTTAGGAGGTCGGACCTTCAGGTCCGACAAACAATGGGCCGGATAGAAAAGGGGCTTTAGCCCCTGAAGAAGAGCTAGTCAAGCCTCTGGCAAAAGGAACTGAGGGAATTGAAGATTTAGCCGCCACTTCGGTCCAGAGGTTTAGGAGGCCGGACCTTCAGGTCCGACAAATAATGGCCGAATTGAAAAAGGGCTTTAGCCCCTGAAGAAGAGCAAAGATGGGAAAGCTAATCCACCGCACAGCTCCCGCTTGCACCTACTTTGTTACAACAAAAACCTGGCAGAACCGCACTCTGTTCAAGGTTGAGAAAGTTGCGGAAATCGTGGCAGACCGGTTGCTCGATTACCGCGATCGCGGCAATTATCTGTTGCATGAATTCGTCATCATGCCTGACCATCTGCATCTGCTTCTGACACCCGGAAACAAGACCACCCTCGAAAGGGCTATCATGCTCATCAAGGGTGGAAGCTCGCATGAGATTCACCGGGAGAGGGGTCATAAGATGGAAATCTGGCAGGCAGGATTTTATGACGTGACCGTCAGGGATGAGGCTGATTATCATGCCAGGCGGCATTATATCCGCATGAATCCGGTGAGGGCCGGCCTGGTTGAAAGGCCGGAAGATTGGGCGTTTGGATCTGCCAGCGGAAAGTTTCAATTGGACCGAATACCAGAGCGTCTGAGAAAAGCTTCAGGGGCTAAAGCCCCTGAGCTGGCGGCGCCCGGTAACGTCGGAGCTAAAGCTCCGACCTCCTAAGGGAAAAAGACAATGCTGATCATGAATCTCAGGGTCTCGGAGCTTCAGGTCAGGTCACCGGCAAGAGCCAGGCATTGAATAGGCAGCTTAGGAGGTCGGACCTTCAGGTCCGACAAGCAAAGCGGCAAAACCAGAGGGGGCCTTAGCCCCTGAAGTGGCGGCCTTGCAGATGAAGTTTACGGAGTCGGACCGCTAATACGCCCTGCTTGGGAATGAATCCTGACCTTGGTGTAAGAATTTCAGGAGGTCGGACCTTCAGGTCCGACAAACAATGCAGCAAAATCAGAGGGGGCTTTAGCCCCTGAAGTGAAATCAAGCAAACGCCATGTCTGTGATTCGCATTCTTCCAGAAGCCGTCGCCAACAAGATTGCGGCGGGCGAAGTAGTCGAGCGGCCTGCTTCCGTGGCCAAGGAGCTGGTAGAAAACTCGCTCGACGCCGGGGCAAGCTCGGTGGAGGTCCGTGTGGAGAGCGGCGGCAAGCGGCTGATCCGCGTGGCCGACGACGGCTGCGGCATGACGCGCGACGATGCTCTGCTGGCCTTCGAGCGCCACGCCACCAGCAAGATCACCTCCGCCAACGATCTGGATGCGATTGCGACGCTGGGATTTCGCGGCGAGGCCCTGCCCTCCATCGCCGCCGTCTCGCGCCTGACGCTTGAGACCCGGCACGCATCCGAAGAAGCCGGCACGCGGATGGAATTTGCCGGCGGCAAGCTGCGCGACGTCAAGGAAATCGCCCGGCCCTGCGGCACGACCTTTGAAGTCCGCAGCCTTTTTCATAACGTTCCGGCTCGCCGCAAGTTTTTGCGGTCGGAATCCACCGAACTCGGCCACATTGCCAGTATGGTCACCCACTATGCGCTGGCGCATCCTGATAAAGCGTTTCGCCTCGAATCCGTATCGAACGAAATCCTGAAGGTTTCTCCTGTCGCAAGCCACCGCGAGCGAATCTACCAGGTGATGGGCGCAAAGCGCCTCGAACAACTCGTGGAGTTCGGGCCGGTGGAGCGCCAGTTTCTGCCGGCGACCGCAACTCTGAAACTGGATGAGGAAGCGGAACCCGGCGCCGAGGCTGAGGCGCCCCCGCTCTTCAGGATATCGGGCTTTGTCTC
>Ga0102950_1000624_pt1 | contig 10309 bp, 7 predicted proteins | sample SalPon2A_B_D2_MG_FD_78505 | JGI IMG/M metagenome (GOLD analysis project Ga0102950, IMG submission 78505) | Soil microbial communities from South San Francisco under conditions of wetland restoration - Salt Pond MetaG R2A_B_D2_MG | ecosystem: Environmental > Terrestrial > Soil > Wetlands | place...
GAGGAATCTGCAGAAATGTCATCATTAAAGATAGTTTTTCCATTTCGAAGTTGAGAAATTGATGCAACGCCCCATGCATAACCTTGAAGATTCCTTTCATAAAACTGGATTGTATATAATCCGTTACCGGATTGTCCGGTTATAAATGTTTTAGCGGTACCGCCTGGCGAGGGTCCAATAGCAGGACCTATTTGAAGTGACCAGTAACCTTCTCCTTTTGGTGCTTCTTCAACTGTCTTTACCCAGATAGTATCATTTATTGTCCATCCTAATATTGACGGCTGCCCGTTGAATTCAAAACTCGGATTTTGTATTAAGTTCATTCCATTTTTACCCCAGGTTACATTTATATTTATTGAGCCTGTAGCTGGATTTAGTGTTAAGTTAATCGGGGTTGTTTGGCCGGGAAAAACTTCTACGTCGGCGGCACCTGTATATTTTAAAGTATTTGAATTATCGTAAGCATTTACCTGGAGATGCCAAACACCTGAAGGAATATTTTCAAATCTTCCCGAAGCACTATCATTTAGTATAATAAAATTTGTAAATAATGTATCGTAGTTTTGTCTCGAAAGAATTCCTTCGATTCTAGTTATAGTTACACCCGAGTTTTTCATCGGGAAGGAGATGGTAATATTTGAAGACTGCTGAGGTGAGGTAATTCCTATAAGATTTTCATTGTTGCATGAAGTGAAAGTTAAAGCTAAAATTATTATCGATGTAAAAATAATCCATTTCATAATTTACTCCTCTTATCATCATTAAATATCATATGCCATCAAATCATCTTTATATAAATTACAATCTAATTTATAAAATCTCAATAAATTTTTTATCCCACATTAAATAATAGTCAGCGCTGCTTGAGATATCTAAAATTATAACTAAATTTACACATTAAAATTTTCACAATAACTTAAATGGGGTTCCTATGAATAAATTTAAAATTTTAGTTTCGATTCTTTCCTTTATTTTATTTTTCACAATTCAAAATTTTTCTCAAAATCTTGAAAGAAAGGATGTTCCTGTTCAATATACATGGAATTTAAATGATCTTTATCCAAATGAAGCCGCATGGTCGGCTGAACAAGATAAAATTGTTAATAAACTTGATGAAGTAATAAAATACAAAGGCCATTTAGATGAAAGTGCTAAAACATTAAACTCAGCTTTGGATATTTATTTTGATATGGTAAAACAATATTACAGATTTTCAGAATATGCAAGCAGAATGAGTGATCAGGATTTGAGTAATTCTAAAAATCAAGAGCTGACTCAGAAAGCTTCACATTTGGGTACTGAGATTTCAGAAAAAACTGCATTTTTAAATCCCGAAATTTTGAGAATCGATCCTTCCAAAATAAAATCATTTTTTGAGGAAGATAAAAGCCTTGCCCAGTATAAAATGTTTATCGACGATATTCAGCGTTTAAGAAAACACACGCTCACCGAAGCAGAAGAAAAAATTCTAGCCAGTTTTGGTGCTGTAAGCGAAACACCTGAAAATGTCTACAGCATTTTTAGTAATGCTGAATTTCCTTTCGCTAAAGTGAAACTTTCCGATGGAGAAGAAGTTAAACTAACTTCTTCCGCTTATACAAAATACCGAACTATTCCAAATCGTGAAGACAGGGCGAAAGTTTTTAAAGCCTTTTTTGAAAGATTTGGTGATTATCAAAATACTATTGGAGCTAATTTAGCCGGTAAAATAAAATCAGATTGGACTTATGCTAAAGATAGAAACTATAATTCATCGCTTGAAGCTTCTCTTGATGCTAATAATATACCGGTTTCGGTTTATGAAAATCTTATTAAACAGATTCACAATAGTTTACCAACTCTGCATAGATTTTTGAAGCTCAAAAAAGAAATGCTAGGTGTAGATACACTTCATTATTATGATCTTTATACACCAATTGTAAAAAAAGTTGATATGAAATTTGATCTTCCTGAAGGACAAAAAACTATTTTAACGGCGTTAAATCCATTGGGACAAAATTATCTGAACACAATTAAGGAAGCATTCAAAGATAGGTGGATTGATTATATGCCTACAGTCGGAAAGAAAAGCGGGGCGTATTCTTCAGGAGAATCCTACGATGTGCATCCTTATATCTTAACTAATTGGAATGGCGATTACGAATCAGTTTCTACTTTGGCCCATGAATTAGGTCATACTATGCACAGCTATCTTTCAAATACAAACCAGACATTCGCCAATGCTCAATACCCGATATTTGTTGCTGAAATAGCTTCCACCTTAAATGAAACTCTGCTTAATGATTACATGGTAAAGCATGCTTTAAGTGATAAGGAAAAATTATATTTGCTCGGCAGCTACCTTGAATTATTAAGAACTACAATATTTCGCCAGACACAATTTGCTGAGTTTGAATTGAAGATGCATGAGATGGCGGAAAAAGGTGAACCAATTACCGGAGAAACTTTAAGTAAGATTTATTATAATATAGTAAAAGAATATTACGGTAATGATAAAGGATATTGCATCGTCGATCCCTATATAGCATATGAATGGGAATTTATTCCTCATTTTATGTATAATTATTATGTCTATCAATACTCTACCTCTTTAATTTATGCTACAGGTTTTGCAGAGAAAATTTTAAAAGATGGCAAGCCGGCAGTAGACAAATATTTTAATATTTTAAAAGGCGGTGGTTCAGATTATCCGATTGAATTAATAAAGAAGGCCGGAATTGATCCGCTTTCTGCCGAACCATTTAAACTTACAATGGATAAAATGAACAGAGTTATGGATCAAATTGAACAAATACTTTCCAAAGAGAAAGAAGGTTAATAACTTAAATAGATTCATTTTAACTTTAACCTCCATCAGTAATCTAAATTGGTGGAGGCTTTTTTATGATTATCCCTATTAAAACTTGTAAAGTTGTTTATAATAATTAGATAAATAGTAAAAATATTCGCTTATTTCTTTTCAATTGGATTTATTAAATTTATCGCGCTAATAATTATTATTTTATATGAGTATTGAACCTTCATATTTAAAATTACTAAAGTCAGGTAAGCTGAAAAAAAGAGCAGACCGTGTTGAAGATTTGTTGAAGGCTTGTACAAATTGTCCTAGAAATTGCCTGGTGGATAGAACAATTAATGAACTCGGAAAATGCATAAGCGGATATTTGCCGATAGTATCTTCATATACTCCGCACTTTGGTGAAGAGCCGGTTTTAAGCGGAACAAGAGGCGCAGGCAATATTTTCTTCGGCAACTGTAACCTTAAATGTGTGTTCTGCCAAAATCATTCTATAAGTCAGAATTGGAAAGCTGAACAGATTAATGAAGTGTGTTTTGAGCGGTTAGCAGACATAATGATTGAACTTCAGGAAAGGCAATGTCATAATATAGGATTAGTATCGCCTACACATTTCTCATCGCAGATTATCAAATCAATTTACCTTGCTGCTGAAAAAGGATTGCATCTGCCTATAATATATAACACAAACGGATATGATTCTGTTGAAATGATAAAAATGTATGATGGAATTGCTGATATTTATTTGCCAGATTTCAAATATGGTAATGATGAATATGCAAAACGTTATTCTAAAGTGGACGACTATTTTGAAAATGCTAAAGCAGCAATTCAAGAAATGTACCGACAAGTCGGTGATAAATTAATATATGATGGTGATGTTGTTGTAAGGGGATTAATAATTCGACATCTGGTCCTACCGAATGATTTAGCTGAAACAGAAGAAGTATTTAAATTTATTGCTGAAGAATTAAGTCCGAACATTCATATCTCGGTTATGTCTCAATATTTTCCAACATTTATGGCGAAACGTGATATCCTTATTAATAGAACTGTAAGGGAATCAGAATACGGTAAAGTATTAAAACTGTTAGATAAATATGGTCTTAATAACGGCTGGACACAGGAAATGGAAAGTTTTGAAACCTACCGGCCTAATTTTGAAGTAAACAGAGAAACACCGTTTTCATTTTAGCTTCAATTATTTCTTAGTAAACCTAACTATTTAATTTTATTTTCCATTGTTACTCCTCACAAGAATTAATCGAAAGTTTGCATTTTTAATCAACTTTGTATAAATATCGCATTGCGATATATTGAATTAAAGCCTAGTATTTTCATATGTCTAACCAAACTGAAAAAAATATTCAAAGGTTGGGAATTATATTCCCGGAGATACAAAGGTTCTTTCATAACCTTTCTGTAGAAGTTTCAAAAACCGGAGATTTTACAATTGCTCAATATAGAGTTCTTTCGTTGTTAAGTCATTTTGGAAAAATGACGGTTAATGATTTGAAAAATCATTTGAATATCGCTCAAAGTTCTGCAAGCGGAATTGTAGACAGGCTTGAACAAATCGGTTTATTGAAAAGAAGTACAAGCATTACGGATAAAAGAGTTACTCAGCTTGAACTAACCGGAAAAGCAAAAAAAATTCTTTTACAGAATGTCGAATCAATGGATAATGTATATAAAAAAATTTTGGAAAGTCTAAATGAAGATGACCAGAATGAAATGATTAATTCATTTGAAAAACTTCTTCAACTCATCCATAAAATTGAAGTAAAACATTATAGAGATTAAAATATAGTTTTGATAAGATCTTCGAATTTTATCCTATCGATGAGAAATCAGAATTAAAGAAATTCAAAATTTGCAGATTTTTTAATGAAAGCTTAACCATAACTTTATTCAAATAATTACCGGGAAGCAGAGATTTTATAAATGATTTTAACAGATAAAAAAGAACGCAACAAAATTTTAATGGTATTGTTTATCGGTGTATTGATGGGTGCACTCGATATCGCAATTGTCGGTCCCGCACTTCCGGCAATTCAAAAGCAATTTGGTCTTGATGAAAGAGCAGTAGCATGGATCTTTGCAGTATATGTTTTGTTTAATCTTGTTGGAACTCCGCTGTTAGCAAAACTATCGGATATAATGAGCAGGAGAAAAATATATATTATTGATGTAGTTCTCTTTGCCGCCGGCTCATTAGTTGTTGCTTTATCACCTAATTTTACTACACTTCTTATCGGACGTTCAATTCAAGGGTTTGGTGCCGGAGGAATTTTTCCTGTTGCAAGTGCCGTTATCGGTGATACTTTCCCGGAAGATAAACGAGGCGGTGCGCTTGGATTAATTGGTGCCGTTTTTGGAATAGCTTTTATAATCGGACCGGCCATCGCAGGTGTTTTACTGCTTCTAAGCTGGCATTGGCTCTTTATTGTGAACATCCCTATTGCTATTTTAATTATAATTTTAAGTATGCGTATTCTTCCCGATAATACTCCCGAACATAAAAAACCATTTGATTGGAACGGGATGATCTATCTGGCTCTTATATTAACTGCTCTTGCTTACGGATTTAATAAAATAGATTCTTCGAATTTTATTCAAAGTATTTTATCTTTAAATGTATGGCCTTTCCTCATCTTTGCAATTCTTCTGATCCCATTTTTTGCTTCAAGTGAAAAGAAAGCACACGATCCAATTTTAAGATTACAGCTTCTATATTCAAGGCAAGTCATTCTGGTTAGCGCTTTGGCAATTGGAGCTGGAATCAGTGAGGCAGCAGTCGTTTTTGTTCCGCCTCTTTTAGTTTCAACATTTAAAGTTTCAAATTCACAAGCAAGTTTTATGCTTATCCCGATTGTAATTGCTATGGCAATAGGCTCTCCATTGGCAGGTAGAATGCTGGATAAAATGGGATCAAAAATAGTATTAATTACAGGAACTATTATTCTAGCTGCAGGCATGTTCGGACTTGCTTACGAATCAGCAGAATTACTATCATTTTATGTTTCAGCATTTTTAGTAGGAATTGGAATGGGATTTTTAGTGGGTGCTCCGTTGAGATATATTATGCTTAATGAAGCAAAGAAATCTGAAAGAGCTTCCGGACAGGGTGTAGTAAGATTATTTACTGGAATCGGTCAGCTTTTTGGCGGTGCTTTAGTTGGTGCTGTAGCAGCTTCGCAGGGCGGCGGTGCATTAGGTCTAAGAAATGCATATTTAATGGCTGGAGTAATGATAGCAATTTTAGTTCTAGTTTCATTCGGTTTAAAAGCTCAATCAGAAGAATTAAAGGCTGCACAAGAAAATGTGTAGCCCCACTCTTCTATTTTATTGATATTAAAACATTCCGGATAAAAATTTTTCATCTAAAATATTTTTTTTGAAAAATTCCAGTTTAAAACCTTCCTATTATATCCTATATGATAAAATTGTTAAATCAAATAATTTTATTGACTATAAAATTCCATTTATTTAGTTTAATCATAAGAATTGGGTTATTAAGTGATTCATTCCTACTTTTTTCGTAGAATTTTTATATCATACTAAGTTTTGCGGTAACAAAATAATACCAAGTCGAAACAATATGTTCGTAAGAAATTTAAAATGTTTAGTTAAGTTTTTTGTTCTTAAAGTTTAAAATTATCGAGGCATAAGAAAATAATTTCTATATCATTATTAAAATTTAAGAAGGAGTTATAATATGAACCTTGTTGAACGTGCAAAAAACATTATCACAACGCCTAAAACTGAATGGGAAGCTGTTGCAAATGAAGAGCCTAATATTCAGCAGATAATGATTGGCTATGTGCTTCCACTAGCGCTAATTCCTGCAATTGCAAGTGTTATCGGCTGGGGTATATTAGGCAGCGCTTTATTAAGATCATTTTCTTGGGGAATTGCAATGGGGATTGTCCAATTAATTTCTGCATTTGTTACTGTTTACATAACTGCTCTTGTTGTAAATCTGCTTGCGCCGAATTTCGGTTCGGAAAAAAATATGGGCAGAGCTATTCAGCTAGTTGCCTATTCATACACACCTGCATGGGTGGGAGGAATTCTAAATATCTTTCCTTTTCTAAGCTGGCTTGGACTGCTTTTCGGTTTATACGGTTTATATCTAATGTACTTAGGACTTCCTTTCACAATGAAAACTCCTCAGGATAAAAATATTTTATATTTAATTGTATCAATTATAGCTTTAATTATTGTCTATATGATTATTGCCGCAATTCTTACAAGTATTATAGTGGCAATATTTGGATTTAGTTATATGTCAATGAAAGGTTTAGGTTAAAATATCATTTATCATGCTGATAATCGATTAATCGGGCTTTTAGAGAACTGCCGGTTCTTATACGGGAATAATTTTCACTTATTATTCCCGTTTATTTTTTAAAAGTGATTATTAATTCTGTTGTAAATCTTTTTAACTTTGTTTCCAAAATCATTGGACTTAGGATTAGGATTGGGTTTCCTTTCTGTTCCGTCAATATGAAATAAACCTGTTTAATAAAGAGTACCTATAATACCCGGCTTATTACTTATTGGGAAACCAGCTTTTAACCATCTGTTTACCATAATCCTTAAATATGCTGCTGGATATAAAATATTTAATGAGTCATTGTTTAGCTTCATCCGGGATTGAAATGGAAATTTTGTACTCGAGTGCCATTGGATTGTCTCCTCTTTTAATTGAATGGAAATTGTTTTTTATAATTTGAGTAAAAACGTTTCCATGATAGAATAAATTTATTTTAATAGCAAGAAGGATGGAAATTTTTTTTGCTTTTATTGCTTTAAAAATAAAAAGTGAAAATTTAACTTATAAGAATTACAAATTAGAATTGAAAGTTATTTATAGGCATCCGGTTCCATTACTAAATCGAATGCCGTATAAACATTTACAAATTATTTTAGCAGCAGCATTTTCTTTGTTGAAACAAAACTGCCGGATTGTAATCTATAGAAATATATACCGCTTGTCAATTGTGAAGCTTCAAAGTTAATATCATATTTGCCTTTGTTCTGATAAAGGTTTACAAGTGTTTTTACTTCTCTTCCTAGTTCATCGTAGACTTTTATTGTAACCAATCCATCATTTGGAATTTCATAATGAATAACAGTTGATGGATTGAATGGGTTAGGATAATTAGATGAGAGATAATATTCGTAAATATTTTCAATTTCATTATTATATTTTCCAGCAACTTTAGGAGCGATAGTACCCAATCCAATAATCTCATTGCTGAAAACTGAATATTTATTTTGAGTATCTTTTACCCTTATTTTATAATATAAAGTAATATGGCCACCCCAAAAATAATCAATATCATCATATGAATTTGTTGTAGATGTTCCTATGTTACTCCAGTTGCCATTATCTATCTTTCTCCATATTTCATAAAGAGAGAGATCGGGTTCGGTATTAGCATCCCAAAGAAGGCGAGTAAGATATTTATGAAAATAAGAATTGTAAGGACCCTTTACAATTCTCAAGTTATAAGGTTTTGAAGGAGATGCAGCACTTGACGCCCTAGCATAAACATTTAAATAACAAATGCCATTATTAAAATTTGTTATTTCAAATCCGAAGTGTGTTGTATCATTTGATGCTCTTTGGTTATTTGGATTACTCCATGGAGAAAATACCTGGTTATAGCCAATTCGAAATGCGTCTTTTCCATCACCGTGGAAACGAACATCTTCAATAGGAGAACCATTTTATTCTGTAAAATGAATTGGCTGCGGGCTGGGTAAGCCTCCGTATGCAAAAGGGATATATTGATCATCATGATAACCAGTTACTTTATTGGTTGAAAGCTGTTTAAAAACAGGCAAATATTCTGGCCCCCAGGGGCTTATTATTGACTGATTTACAGTCCAATTGAATCGCCCATCTGCCGGGATTAGTTGTATCCATGATGGTCCCCCATTTGGATTTCCGACTTTTCTGATCACGTAAACTCCGGCTTCTATATTTCCGGGTGCAACGGTATTTTCCCAGTATGAATCTAACTGATGGTTTTCTATATAAAAGTATTCGTTTGTTGAAGAGTTTATTACCATTGTTACGGCATCGCCTGTAGTAACGTAATCTCCTAATTGAACATTTGGAATTATTTGGGAAGGACTTGAGTAAACAGTCTGCGGGCTTATCCAGTCTAATCTGCTTCTTTCAAAGGTGTTGGCAACAATGCTTCTATAACCCCAAGCTGAAAGCATTCCCCAAAAGCCGAAACCACTGTGAAAATCATTATCTCCTAAAAGGTAGTGTGCTATTTCATGAACGACTACCCGAAATGTTTCATTATGGCCTTTTGCAACATAATCCCTAATGGTAACCCCGGAACGTAGATCATGTTCTTCTATATGGCGTAAACCACCATCTACCGAAAGACTGCCATAACCTCCTCCTATACCACCTCTATCATCATGAAAATCTAATCTGTCATATAGATTAGTCTTATCTGAACCTGAATATTCACTACCAATATTTCTCCAAACAAAAATTATCATATCAACTATTCCATCCGGTGTATTATTTCTGGAAGCATCCCAGTTATCGAATTGTGCAAAATCCCAGGTAGCATCAAGCTGGTTAAGTATTTCTGAATGTATATCCCATCTGTCTTTACTGTTATCCAGATACCATTGTCTTGTGTGGGGAGAGATTACCGATACAGTTTTACCAATAAATTTAAATCTAGCGGTATTTGCCGAATGATCCCATGACATATCATTAAAATAGTGTGTTAGAGAGCCTTGTATTGGGCTGGCTGTCCATGTTTCGTTTATCCAATTGTTCATATTAGAAGGCGCTTGACCTTTTACCCACAGGGAATTATTGATATCGTAATTGTCGTCCGGAAACTGCGCAAAAACAACCAAAACATTTACCGTTCCTATTGACGGTAATCTATTGCCGGGCGGTACATCAGATGCGATACAACTCATTACGACTTCTTGAGAAAAACCGGAGGCGCGTAATAAAAAAAGAATAAAAGTAACAACTAATAAAATTTTCGTTTTCATTTTCTTATCTCCATTTTAATTTACCGATACAATCCTTCAAAAGGACAATATCAGTTACGAATTATTTGATTAAAATCATTTTTTTACTATAAACGTTGCTCCCGGCTTTTAGAACATATATGTAAATCCCGGAAGCCGAGCTTTTCCTTTCGAACTTTACATTATACACGCCTCTATACATATATTCATTTATCAGCACCTTAACTTCCTCTCCCAAAATATTATAGACGCTCAATTTCACTTCAGAGGAAACCGGGATTTCAAATTTAATTGTTGTAGAGGGGTTGAAAGGATTGGGATAATTCTGATATAGTTTATAATTAGCTGGAATTTCTGATATACTTGCTTTTACTGAAGTGATAGTACCTAAAGTATCTCCATCTATTACACAGCCCAAAAGAATTCTTTCGGGTCCGCTTTCAGAACGATATTCATAATACTCGCCTATGCCGCTTGCAAGCA
>Ga0102950_1000625_pt1 | contig 10293 bp, 6 predicted proteins | sample SalPon2A_B_D2_MG_FD_78505 | JGI IMG/M metagenome (GOLD analysis project Ga0102950, IMG submission 78505) | Soil microbial communities from South San Francisco under conditions of wetland restoration - Salt Pond MetaG R2A_B_D2_MG | ecosystem: Environmental > Terrestrial > Soil > Wetlands | place...
ACCGGCACTTTCCTCTCCTGCAAATCCAAGTGAGCCCGAATACAGTCCGTCAGCAAACCATTTGAATCCCACGGGAACCTCGTAAACAGATCGCCCTGTTTCCCCGGCAACACGATCGATCATCTGGCTGCTAACCAATGTTTTGCCAACCGCTTTCTCTCTGTCCCATTTTTCCCTGTTTTTGAACAGGTAATAAATCGCTGCCGAAAGAAAATGGTTGGGAGGTAGGAGACCTTTACTTTTTGTAACTATCCCGTGCCTGTCGTGATCAGTGTCGCAGGCAAAGGCAATATCAAATTTCTCCTTTAATCCGATAAGGCCCCTCATTGCATAGGGTGACGACGGATCCATTCGTATTTTACCATCCCAGTCAGCTGTCATGAAACTGAATGTCTGATCAACTTTCCTGTTAACCACGGTAAGATCTATTTTGTACCTGTCGGCAATAGGTTCCCAGTAATGAACACCTGCGCCTCCAAGAGGATCGACCCCAAGTTTGATGCCGGAATCGCGTATAGAATTAAAATCCAGAACCGAAGGAAGATCATTTACATAGGTATTCAGATAGTCATAAACATGCGTTGTTGTTGATTTCAGAGCATGTTCGAAAGGAATTCTCTTCATATCTTTTAGCCTGTTTTCAAGTATTTCATTAGCCTTTGCCTCAATCCACTTTGTTACCTCAGACCCGGCGGCTCCACCATTAGGAGGATTATACTTAAATCCTCCATCCTGAGGCGGATTATGAGAAGGTGTTATAACTATCCCATCGGCAAAAGCCCCTTTCCTGTTCCTGTTGTAGCTTAGAATTGCATGTGAAATAACAGGGGTCGGAGTGTATTCTTCCTTTCCTGCAATCATAACATCCACTCCATTGGCTGCCAGGACTTCCATAGCTGTTACAAAAGCAGGATATGACAGAGCGTGCGAATCTGTCCCGATAAATAACGGCCCGGTTATTTTCTGATGAGCCCGGTACAAACATATTGCCTGTGTAACAGCAAGAATATGCATTTCATTAAAGGAATTCGTAAGTGAAGATCCCCTGTGCCCGGAAGTACCAAAAAGAATTCTCTGCTCCGTAACCGAAGGATCGGGTTTTTCCGAAAAATATGAGGTTATCAGTTTTGAAATATTAACAAGACTCTCATTTTCCGGAACCTTACCTGCATATATACTTACTTTCATAATCTGTTTCTAATTATTAATATGAGTTAGATGATATTAATAGTAACAGGGATCATTCATCTGATTTCTTCCTGTCAAAGAATTTATAAGCTACCAGTTTAATACGGTCATTTATAAAGGCCCATGCCAGCGCATAAACCCATATTATCAGGGTCCATTTCCATCCTATGGGAGTCATAAAGAATCCGAATGCTGCCACCGCGGTTGCAAGCAATTTTGATCCTATTGTCGACCACAGAAGTGAAGGAGAAGGCGCTATCGACCAGAATGGTCCTCTTGTCCTGGTTATGAATATTGTAAGATGCCCGGCAACCGCCAACTTAAGAAACATAAATGTCTGAATCGCTCCCGGATCAAGCCTGAATACTTTTTCAGCCAGGTAAAACAAAAGGAAAGAGGCAATTACACCTGCAATTCCGAGTACTGTGGATATCTGCAGTACAAGCTTCATATTCCAGGCATCGGGATGGTTTTTATAATGTACATTATCGTAGGCAATAGTTAATATAGGTCCATCGTTAAGTAAGGCCAGGAGAACTATCATCACCGCTGTTACGGGATAAAAATTAAAGATAAGTATAGACAGGGTCATAAACAGAAGCACTCTTATTGTTTCAGCAATACGATAAATTGCATAGCTTGTCATCCTCTGGAATATACGCCTGCTCTCCTTTATTGCATCAATGATTACCGATAAACCTGGTGTCATCAACACAATTGATGCTGCAGCCCGTGCCGCATCCGTAGCATCGGATACAGCAATTCCACAGTCGGCTTTTTTTAGTGCCGGCGCATCATTTACACCGTCACCTGTCATTCCGATAATCTGCCCCATTTTTTGCAGGACATCAACAATATGGAATTTATGTTCGGGGAATACCTGGGCAAAACCATCTGCATTTTCAATCTTTTGGATTATCTCAGGACTCTCATTCTGCTTTATATCCCCGAGAATATTTGCATCGAGGATATCTGTTCCAAGATCCAGTTTTTTTGCTGTCTCCCTTGCTATTGCCAGTGCATCCCCAGTAACCATTTTTATTTTAACACCCATCCTGTTAGCCGTTTTAATGGTCTCCAGCGCATCTTCCCTGGGAGGATCGAACAGAGGTAAAACACCAATAAACTGCCAGTCATCTCCTTCTTCCGCCTGAGCTACCCCAAGGGCACGATATCCGCGTTTTGCAAATTCATTTACAACCCTGGTAACACTGTCTTTTACTTTACCTGCGTTGGAGGAGAGTGCAAGAATTACCTGTGGTGCACCCTTTGTTACCTTGAATATTGCTTTATTATTTTGCCTGACTGATGCCTCTGTACGTTTATGCACCGGATCGAAGGGCTGGAAATGTATTGTTTCATATTCCTTCAATACATCTTTATCTTTCAGTCCGCCCAGAACTGCAAGATCTATTGTATCATTATTTTCTTCCCTTGAAGCCAGTGCTGCACAAAGAAGTACCTTGTCAACCGACACTTCTCCAAAGCTAACCGGTTCTCCAAGTGTAAGTTTATTTTGTGTAAGAGTTCCTGTCTTATCAGCACAAAGGACTTCAACACCGGCCAGTTCCTCAATGGCTACAAGCCTGCTCACTATTGCTTCCTTTTTAGCAAGGAATCTTGCACCAACTGCCATTGTAACAGAGAGCACAGTAGGCATGGCAACCGGAATAGCAGCAACAGTCAGTACGAGGGCAAACTGTAAAGTTGTAAGTATAGGATCACCTCTGAAAATGGCAAAACCTATAATAACGGCAACAAGAACTATCGCTAGTACAATAAGATAATTGCCAATCTTAAGTATAGCTTTCTGGAAATGGCTGACAGTATGTGCCTGTTGCACCAGTTCAGCTGTCTTCCCAAAATACGTATTTCCACCGGTTGCATACACAACAGCTTCTGTTTCTCCCTGCCTGATGATTGAACCTGAGTAAACAGGATCCCCATTTTTCAGTTCTACCGGTAATGATTCACCTGTTAAGGCCGATTGATCCACCTCCATCGGGTCACCTTCAAGTAAACGGGCATCTGCAGGTACTATATCACCAAGTCTTAATCTGATAATATCACCGGGGACAAGATCACGTGAAAGGGGATTAACCCACTTACCATCCCGTTTTACTCTTGCCTTAACTGCAAGTTTTGCTTTAAGGGCATCAATTGCATTACCCGCCTGCTGCTCTTCCCAGAATCCTACAAGTGCGTTTGCAAAAAGGAGTACCATTATAATTATAAAATCTGTCCAGTGCTTTGCCAGGCCAGAAAGAATAACAGCTGCTTCAATCATCCAGGGAATAGGTCCCCAGAAATATCCGAGAAATTTTACCAATGGACTGGTTTTCTTTTCTGCAATTTCATTTGGCCCGTACAGGTTAAGTCTTTTCTTAACCTCCTCTTCAGTAAGTCCCTCGGATGAAGAGTCCAGCTTTATGAAAATATCCTTTATCGAAATCAGCTTCAGATCATCTTTAACATTATCTGAAGATTTTTTTGCAGAATCATGATGCTCTGTATTACGAACTTTGTTGTTCATATTTAAAATTGTGTTTGCTTAAAAAAAAGTTTTTGCATTTGATCTATGCTAACCCATTTAATTCTTCTGCGTAAAACACCCGGTCTGTTTTCAGACCAGATACTATCAAAGAACACTTAATTCACGATGAACAGGCCCGGGGAGATATTGCCCGGCGAACCCTGAATGTTACTATGAATCCGGCTACCGGCTATTCTTTTTTCTTGGTTGGGACAACAAACAGTGGTATTTTGGTATGATGAAGCACTTTTTCGGCAACGCTTCCCATAAGGATATTTTCAAGCCATTTCCGGCTGTGAGACCCGAGAACTATCATATCGGCCTTAACATTTTTTGCTGCCCGAAGGATGGAATCAGCATAATCCCCTTCCTCAACTTTTATCTCTATGGAGTCATCACCAAGATGAGATCTTATTTTTTCAAGGTATTTCACCGATGCCTCTTTAAGCTTTTCTGTTGAAACGGATTGAAGCTGTCCCATCTCCATATATCCTGTAAAACCCATCACCGGAGAATATTCCACCGCAGAATAATAGACCGGATCCGAAATAACATGCAACAGGGTGATATCTGCTTTCATAGACCTTGCAAGACCATAACCTGCTTCTGCAACTTTCTGTGCGGTGGGATCGTAATCCAGCGCAATTAATACTTTTTTCATTTTTTTATCCATTAAAAATTATTATCCAATCCTGTACAATCCAGCTCATGCACCATTTTAATTACTGCTTTACCTTGGTATAAAGGCACCCAGAGTCCAGATATCTTCTGCTGTTACCCTTATATGGTAATTAGGAAAAGAGAGGACGGGAATAAATGATTTATTGATCATCTGATGTGCATATTTGCCCAGAAGGAGATTAGCCGGGTTCTTTTCCTGCTCTGCCATGATGGATATCAGATCGGCATCGACAGAATAAGCATAGTCGAGGGTTACATCAGTTAAATTACTGCCATGAACATGAGTAATTTTATATGATACCTCATGATGATTTAAATATTCTGCAACCTGTTTTGAATACTGGTTCAGCTTCTTCTCAATACTTTTTAGTTTTGAGAGTTGAACAGTTAAAACATGAATTTCAGAACCGAACATTTTTGCCAGCTTTGCAGTATATGGAACTTTTTCCCTTGTCTGGAATGTTATATCAAGAGGCATTACTATAGTATCAATATTTGATGAGAGCTTGCTCCTTCTTGTAGTAATAACTGGGTTTTTTGCATGAGATACTATTTTATAGGCATTACCTCCTATAAAGAGCTCTTCAAATCCTGATTCACCATGTGTTGAAAGAACAGTAACAGAATCTTCAAATTTCTGTGCAATGTCATCTATCGCCCTGAATATCTGACCTTCTTCAACAGCATAAGTAAGACCACAATTTATATTCCCCTCCTTCCTGCATATATCAAGTATTTCCTCAAATTTTTTTCCGGCTTCTTTTTTCTCCTTTTTCAGGTCTTCATCACTTTTATCGACAGGCGAAATAACATGAACCATTTTAATATCTGCACCGGATTTTTTGGCCAGCATAAGAGAAAGATCAAGACCAGCTTTTGCTTCTTTTGAAAAATCGAGTGGAACAATGATTGTTTTCATACTTAAATTTTTTTCGGTAGTACATTTATGAAATCGGAATTCTAATAAATAACAATTATGAAGATGGTATTTTATACTCCCCGATCATAAATAATTATTGTTTAATATTTCTTCATTTCAAAAATACTTAATTTTCATGTCAGTTAAAACAAATTGACAGCGCTATTGTTGCTATTAAAGTAAATGTTTGTACATGATGAAGATGATTTACACTGGCGCAAAGGACCGCAAAACTACACTTAAAAGAGTAAACATGTTTTGTAACACATATAACTTATGGCCAGATATGAATTCCTGTTTTTTTTGTATATTGCAGCATGCGACAGTGAAAACTGGCTAAATGGTATTTTGTATCAGAAACAGAATATCACTGACAGGCCTGAAAAAAATTCAGGCCTTGCATCTTATAAACATTTAGCACCATCAGTATGACATTGAGCAAAATGTCAGCATCAGCTTAAGCTGACATATGTTAAGGTTATTAATTAATTTCTCTTTAAAATGGATGCATTTTTGAAACACTGGGCAGATTTAATTTATCCCTGGTTATTGAACCATGGAGTTAAGGTTGTTATAATTGTGGTCGGATCAATAGTTCTTTATAAGATACTTGCCAGGCTCATAATTAAAACAGTAAGAATAGCTGTAGTTGCCGACAAAATGATGACCAAGGATGCTGAGAAAAAAAGGGAAGACACACTCATCAGGATCTTCAATGGAGCATTAAGGGTTGTTATAATAACACTTTCCATCCTGATGGTCCTTCAGGAAATAGGAGTAAAAATCGGACCTATACTCGCCGGTGCCGGAATTGTCGGTCTGGCGTTTGGGTTCGGAGGTCAGTACCTTATCAAGGATCTGATATCCGGACTTTTTATTATTCTTGAGAACCAGTACCGGATCGGGGATGTAATTGTAATTGACTCAACAGGCGGCCTTGTTGAAGATATAAGCCTAAGGATGACCACATTAAGAGACCTGGACGGGACTGTGCATCATATCCCGCACGGGACAATAACTAAAGTATCCAACATGTCAAAGAAATTTTCGAGGGTCAACCTTAACATAGGTGTATCGTACAGCAGTAACCTGCAACATGTAATCGACGTTATTAACCGCACCGGCAAAGAGCTGGCCGCTGATCCGGCATTTAAAGAATCAATTATTAGTCCGCCTCAGTTCCTGCGCGTTGATGATTTTGCCGATTCTTCAGTTGTTGTTAAGATCACAGGAGATACAAAACCTTTGAAGCAATGGGAGATAACAGGAGAATTAAGAAGGCGTATCAAAGTTGCTTTCGACAGTGAGGGTATTGAGATCCCGTTCCCTCAGAGGGTTATACACCAGGGGTGAGGCGTAAAGGCAGAGCGGCACAAAGGCTGAGGTTATCAGTTATCGGTCGCCGCTAACTCTCGGGACGATAATCAATAACCGGGAAAGAAGAGGAAATAGACAACAAACAAGAACAATGAACACATATAATTTCGGAGTAATAGGTAATTGTTCATACCTTGCATATATTGATACTGATTCAAATGTAAACTGGTTATGCCTTCCAAGGTTCGACAGCAGTTTCATATTCGGCTCGCTGCTCGATAAAAAGAAAGGCGGTGAATTCAGTATAAAACCTGTTAACGGCAATTATAAATCGAAGCAGTACTACCTGCGAAACACAAACATACTTGCAACAGAATTCGAAGTAAACCAGGGTAAATTCAGGATTATTGATTATGCCCCGCGTTTCAACCAGTACGACAGGTATTTCAAACCCCTTATGCTGTTCAGGAAGATTGAACTCCTTGAAGGGACTCCTTTTATAAAGGTAAAATGCCATCCTGTGGATAATTACGGGAAGACCCTGCCACAGACCGTAGCCGGCAGTAACCATATAAGATTCCTGAATCTCAGCAGCCAGGTCAGGCTTACATCTGATGTTCCACTTAACTACATCCTTGAAGAGAAATCATTTCTTCTTAATGAAACTCATTACCTTGTATTCAGCTACGGAGTTCCGCTCGAAGCTCCGCTTGCCGAGACAGCCGAGTCATTTCTTAACAAGACAAGAGCTTACTGGGTCAACTGGGTTAAATCAACTTCAATACCGTATATCTACCAGGATGCTGTTATAAGATCGGCTCTTGTTCTTAAGCTTCACCAGTATGAAGACACTGGAGCGGTTATTGCCGCAGGCACAACCAGCCTGCCTGAAAATAATCAGTCGCACCGGAACTGGGATTACCGTTATTGCTGGATGCGCGATACCTACTATACACTAACAGCATTCAATAATATAGGACACTTTGAGGAACTTGAAAAATATTTCTCTTTCATACAGAACATTATCCTGAATGAAAAACAACAGATCAAACCTCTGTATACATTAACAGGAGAGAGGGTCCCCGACGAGAAAATACTGCTCCTGGAAGGCTATCTCAAGAATAAGCCCGTGAGAATAGGAAACAATGCAATATACCAGACACAGAACGATGTGTACGGACAAATACTTGTTAGCCTTCTTCCGCTGTTCATTGATAAGAGGATCAATTACATAGACACTCAGAAATCCGAATTTATAACCGTATGGCTTCTCGACAGGATTGAAGAATTCATGGAAGTTCCCGATTCAGGCCCCTGGGAATTCGGTGTCACTAATCAGCTGCATACATATACCTTTTTATTTCATTGGGCAGGATGTAAGGCAGCAATGAAAATCGGGGCACTGACAGGGCGGAATGAAATCACAGTCAAAGCCACAAAACTGGCCGATAAGGCCCGGGAATTTATTGAAAAGTGTTACAGCACTTCAGATAATGCCTATATGCAATCAGTGGGCAGTTCTTCATTTGATGCAAGTAACCTTCAGCTTATCACCATGAATTACCTAAATCCAAACGGAGGAAGGGCACTCAAACATCTTAAGGCACATGAGAAAGCATTATTCAGTGATAAAAACATGTTCTACAGGTATCTCAGCGATGACCTGGGTAAACCAAATACATCATTTATAATATGTGGCTTCTGGTATGCAGAAGCGCTTGCCGCTATAGGAATGATAGACAAGGCACTTGAAGTTATCGAGACATTAATAAGGAGCTCCAATCACCTTGGTTTATTCAGTGAAGATGCCGATGAAGAATTCGGACAATGGGGTAATTTCCCGCAGACATACAGTCATGTGGGACTTGTGAATGCGGTTTACCGGCTGTCTATGAAGCTTGGGAAGCCAATATTTCTTTAGGTGATGAAAACAATAGACCAGATAGATTTTAAAAGGATCATAATTGTTGCTTACAGGTTACCTTTCAAGCTGGTAAGAAAAAAACAGAAAAATTATGCCGTGCAGAATACAGGCGGACTGGTCTCAGCTATACTGTCATTATCAGAAAAGATGTTAAGGGAGAACCAGGACGTTCCCAAAATACTATGGGTCGGAACAGGTGTTGCCCAGCTTGGTGATCCTGATATGAATAATAATTTTGACCTGTACCCGGTTGAGATTGCCAAAAGAACTGATGATAAATTTTATGGAGGGTTCAGCAATAACACAATATGGCCCCTTTTCCACTATTTCCCTTCACGTACTGTTTATGACGATTCATATTTTGAAGCTTACAGCACGGCAAATAATCTTTTCTTCGAAAAATTAAAGGACATAGTACAACCCGGCGATTTCATCTGGATACACGATTACCAGCTTTTCCTCCTTCCCGGGATGGTTAGAAATGAATTTCCATATGCCAATATCGGCTTCTTCCTTCATATTCCCTTCCCGTCATTCGAAATATTCAGGCTTTTCCCAAGAAACTGGCGCGAATCAATACTTAAAGGAATGACAGGCGCTGATGTAGTAGGATTTCACACAAACGATTATACGCAACACTTTATAAAATCCGTAAGGAGGACCCTGGGATACAGGGTCAATCAGAATTTCATATACCTTGAAAGCAGGATATGCAAGGCAGATGCATTTCCTATAGGCATAAATTTTGATAAATTCCATGATGCCTGTTCAGCAAGGAAAACTGCCACTCAAAAGAGAAAAATCCGAAGTTACCTTTCCGACAATAAATTAATCTTCTCTGTAGATCGTCTCGACTACTCCAAAGGATTTATCTACAGGTTAAAAGCATTTGAGCGATTTCTTGATAAATACCCTGCATGGCATAACAAGGTAGTATTCAACATGATAGTAGTGCCTTCCAGGGATAATATTGATGATTATCGTAAATTAAAGAAAGAAATTGAGGCTACAGTTGGCAGAATTAACGGAAAATACGGAAATTTGGGCTGGCTTCCGATTATTTACCAGTACAAATCGGTTCCGTTCCACGACCTGGTAGCCCTGTACGATCTTAGTGATGTGGGTTTGATAACACCGCTTCGCGATGGAATGAATCTTGTTGCCAAGGAGTATATAGCCTGCCAGAGTGAGAACAAGGGGATGCTTGTGCTTAGTGAGATGGCAGGAGCCGCAGTTGAACTGAATGAAACAATAATTATCAATCCTACCGATGTCGAAGAAACAGCTGATGCAATAGACAAGGCCCTTAATATGCCGCTTGAAGAAAAGGAAAAAAGAATCCTTAAAATGCAGAACAGGCTGAAAAGATATAATGTTTTCACATGGACATCAGATTTCTTTAACCAGGTAGAGGAAACGAAAAAAGTACAGGAGAACATGAAGGTGAAGTATCTAGACGACAACACACTCAATGCAATAAAAGAAAAATACATTACATCAAAAAAACGCTTATTTCTCATCGATTATGACGGTACCCTTACACCGATAACACGTCTTCCCGAAATGGCGCTGCTTAACAGGCAGACTGAAGAGATGCTCAGAAACATGGTGGCTGACAAAAATAATACTGTTGCCATTATCAGCGGGCGCGAAAAAAAGTTCATAGAAGAACAGTTCGTAGACATGGATGTTGTACTTGTGACTGAACATGGATATTTTATAAAATACCCC